>Ga0257110_1001488_pt1 | contig 11006 bp, 7 predicted proteins | sample LP_taG_7_FD_190184 | JGI IMG/M metagenome (GOLD analysis project Ga0257110, IMG submission 190184) | Marine microbial communities from Northeast Subartic Pacific Ocean, Canada - LP_J_2015_P26_10m | ecosystem: Environmental > Aquatic > Marine > Oceanic | place: Canada: Northeast Subartic Pacific... | reverse complement strand
TTTTGTTCGGCGAGGTAGACTGCGATAGTTGAAGGGATGACGAAGTAACCGTCTGCGAGGCCTTGCATAAGTGCAGAAGCTCCTAGACGGTTCGCCCCATGGTCGGAAAAGTTAGCTTCTCCTAAGACGTGAAGGCCGGGGAGATTGGACATGAGGTTGTAGTCTACCCAGAGGCCACCCATAGTATAATGGACAGCCGGATAAATCTGCATCGGCTGCTTGTAAGGGTTATCGCCGGAGATTTTCTCATACATCTGGAAGAGGTTTCCGTAGCGGGCCCGGATAGCATTTTCACCGTCACGTTTGATAGCGTCCTCGAAGTCAAGAAAGACCCCGAGTCCAGTGGTAGCTACCCCGCGTCCTTCGTCGCAGCATTCCTTAGCAGCCCGGGAAGCAATATCGCGTGGGCAGAGGTTACCAAAAGACGGATACTTTCGTTCGAGATAGTAATCACGCTCATCCTCGGGTATGTCAGCGCCAGTCTTTTTACCTTCGCGGATGGCTTGGGCGTCCTCCGCTGATTTGGGGACCCAAATGCGGCCATCATTTCGGAGTGACTCTGACATGAGGGTGAGCTTTGACTGGTAGTCGCCGCTAACGGGGATACAGGTCGGATGAATTTGGGTGTAACATGGGTTTGCCATGAAGGCCCCGCGTTTGTGGGCACGGAAGGCGGCCATCACATTACACCCCATGGCGTTGGTGGAGAGATAGAAAACGTTTCCGTAGCCACCAGTTGCCAGAATGACAGCGTCTGCGGCATGAGTGGTGATTTCACCAGTGGAAAGATTGCGAACAACAACGCCCTTGGCATGGCCCTCGACGACGACAAGGTCGAGCATCTCGGTGCGAGGATGCATGGTGACACCTCCGCTATTGATTTCCTTTTCGAGCGCTTGGTAGCAACCAATCAGGAGTTGTTGGCCAGTCTGGCCTCGGGCATAAAATGTCCGCTTTACCTGAGCTCCGCCGAACGAACGGTTGTCGAGGAGTCCGCCGTATTCTCGGGCGAAGGGGACACCCTGTGCAACGCATTGGTCGATAATCTCAGTCGAAACCTCAGCAAGCCGGTGAACGTTTGCTTCACGAGATCGGAAGTCGCCACCTTTGATTGTGTCGTAAAAGAGCCGGTGAACTGAGTCGCCATCGTTTTGATAGTTCTTAGCTGCGTTGATACCACCTTGGGCTGCGATGGAGTGAGCTCTGCGAGGGCTGTCTTGGTAGCAGAAACAATCTACTTTATAACCGAGCTCGGAAAGAGTCGCTGCGGCGGAACCACCTGCGAGGCCCGAGCCAACCACAATGATTTTGAACTTCCGCTTGTTGGCGGGGTTGATCAACTTGGAGTCCATTTTGTGGGAACTCCATTTTTCGGAAAGCGGGCCTGAGGGAACTTTGGAATTTAAGCTCATGGGAGAAAAAGTCGTTTGTTTTTATTTGCAAGCTTCACAGCCGAAGCCGAAAAGAAGGATGGCGAGAGGGATGGAGATGAAACCAAGGTAGATGGCGGCGGCGTAAGCCTTGGAGAGCAGGGTGATTGGGCCTGCGGTTTTATTGGTGCGTAGACCAAGAGTTTGAAAAATCGAGGCGACCCCGTGGCTGAGGTGCGAGCAAAGCAAGGTCATCGCAATCACATAGAAAATCACGACGAGAGGATTACTGAAGCCAACTATGACCATTTTCCAAGCGTCGTGGCGCTCAGATCCATCTGGCATAACCTGCATCAATGAAGCGTAGTCTGTGCCAGCCTTGACTGTGAAGTGAAGGAGGTGAAAAATAATGAAGGCTAAGATGGTCAAGCCACTCCAGATCATGATTAGAGATGACTTTGGAGCCTGGATGGTCGCTTGATGAGAATACTTTTTGCGGGAAGACTTATTTTCTTTCGTGAGAAGAATCGTGAACCAAAGATGAGCGGTGAAGCAGGCCAGAAGCCCGACTCGTGCAATCCAAACCCCCGCGCCATGGAAAACTTCGTGGAGGAATTGAGCATAGTCATTAAAAGCGTCTTTTCCCGCAAAAATCAGCAAATTTCCGGTGAGGTGACCGGCCAGAAATAAAACGAGGGCAAGTCCGGTTACCGCCACGATTATTTTGCGGCCAATGGAGGATTTTACGAAGGCACACAGGGAGCAGGAAGGAGCATTCATGTTTCACTGAAGCACCCGTTAGGTGCTCTCGAAATGCTATGGCCCAACCGCGAAATGACAAGTGGTAAGGAGTGGATTTTCCCGATTCTATCGCTTTAAGGGTTTGTTGGTTAGACAAAGACTAAGGGAGGGGTCTCAATCCCGTACTTTTGAAGGCATTTAGCTAATTAATTCTTTAATTACAGCACCGCCGAATTGGGAGAGCTGTTTGTAGCGGCCAGCGTGGAAATAGGTGAGTTTGTTGTCGTCCAGCCCAAGGAGGTGAAGGAGAGTGACATGAAAGTCCCGAATGGGGTGGGCAAGGTCGACGGCTTGGGCTCCAATCTCATCCGTTGCTCCAACGATAGCCCCTTTTTTTACCCCGCCACCAGCCATCATGATAGTCATGGCATCGGCATTGTGGCCGCGGCCAACCGAGTAGACGCCCCCTCGCATATTATTGTCCGGCGTGCGGCCAAATTCGCCATTCCAAATGACGAGAGTGTCGTCGAGCATGCCTCGTTGCTTTAAATCTTTAATGAGCGCGGCCCATGGTTTGTCGACAGCGGAAATCCTCGAGGAATGACCGCGTTCAAGGTAGTCGTGGCTGTCCCAACCTCCGGCAAAGATTTGCACAAAGCGCGTGCCTTTCTCAACGAGACGCCGAGCCATGAGGCATTGGCGGCCAAAGTCATGAGTGACCTGGTTGTCCATTCCATACATTTCCCGGATGTAATCAGGCTCTCTTTCAAGGTCGACGACTTCGGGGACTTCCATCTGCATGCGATAGGCGAGTTCATAGGATTCCATACGCGCGGTAAGGTCGCCGTGTTCGGGATGTCGCTTGGCGTGTTGATCGTTTAGAAGGGCAAGTTGATCCAAAGCGGCGCGTTGGTGAGCGCGGGATTTGAAAGGCTGTGCTTCTAGATTTAGAAGAGGGGAACCTTTTGGTCTGAGAGCTGTTCCCTGAAAGTGGGCTGGAAGAAAGCCGTTGGACCAGTTTTTTGAACCACCCTGCGGCAGGGCCATTTCGGTCATGACGACGTATCCTGGGAGGTTATGGTTTTCTGACCCAAGGCCATAGGTGGCCCAGGCGCCAAGGCTAGGGTCGGCCCCAAGGCGGCTGCCGGTGTTCATGTGGAAGAGAGCCTCTGGGTGGTTCAGGGACTCGGCCTGGCAACCACGGTAGTTGCAGAGTTCATCAGCCACTTCGGGATCAGACATGTATTTCCATTGATCACACATATCCATGCCGGATCGCCCGGCTTTTTTGAATTCGAAAGGAGAGCCGACGTAGAATTGGTAGTTTCCAGCAGCGAGGCCACGATCATTTTTAGATTCGGTTTTGTGGAGCTGTGTAAGCTTGGGTTTGGGGTCGAACGTGTCCATGTGCCCGGGACCTCCTTCCATGAAAAGCATGATGACATTTTTGGCCTTGGCCGGAGTCATGGGCTTCTTGGGGGCCATGGGGTTGACGGTTATCTCTTCGGCGAGAAGGGACGAAAAGGCAACGGAGCCCATTGATGATCCAAGGCCGTAGAGAAATTCACGACGGGAATGTGCATCGGACAAGGGGCGGGAACAGAGGGGGGATTTCATAAGAAGATCGAGCTTTCGATTGATTGGCTAATACCATTCTTAGTAACTGTATACGAATTCGTGCGAATTGAAGAGAATGAGGCAGAGGTCGGCAAGTGCCCGTATGTTCGGGCTAACGTCGGAGGCCTGTGCGTCACGTTCGTAGTTGTTGAAAACTGGAAGAATTTCCTGATAATCAAAAGCTTGCCCAGAGAATTCCTCAACAAGCGAGCGAGTGATTTCGCTCGGGTATTCGCGGGGTTTCGGGGGGTGTTCTGCGTGATAGATACGCATCTCCCTGACATAAGGATTAAGCTTAGCTTCTTCCTCTTCGCTGGCGTTCCGGTTGAAGACGAGCTGGAAAGCCCATTGGATTTGTTCGGGGAGCGTCTCCATTTCCTTTTCCAGCCGGAGAGCTAGTGCGATAGAGCGGTCTGTGAGGAGATCGCTGTTCATCAGGGTGAAGGCCTGTGGGGAGACGGAGGCGGAGTCCCGACTCTCACAAGAGTCGTTTGGGTTGGGTTGATTAAATGTCTCAAGGAAGGGATCGGCGAGCCCACGAATCCGATAAATGTAAATGGAGCGCCGATTTCGTTGTTCCGGGGTTTTGTTTGGTAAATAAGTTGGGGCGATTGAGAATTGAATCATGCGTGGTTGCAGGGCGACCTCCATATTCATTTCGGGGCGAATGGGAAGGCCCCCGGCCAGTGGGTTGAGTTCCCCGGTGATGTGAAGCATTGAGTCGCGAAGTTCTTCAGCGGTGAGTCGTCGGTTAGGAAAGAAAGCGAAGAGATCGTTTTTGGGGTCTTCCTGAGCGAGCTTGTATTGTTCAGGATGGCGTCCTGATTGCTGATAGGTTTGTGAGGTGAGAATGAGGCGATGAAGGCGTTTGATACTCCAGCCATTTTCTACGAAATCGGCAGCGAGCCAGTCGATAAGTTCCGGGTGTGTAGGAGGTGATCCCTTTACTCCAAAATTGTTGGGATTTCCGGCAATGGGTTTATCAAAATGATACTGCCAAATCCTATTGACGATAGAACGAGCGGTGAGTGGATTCTTGGGGTGAGTCATCCATTTAGCAAGTGCGAGGCGGCGCCCATCTAAGCTCTCCGGAGTGGCAAAAGGGTTGTCTTTTGAGCTTTCGTTGACAGGAATGCCTAGAGCGGAAAGAACGCCTGGGGTAATCTTTTCGCCTGGCGCCTCTAGGGAACCTCCGGTGAGAACATGTGAGTTAGGCCTCCATTTTAAATCGACTTTTACGGGCATGCGAAGTTTCCGAGCATTAAGGAAATTCGGGACTGGTCCGTTATAGACCGACTGTACCATAGGGAGGAATCGTTCGCGCCGTCGATTCCAGATCCATTCGTCCTGTTCACGGACTTTTAGTTGTCCTTTTTCTGTTTCGTTGAGACCGACGTGGCGGGGGGGTTTTTGGTCGACTGGATCGTTTTTTCGGTCTTTGAGGTTTTTGTAGGGTAAGTTGTGAGCGGTATACCATTCTTGGGCATTTGCCTCGACTTTTTGCTGGAGGTGCTTTGCTTCAGAATCAGCAAAATTATGAAGGATCTCAACTTGTGTCTTTTCTTCGTCAAAGCTGATCTTGTTCTCATCCTCCTGCCATGAAACGTAGCGTTCGGCGAGTTGGGTTCCTTCAAAAATGGAATAGATACGATAATAGTCTTTGGTAGGGAGAGGGTCGAACTTGTGATCATGACACTTGAAGCAGCGCATTGTGGTGGAAAGGAAAGTTTGTCCCACAGCATTGACTACATCGTCGATATACTGCTGACGGGCTTCGGGCGCCTTCACCATAGCGGGATCCCAAGGACCCATACGAAGGAAGGAAGAAGCGATCATTTGTTCGGCTTCTTTCGCCGAGTAATGACCTTTTCTGCGAAGATCTTTATATTTGGCACTATCACCTAGGCGTTCGCGAAGGGATTTGTCGGCCAGTTCATCTCCGGCGATTTGCTCCATGACGAATTCGTTATACGGCTTGTCTTGGTTAAAGGAGCGAACGACGTAGTCGCGATAGCGCCATGCATTTGAACGTTCGTAGTCGTTAGAGAGCCCTCCGGTGTCGGCGTAGCGAGCGATATCAAGCCAGTGTTGGGCCCAACGTTCGCCGTGTTGAGGTGAGGCGAGGAGTCTTTCAATTAAAGTAGAGTAAGCTCTGTCGAAATTCTGGCTTGCGGCCGATCTGAATTCAGCGACTGCGGTTGGAGTTGGAGGGAGGCCGATAAGGTCATAGGAAACACGGCGGATGAGAGTGCGAAGGTCGGCTCGTGGGGCTGGTTCGTATTCAGTGGTCTTGAGTTTAGCGTGAACAAAAGCGTCAATTGAATTTCCTCCCTTGATGGGAGGGATTGGTTTTTTGATTGGAAGAAATGCCCAGACAGATTCGGGCTTGTAGCGCCGGTAGGTCCAATCGTCCGCGAGGCCACCGGAAGTTTCGATCATAATACCCTCGCTGGTTACACGTTTGTTTTTTTCGGACGCTAGGATCTTTTTCTGGGTTGCTTGGTCTGGCCAAGGAGCACCATTTTCAATCCAGGTTTTGATATGAAGGACCTGGTCGAGCGTGAGGCGATCATTCTCCTTGGGGGGCATTTCAAAGTCAGGGTCCTCCCATTTGATGACGGACATAAGAAACGATTTTTCGGGATTGCCAGGGACCAGGAGGTCCTTGATGAATTCGCCTCCTCTGAGGAATCCTTCACGAGTGAGAAGATTAAGTTCGCCTTCGATATCATCAGGGTCTTCACCGTGGCAGGCTGAGCATTTGGATAAGATGATGGGGAGGGCCTTTAGCGTGGCATGTTCCTCTGGTGTGACGGCCCAAGCGAAAGGAGTGATAAGAATGAAGATGATCAGTGACTTCATGGCGCGGGAGGATGTTCTTCGAGGTTTAGGTCTTTCAGACTATCGAGACTCCATCAGAGTTGTAAATAATCGATCTATGTAAACCCATTCAAAGAACGGTCGTCAGAGTAGTCGAAGTTTTTTGTTTTTGCAAGTTGGGCTGCCTCGGATCAAAGCGCCAATTGTAGGCGTGATGTTTATCTTTGATCCCCATTGTCTCGGCTAACTTCGGAGCGAACTGTTCGTAAGGGAACGAGTAGGCCCAATTCTACTTAGACGAACTGACTGAGAAAACGGGTGTCGTTCTCGATCAGCAAGCGAATGTCTTTAATGCCGTATTGAATCATAGCGAGTCGGTCTAGGCCCATGCCGAAGGCGTATCCAGTAAGTTTAGTAGGATCAAAGGCATCGTCACCTCGGCTTTCGTTGATTGCGGTAAAGACGGCGGGGTCCACCATGCCGCAGCCAGCAACTTCGATCCATTTTGGTTCTTCGCCTCTGACTTGGAGTTTTACATCAATTTCGAAGGAAGGCTCGGTGAAGGGGAAAAAGTGGGGGCGGAAGCGAACTTCGGTTTTGTCGCCAAACATAGCGCGGTAGAAGAATTCTAGAGTGCCTTTAAGATCAGAGAGGCGAACGTCGGAATCAACGTAAAGGCCTTCGAGTTGGTTAAAGACCGAGAGATGAGTTGCGTCTATTTCGTCCCGACGATAGGCGGAGCCAGGAGCGATTATTTTGATGGGTGGAGCCTGCTTTTCCATCGTGCGAACCTGTACCGAGGAGGTGTGTGTGCGGAGGAGTTTTCCAGAATCAAAATAAAAGGTGTCGGAGTCGTTTCTGGCCGGGTGGTCAAATGGAGTATTGAGGGCATCGAAGCAGTGGAATTCGGTTTCGATCTCTGGGCCATCTGCGAGCGCGAAGCCAAGGCGGCGGAGAATTTGAATAGCGCGGTCCTTGACGAGAGTGAGAGGGTGAAGGGATCCGACGGGGAGTTCGCGAGGCGGCATGGTGACATCTATTCCTTCGATGGAGGTGGCGTCAGCGGCGTTTTGGATCCTTTGTTTGCTGGTTTCGAGAGCTGCGCTGATGGCTTGGCGGGCTGTGTTTAGAGCGGCTCCGAGTTTTGGTTTGTCTTCGTTGGGTAAGTTGCGCATTTCAGCGGCGAGGGCGTTGAGCGGGGATTTTTTGCCGAGGAATTTGACGCGCGCTTCTTCGAGAGCCTCTTCACTAGAGGCGGCGTCGATTGCGGCGAGGGCGACGGTTTGGATTTGGGCGGCTTGCTCGGTCATGTTGATGGGGAATTACGGGAAAGGGCGGTAGTGGTCAATGATGGCTTTGGGCTTTGGCCCGTGATCACGATTATTTGGACCTGGTTGTCGATAGGAATGTTGGCCCTCTTAATTGAAAAATGGCCGTATCCTTGCGGATACGGCCATGAAAGTTTATTTAGTTAAAGCCAATCGGAATTTATGCAGCCTTCTTTTCGAGGGCCCCCTTGGCTTGCTCTACGATTGCGGAGAAAGCGGCAGCATCGACGACAGCAAGATCTGCAAGGACTTTGCGATCGAGTTCAATGTTAGCGGCCTTCAGACCTTCGATGAAGCGGGAGTAGGTTAACCCTTCGCCCCGAACCGCAGCGGAAATACGCTGAATCCAGAGGCGGCGGAATTGTCCCTTACGCTTCTTACGGTCGCGATATTCGTATTGACGGGCTTTATAGACGGCGTCCTTTGCGTAGCGGTAAAGCTTAGAACGGAATCCTCGGAATCCTTTGGCGCGGAGTAGAATACGCTTACGGCGTTTTCTACTGGCCGGACTGTTAGTTGCTCTTGGCATGGTTTTTTTTGGATGAGCGAGTCGTTGGGTTTTAATTTCACTCCGATAGTCTCACACGCTCGTGGTCCTTCCGAAGAAGGCTGGCTATCTAGAGGCCGCCCATTTTGCAGGCGGGGGCATCGTGCACGCATGCACGGTAAGACTTACTTCATAAGAAGATTTCTCTTCACGTTCGTAATATCTGCGTCGGAGACAAGCGTCGCTTTACCCAGCATTCTTTTCCGTTTCCGGCTTTTCTTCTGGAGGATGTGACGTTTGCCCTGTTTGCGGCGCAAAATCTTACCGGTGCCAGTCACTTTAAAGCGCTTGGCGACGGACGATCTGGTTTTGGACTTGCAAGCTTTGCGGGCCATGGGAGCGGCTTTTTAGGGCTCGCGGTGCCGAATGCAAGATTTTTTGTGAAGTGACTGCGGCTTTTTTCCTGCCTTGATCATCGATCAGGTTGATGTTGGGCGAAGCGAACGGGTGCGAGGGTGCGATCTATTAGTTCCGGCGAATAAAGGTCACGAATTATGACAAAGAACCATTCTCGCGCTAAATTGGCGACTCTCATCATTATTCTGTTTTTCGGGGGGATGGAGATTTCTAGTTCGGCGGATATGGCTTCCTATCAAAACGAGCGGATTACGGTTAAAAATGTCAAAAGGATGAAGGATTCGTCGGTCCAAATCGTCTGCCGGACAATTGTGGAATCGATGTGGTATTGCCTTGGCGCCAGAATTAAGAAGATCGCCGAGGGCTTGGAGCTTACTTTTGTGAGTGTAAGATATAAGAGAGGGCAAAAGGTGGAGCATCCGCGCAAGACCTGTAGGGATGGGACGAAGGTTTGGAATGTGGTGACGATCCCGTCAAATGGAGAAGCTTCTTCCATTAGGACTGAAAAGAATCTCGTGAAAATTCTCCGGGAAAGAGGTGAAGTGACCTTTTGTGTTTCGGTCGCATTTGAGTTTTCCTGTAAATTCCTATCGATTCACTTCGTGCGAGACGGTAGGAGTTTTGCATGCGGACCTCGGTGAAGAATCTTTTAAATAGTGCGACGGCTCTGGACTCGGTGGAATTAGCGGGGTGGGTGCGGACTCGGAGGGATTCTAAGGAATTTTCCTTCATGGAACTGAATGATGGATCTTGTCTGAAGGGGATTCAGGTGATCATTGATTCAGGGACTCCTGGATCGGAGGAGGTCGGCAAAATGAATACGGGGGCGGCAGTGAGAGTTGCTGGTGAATTATTGGAAAGCCCGGGGAAGGGGCAGAGTTGGGAAGTGCGGGCGACCGAGGTGGAGTTGATAGGCGGAGTCCCGGATGATTTCCCTCTGCAGAAGAAGGGGCACACCCCTGAGTTTTTGCGCTCCATTGCTCATCTGCGTCCGAGGACAAATCTCTACGGAGCGACTTTTCGGATGCGGAGCCGATTGGCTTATGCGGTGCATCGATTTTTTAATGAGCGGGATTTCATCTATGTTCACACGCCTGTAATTACCGCGAGTGATTGCGAGGGGGCAGGTGAGATGTTTCAGGTGACAAATAATGATGCTGGCAAGGCAGAGGAAGATTTCTTTGGTAAAAGGAGTTATTTGACAGTGAGCGGCCAGTTGGAGGCGGAGACCTTTGCCTGTGCACTTTCCAATGTTTATACCTTTGGGCCGACCTTCCGGGCGGAGAATTCGAATACCTCTCGCCATGCATCAGAGTTCTGGATGATTGAGCCAGAGATGGCCTTTTGTAATCTCGAGGGCGATATGGACCTCGCGGAGGATTTCATTCAATTTCTAGTGAAAGATGTCTTGGATAACAACGAGGGTGATTTGGAGATCTTTGCGAAATTTGTCGACAAGGGGTTACGCCAGCGGCTTGAGGGATTGGTAGGAGGAGGCTTCGAGCGGATGACTTATACCGAGGCAGTTGAGAAGTTAATTGAATCGGGGAAGAGCTTTGATTACCCGGTTGAATGGGGGGTTAACTTACAATCGGAACATGAACGTTACCTTTGTGAGGAAGTCGTCAAAGGGCCACTCACGGTTTATAATTATCCAAAGTCAATTAAGCCGTTTTACATGCGGACAAATGATGACGGAAAAACGGTAACGGCGATGGATGTTTTGGTCCCTGGAGTCGGTGAAATCATTGGGGGAAGCCAGCGCGAGGAGCGGTATGATTTGCTGAAAGCTGAGATGGAAGCAAATGACCTAAGTCTTGAAAATTACGGATGGTATCTTGATCTCAGAAAATATGGAACCGTTCCCCACGCAGGGTTTGGTGCCGGTTTTGAACGCCTCCTTATGTATGTCACCGGGATGCAAAACATTCGTGACGTTATCCCTTTTGCTCGGACGCCCGGGAATTGCGAGTTTTAAGAGGAGTTCGTTTTACGGCTCAGAACAATTGCTGCGAGAGCTGCAGCTAGGATTGCTGTGGACAACCAAGCCGGTAGTCCGACCCACATCAGAGCGTATGCAATGGTAGCTCCGGTGGCAGCGATAAGAGCATAGGGAAGTTGGGTTGCCACGTGGGAGGTGGGAGAGCATCCAGAGGCGAGGGCGGATACGATAGTGGTGTCGGAGAACGGGCTACAATGATCACCGAAGACAGCGCCGCCAAAGAC
>Ga0257110_1001486_pt1 | contig 11011 bp, 9 predicted proteins | sample LP_taG_7_FD_190184 | JGI IMG/M metagenome (GOLD analysis project Ga0257110, IMG submission 190184) | Marine microbial communities from Northeast Subartic Pacific Ocean, Canada - LP_J_2015_P26_10m | ecosystem: Environmental > Aquatic > Marine > Oceanic | place: Canada: Northeast Subartic Pacific... | reverse complement strand
AGTGCCGTGCCGCGTGCCGGGCCCGTGCCGGGCCACGTGCCCGGAGCGCATTTACCGTGCCGGAACCCCCGTGCCCGCCGTCCCCGGCCCCCGTCCCGGGGCCGGACCGTCGTGCAGGGGCCCGTCCCACGAACCCCCCTGGATAAGCCACCCCCACGCTGCGACGGTTCGCTGGCAGCCTAGCTGGCAGCTAGCTCGGTTCGTCTAGGTACGCCTCTAGCCCCGCCTGGCCAAGCTTGCTGACCGGTAGGGGATCGCCTAGTGCCCTGGCTAGACGCGGACGCGGACGCGGTGCTCGCGCTCGCGCGGAGCCAGGCCCGGATGTCTTAGCTTAGCGGACCCTAGGACGCGCGGAGCTCCTCGACCGGGCCTTCCTTCTTCTCCGCCGCGTTCTCGCAGGGGACGCACGGGACCTCGTCCTCGCGCTCGCCGGCGGCGTCGCCGCCGGAGCGGCCGGAGCGGCTCGACGCGCCCGAGGCCGACCGGTCCGAGCGGCTCGCCGAGCGGGAGTCGTCGCGGCGGCGGCGCGACCCGCCGCGGCGGCTCGCCGAGCGGGAGTCGTCGCGGCGGCGGCGCGACCCGCCGCGGCTCGCCGAGCGGGAGTCGTCGCGGCGGCGGCGCGACCGGCCGCGGCTCGCCGAGCGGGAGTCGTCGCGGCGGCGGCGCGACCCGCCGCGGCGGCGGGACCGGCCACGGCTGCCGTCGCTGGAATCGTCGCGGCGGCGGCGCGACCCGCCGCGGCGGCGGCGGGACCGGCCGCGGCCGGAGTCGTCGGAGTCGTCGCGGCGGCGGCGCGACCGGCGGCGGCGCGACCGGGACCGCGACCGGGACGGGGACCGGTCGCCGCCGTAGCCGCGGTTGTAGTAGCCCGTCGAGTAGCCCCCGAGCCCGGTGTCGCGGCGCTGCGGGCCGCGGCGGCCGCCGTTGCGGAGCCGGACCTGCGCGCGGCGCGCGGTCGGCGCGGCCTCCGCGGCGCGCGGTCGGCGCGCCGGGGCCGCGCGGGGCAGTCGCGGCCGAAGTGGCCGGACTCGCCGCACTCGTAGCAGGCCATGGAGCGCCCCGCGGACGCGCCGCCGTCGTGACTGTATCGGCAGGCGTCGCCGCGACTGCACCGCCCCGCCTCGAAGTCGAAGCACGTCTCGTAACCTGCGCCGCCGCGGCGGCTCACCGGGCGCCCGGCGCGCGCGCGTCGAAGGGGCCGCGCGCACCGAGCCGCCGGCGCCGCGCGCCGCACCGCGGCGGCGCCACCGCTCCGCGCCGCCGAGCGCCGGAGCCGTGACTGCGGACGCAAACCGACGCGCTCGCGGACCCGAACCCAACCCAACCCGCGCGCGCGCGCCGCGCGCGCACGCACCGCCGCTCATCGCCGCCGTCGCAGTCGTCGCGGTCGGGTCGGCGCCGCAGCCGAGGTCGATCAGATGTCGATCGATCGCGAGCAGGCTCGCCACTGCTCGCCACAAGGACGGAGCGCCGGAGAGCGTCGAAGCTCTCCCGCCTCGTGCCCCGCGCCGGCGCGCCCGAGCGCCGACGCCCGTGAGCCCCCCCGGGCAGGCGCACCGAAACATACCCGCCGCCCCTCCACGCGCCATCACGCCCACACCCGCCTCTGGGAGGTCCCCCGTGCGATTGTCGGCGAACGTGAGACGTCTGGATACTCTGAGCGATCGCCCGCCCTGATCACCGCCTGGATACGCATCAAGATCACCATGGGCACGAGCACGCCGACCAAGCGCAAGACGCGCTCCAAGTCGTCGCCCCCGGCCCCGCACGCGCCGCAGAAGAAGCAGAAGTCGTCGTCCGAATCGCCGGCGGCGCGCTCGGCGAGCTACGAGGCGACGGTGGCGGCCGCGCAGGCGTGCGACGCGCGCGTCGTCGTCATCGAGTGCCGCTGCGGCGCCTCGGGCCTCGCCAAGGCCAAGGAGCTCCGCGAGCACGTCTTCGAGGAGTTCGGCGAGAAGGCGAGCGCGGGCGCGGGCGGCGACGGCGTCGCCGTCCTGCTCAACCCGCGGTACCTCGCGCCGCGGCCGGGCTCCTTCGTCGTCGCCGTCGGCTCGTCGACGCTCTTCGACCTCACGGGCCTGGCGAAGCCCTACGACGCCGTCGCCGATTTGGCGATGGCGGACCTCGTCGCCGCGACGTTCGCCCGCCTCGACGCGTGCCGGGGCGCCTAGCCGGGAGACCCCCCCCACCCCCCCGAAACTTCGCATAATCCGCGCCCGACCCCATCCGACGCGCCGACTTCGGCCGCGCGGCGCCCGGCCTCGAGCGCGACGCGGGGGCGCGCGTCCTCCGGCTCCGGCGCGCGCGAGCTCCGCGCGATCTCGCGCGCGTGAAGCGACGACTCGGCGACGGGCGGGTCTAGATGGGGCGGGCACGTTACGCGGGCGCGTCGAGCGCGGCGAGCCTGGCGCGCCGCACGTCGTCGGCGTCGCCGCGGCCCGTCGTCCAGGCGAGCGGGCCGCCGCGTTCGACGCGGCGCAGGTCGTAGGGCCCGCCGTCCGGGCTGCCGTAGAGGAGCGTGCCGTCGAGGGCGTAGCCGCGGTCGTCGACCTGGAGCGCGTCCGCCGAGAGGCGGAGCGAGTCCTCGACGCGGATCGTCCGGCTCGCGTCGGCCTGGGAGCGGATCACGCAGCCGCGCCCGTCGCCCATGGTGCCCTCGAAGGCGCCGCCGCCGACGGGCCGCCAGAAGACCTCGCAGCCGCCGAGGCGCTCCCAGGCGCCGGTCGCCGCCGCGAGGTCCGCGAGGCCGGCGCACGCGCGCGCCGCGCCGGCCCGCGGGAGGTCCGCGCAGGCCGCGTGGGCCGCGTCGAGGGCGCCCAAAGGCGGCCGGAACAGCGCCATGGCGCCGCCGGCGTCGAGCGCGTAGCAGCGCAGCCGGAAGACGCGCGCCGGCGCCGCGTCGAGGTAGTAGCACGCGAGCAGAACGCGCTCCGCGGCCTCCGCGGCGCCCGCGCCGACGAGCGCCGGCGCGGCGGCGGCGGGCACGCGGCGCAGGCAGCAGTGGACGTGCTCGTGGCCGTCGCCGTCCGCCGCGGCGACGCCCCGCCGCCGCTCCGCGGCGACCTGGTCGTAGTTGTCGAAGTCGCCGCGGAAGAGGTCGTCGAAGCGCCGCCGCCAGGCGACGCCGTTTCGCACAACAGCACGCCGGCGACGCGCCGCGGGCGCGCGCACGCCGGCGAGCGCCGCGGCGACGGCGACGCCGCAGGCCAAGCGCGCGGCGAGGCGGCGCATCGCTGTGGCAGAAAGAGAATCTGTAGGAACCCCGCATCGGACAAAAGATCCGCTTCCGGCGCTTCGGATTTTGCCCCGGTGCCGAAACACGGCTCCGGCCGGTGGGTCGACTTCCCGGCCTGTTGCAAGTACGTTCTCGGGCTCGATCGACGCAAGGCGGCGCCTCATGCAACCTGAAACAAAAAACCGCTTTGCAACAAGGCCGCCAATTAGAACAAACACCTTACGCGTAAATGCGTCGTCCATTGCGCCATAGGAAAAAAATAGAGACTTTGCGGAGCCGTAACTTTACGAAATCCAGATCGATTTACACGAACCGAAACTCTTTAATTATCGGGCCGACGCCGGCTATCCATCGCGCTAGGCGGCGCCGCCAAATTCGACGATCTAAAATCGGCCGATTTTTGGTGCGGGGTCCTAATAGTAAGAGATCAGAAAGTGCCAGCCACAAGACCAGCATGGACGCGCCGGCAATGACGCCCGCGGAGAAGGCCATGGGCGAGATCGGCCAGCGCCTCGCGTCCATCGGCGCCACGAAGCTGCCGCCCGACGACGAGGCGCCGGCGCCGGCGAAGCCGGCCAAGGCGCCAGCCCTCAAGCTGTTCGTCAGCTACAAGGAGGGCGACGACGAGAGCCTGCACATGGCGACGAAGTTCGTCGTGCCCAAGGGCTGGCGGCCCGGCCCCGTGTCCAAGCTGCTCGCGTTCGTCGTCGACACGTACAACGGCAAGCGCGCCGGCAACGCGCTCGACGCGGCCGCGTGCCACCTCGAGGTCGGCGGCCTCGCGCTCGGGTCCGAGGAGGTCGTGGAGGCCGTGCTGAAGCCGCGCGACGAGGTGCTGCTGCGGCCGGGCGCGTCGCTCGCCCGCGGCGAGCGGGCGCTCGCCGCGGCGGCGGCCGAGGCGGACGCGCGCGCGCGGGCGGACGCGGCCCGGCGGGCGCGCGAGGGCAAGGTCAGGTGCTTGAACCACGGCTGCGGCACACTCTTCGACCCAGACGACAACCCGGCGGGGGCCTGCGCGCACCACCGCGCGCCGCCGTTCGTCAGCGGCGGCTACAAGGGCTGGCGCTGCTCAGGGCAGGACAAGAGAGCGAAATTCCCAACTTCAAAGGCTCATATCTCGGCCGTTTTCCACTCGTTTCGGCTGATTTTTGGACGAGCGATCATCTCTTGGAACGGTCTCGAAGCATGGATGCTCGAAGCGTGGATGCTTTTTCCGGAACGCGCGCGCGCGGAACACTCACGTTGAAGCGACGTTGAATCACTCTTGTCCTGCCCAGGCGCTGCTGCAACCCCAAGCCGACGATGGACTGGGACGAGTTCGCGTGTTACCCCGCGTGCGCGACGGGCCGCCACAGCGCGGAGCCGCCGCCGCCCTTCGCGCCGCCGGCGGAGGCGGCGGAGGCCGCCGCCGCGGTCGAGTCGGACGACGACGACGGCGGCGCGGCGGCCGCGCCCGCGGCGGCCGCGGCGGCCGCGCCCGCGGCGCCCGAGGACGACGTCTCGCTCGCCGCCGTCCCGGGCGACGACGGCGACTTCAAGTGCCTCAACAATGGCTGCGGCCAGTTCTTCTGGGAGGAGGAGAACTTCAAGGGCCGCTGCCACTTCCACAAGGGCCGGCCCGAGCCCGCGCGCGGCGAGGGCCTCTACCGGTGGTCGTGCTGCCCGTCGAAGACCGCGGCGCGCGACGAGCTCCGGAGCGTGCCCGGCTGCGAGCGGGCCGCGCACTGGCGCGGGGCCGGGGCCCCGCGCGACGTCGCCTGCGTGCCCTGCCGCTGGGAATTCTGAGCGCCCCCGCCGCCCGCGCGCCCGCGTCCAAAGCGGGGACTCTAGGGCGGGGGTGGGCGCGCGCGCGCCTCAGAGGGCGACGTCGTCCTGCGCCGCGCCCCGGAGCCACGGCAGGCCGAGGGCCTGCTTCGCGGTGACGCGGTCGGCCGGGTCGTAGGCGAGGAGCGCGCGGAGGAAGGTCGACGCGTCGCCCGCGTCGCCGCGGTCGAAGCCGAAGTTCTCCTCGAGGACGCGCGCGATCGCGTCGACGCCGCGCGGCGGCGGCGCGATGGCGATGTTCTTGAGCGTCGACGCGTCGCCGAGGAACCACTTGGCGGACCGGTGCCCCCGCGACGCGAGGGCCGGGGGCACGGGCCCGAGGAGCTCGACGGCCTGCGCGAGGTGCGACTCGTCCTTCGTGAACGCCTCGCCCGCGCGCGGCGACTGGGGGTCGAAGAGCGTCTCGCCCGTGAGGAGCTCGAAGACGAGGCAGCCCACGGACCAGACGTCCGCCGCCGGGCCGAAGGGCCAGATGCCCAGGATGCCCTCGGGGCAGCGGTACTCGCGCGTCTGGATGTCGCGCGCGGCCTGGCGGTCGACGTAGAACGCGGTGCCCAGGTCCACGAGCTTGACGGCGCAGCGCGCCGCACCGCCCGGCGCCTCGGGCTCCAGCAGCACGTTCTCGGGCTTGATGTCCGTGTGGAGCGCGCCGACGTCGTCGTGGACGAACGCGAGGCACTCCAGAAGCCGCGCGGCGACGGCGCGGACCTCGGCCGGCGGCAGCGCGCCGCGCTCCTGGATCGCGTGGAGCAGCGTCTTGCCCAGCAGCTCGAAGACCATGCAGACGTGGTTCCCGTGGGGGCCCGCGACGTAGAAGTGCTCCAGGAGCTCGACGACGCCCGAGTCGCGGCCCGCGGCCGCCGCGCGGTCCCGGACGTCGCGGAGGAGCTCGATCTCGTTCACGGCCGCGTTCGTGTACTCGGGCGCGGCCTTCTGGATCTTCAGCGCGACCTTGCGCCGCCCGACGGCGTCGTAGCAGCACCAGACCGTGCTGTAGACGCCCCAGCCCAGCTTGTGCAGCACCTCGTAGCGGTCGTCGTAGACGTCGCCGAGCGCGACGGGGTGGTAGCCGCCGGGGCAGTAGTCCTCCTCGGGCTCCGTCTCGTCGTCGTCGTCCTCGACGGGCGCGCCGTCGTCGGCCGGCGGCGGCGGCGGCGCCGCCGCGGCCGCGGCCGCGCGCGGCGGCGGCGGCGCCGCGGGCTCCGCGCGGCCAAAGGCCTCGGCCTCGGCGTCGGGCGCGTCGCGGCGGCCCGGCGCCTCGCGCGCGCCGGCCTCGAAGCCGTAGGGGTCGTCGGCGCCGAGGCCCTCGGGCCGGCTCCGCTCCGTGACCTCGACCTCGCCCGGCCCGTCGACGAGCGTCTCCGACGCGCCGTCGGCCGCGAGCGGGTTGCGCGTGTCGCGCTCGAGCTTGCCGTACTCGCGCACCTCGTCCGAAACGCCGGGCCGCCGCAGGCGGCCCAGGCACCGGCAGAGCAGCGGGCCCAGGCGCCCGAGGCACCCCCGCGGCCGCCGCCCGCCGTAGTCGTCCATGGCGTCGCCGCCGCCGAGGAGCCGCTCCCCGAAGGGCTGGTCTTCCGCGCCCACGGACACGGGCGACGAACCGCCCGAACGGGACATGGAGTCGGGCGCCCACACGCCCGAACTCGCGACGACGCGGACTCGAGCGGGAGGACGTCGAGCTCTTCGGTGCTCGCAAGGCCTCCCCCACTGAGGACTCCACTGGCACCGGTGGGCGCCGCAGGTGCCGCCGCAAGAGCCCGTGCCCCGCAGCTGATCGCCTAAGCGCAACCCCCCGCCGCGCCGCCGCCAGCCGTGACGAGCCCCGCTCGAGGTGGACGGCCGGGTTCGTCCCGGGGGTCGCACCCCGTCCTCGTGTCCTTCCGCGCGCCGGTGGCGCGCGAAACGGCCAATCTCGGGCGGCACGACGGCGTCGTCGCGGGCACGGTGGTCGCGCGCCTCGTCGTCGTGCTCCTCGCGTCCACGTCTCGGGACCCATCGCGAGCGCGGTGGCCATGGCTTTGACGAACCCCCCACGGCCTAGGTAGATACGTTGCCTGTATCAAGCAAGTCGCGAGCGCTACCCGCCAAAGCTTTCGAGGCAGCCCGCCGGTAAAGCTCGACGCACAGCCCTCGCCGTTGATCCCGGCCGGCCCTTTTCGCGCCGCCCGCTCCGCCGCTCCCCACGGTCCCATGGCGCCCAGCGGGAAGCAGAAGAGCAAGAAGTTCGAGCTGACCGAAGAGCAGAAGCAGGAGATCCGCGAGGCGTTCGACCTCTTCGACACGGATGGCTCCGGCACCATCGACGCCAAGGAGCTCAAGGTCGCCATGCGCGCCCTCGGCTTCGAGCCCAAGAAGGAGGAGATCAAGAAGATGATCTCGGACATCGACAAGGACGGCTCGGGGACCATCGACTTCTCCGAGTTCCTCGAGATGATGACGGCGAAGATGTCCGAGAAGGACTCGAGGGAGGAGATCCTGAAGGCCTTCCGGCTCTTCGACGACGACGAGACGGGCAAGATCTCGTTCCGCAACCTGAAACGCGTCGCCAAGGAGCTCGGCGCGCCGCCCGCGTCCGGCGGCGAATTCGAAACGACGCGGCGCGCGCGCGCGCGCGCGAGCCCGACGCCGCCCCCGCCCCAGGTGAGAACATGACCGACGAGGAGCTCCAGGAGATGATCGACGAGGCCGACCGCGACGGCGACGGCGAGATCAACGAGGACGAGTTCCTACGAATCATGAAGAAGACGTCCCTCTACTGAGCCTGCCCCCGCGCCCCGACACCTAGCCCCCCCACACCAAGCACCACCCCGCTCGGGCCTCGCGCGCGCGCGCCTCGCCACTCGAGGACGCGCCGTCGCCGCTCGCGCCCCGCGGGGGCTCGAGTCCGCGCGGCCCGCGTCCCGGCGCCTGCGACGCGGCGGCTCGGGGACCGGCCTCGTTGTTGTTCTCTAACATACACCTCATTTCAAAGTCCACCCGAGACGAGCTACATGGCCCCCGCCCAGGTCGCGAGCACCGGAGGTACACCGGAGGGCCTGTGCACAGCCCCGCGGCGCGGACGCCGTCGACAACGGTCGACGCTGCGCCGGCGAGCCTGCCACAGTTGCCACTGGGCAGCTTTGAGTTGTCGCACGGCGCGCCAGCAGCGCGCGAGCCACGACCTGCGGCGCTCCCGTCGTCCTTGACACGCAACAGCTGCCTGCTCCCGTGCGATCATGTCGCGCAAGGGGGCCCAGAAGTCGAAAAAGTTCGAGCTCACCGCACGTTCGGCAGCGTCTGTAATTCGATTCTTTCCGACGCGTGCGACGCCGCGCGGCGCGCGCGTCCGAACGGCGCGTCGCAACGTGCGCGCGCGCGCCGCCGCGCGTCCGTGCGCGACGCGCGCGCCTGTCGCGCGCTTCGCCCGGCCGCGCGCCGTCGCGGCGCGGCGCCGAGCCCGCCGCCCCGGTCGCAGGAGGAGCAAAAGCAGGAGATCCGCGAGGCGTTCGACCTCTTCGACACGGATGGCTCCGGCACCATCGACGCCAAGGAGCTCAAGGTCGCCATGCGCGCCCTCGGCTTCGAGCCCAAGAAGGAGGAGATCAAGAAGATGATCTCGGACATCGACAAGGACGGCTCGGGGACCATCGACTTCTCCGAGTTCCTCGAGATGATGACGGCGAAGATGTCCGAGAAGGACTCGAGGGAGGAGATCCTGAAGGCCTTCCGGCTCTTCGACGACGACGAGACGGGCAAGATCTCGTTCCGCAACCTGAAGCGCGTCGCCAAGGAGCTCGGCGAGAACATGACCGACGAGGAGCTCCAGGAGATGATCGACGAGGCCGACCGCGACGGCGACGGCGAGATCAACGAGGACGAGTTCCTGCGAATCATGAAGAAGACGAGCCTGTACTAGCCTCCTCGCGCCCCACGTTTTCCGCCCGTGGGCGCGCGCGCGCCCGACACTCCTACCGTACTCCGCACGTCCCGATACGGCGAGGCCCGGTCGCCGGGGAGGCCTCTCGGAGGACGGACCCCGGGCCACGCTCCGGAGGAGCTCCCGGCAAGCGTCGCAGCGTCGGCTTCAAAGTCAACTTGAAGGCATGTTACAGAGGCTTGCTAAAGCGAGGCAAAAAACTCGTGGCTCGTCACCGCGTCGCAGCCCGCGAAAGGCCGCGTCGGCGGCGTCGGCGCCGACGCCGCGTGCCGCGTCGGTTTCGACCGCGCGCCGCGCCGCCGTCCGCGATGGGCGCGCAGGAGAGCGCGCCGGCGCCGACGGAGGAGGAGGAGGAGGCCCAGCGCGCGCGCAACATCAAGCGCATGGACAGCCGCATGCGCGCGAAGCTGCGGGGCGGCGTCCACTACAACATGAAGGTCGTCGTGCGCGGCTGCCGCGGCAGCGGCAAGTCGAGCCTCTGGCGGCGGCTCCAGGGCCTGCCGTTCGGGGCGGGCTACGAGCCGACGCGCGAGATCGGCACGGCGACGATCAACTGGCAGCTCAAGTCCGCGCCCGAGCCCATCAAGGTCGACGTCTGGGACGTCGTCGACCGGGGCCTCGGCGCGGCCGACGCCGCGCCGGCGCTCGGCGACCTCGACGCGGCGGCGGAGGCGGCGCGCGCGGACCTCGACGACGACGACGGCGCCGCGGACGCCGCCGCGGCCGCGGCCGCGGGCGAGGGCTCGCGCACGTTCGGGCTCCTCGACGCGCGGACCGTCGACGTCTACAAGGGCTGCCAGGCCGCCATCTTCCTCGTGGACCCGGACCGGCGGGGCTCGCTCGACTACGCGCTCGCGCGCCTCTCCGCGCTCCCTCCCGGCGTCACCGCCGCGGTGCTCGTCAACTTCCGCGACCGCGAGCCGTCGCGCGGCGCCGCGCCGGACGCGCCGGACGACCCGGACGACGCGGGCGGCGGCGCCGCGGCCGGCGGCGACGCGGCCGGCGACGCCGCGGCCGGCGACGCGCACGCCAACGCCTTCGCGCGCGACGCCGCCGAGGCCGCCGAGGCGCCGCGGCGCGGCGGCGGCGGCGACGGCGGCCCGCCGCTCTCGCTCGCGGACGTCGCCGCCGCCGTCGCGGCGCTCGGCGGCGGCGCCGGCGGCGCGACGCGCGCGCGCTGCTTCGAGTGCAGCATGGCCAACTGCTTCGGCCTCGGCCTGCTCTACGACTACCTCGCGGTGCCGTTCCTCCAGATGAAGGTCGACACGCAGCTCCGGCTGCTCGAGCGGTCGCGCGCCATGCTCGAGGACGCGGCCGCGGCCCTCGACGACAAGATCGCCGCGAGCTCCTACGACGACCACGTCCAGGCCTACGACGCGCGCCGCAAGCCCGCGCCGCCCGCGGACGACGCGCCGCCGCCGCCCGCGGACGACGCGCCGCGGCCCGCGGCGCCCGCGCGGCCGCCGCGGCCGCCGCCGCCGGGCCGCGCGCCGGAGCCGCCCGCGCCCGCGGCGCCGGAGGAGGAGGAGGAGGAGGAGGAGGACGACGACGACGACGAGGCGGCGGTCGCGGCGCCGCCGGAGCCCGCGGCGCGCGCGGCCGCGGCGGCGGACGGCGACGACGGCGACGACGCGCGGCGGCGGCGGAAGAAGGAGAAGCGGGAGAAGAAGGAGAAGAAGGAGAAGAAGAAGAAGCGGCCCGCGGCGCCGCCGCCCGCGCCGCCGCCCGCGCCCGCGAAGAAGAAGACGGCGCTCGACGCGTGGCTCGACGACGACGACGACGACGACGACGGCGGCGGCGCGCCGCCGCGGGCGCCGGGCGGCGCCGCGTCCGAGGGCGACGACGACGACAGCGACGACGACTTCTACGGGCCCCAGTCCTTCGGCCTCGCGACGACGCCCACGGAGGCCGCCGAGGCCCGGCGGCGGAAGGCGGCGCGGCCGCCGGCCGAGGCGCCCAAGGCGCCCAAGGCGGCGAAAGCGGCGAAGGCGGCGAAGCAGCCCAAGCAGCCCAAGGCGCCCAAGGCGCCCAAGGCG
>Ga0257110_1001485_pt1 | contig 11015 bp, 7 predicted proteins | sample LP_taG_7_FD_190184 | JGI IMG/M metagenome (GOLD analysis project Ga0257110, IMG submission 190184) | Marine microbial communities from Northeast Subartic Pacific Ocean, Canada - LP_J_2015_P26_10m | ecosystem: Environmental > Aquatic > Marine > Oceanic | place: Canada: Northeast Subartic Pacific... | reverse complement strand
AATAAAAATTTTAAGACATATATAGGGCTGGGATATCATGATACTTTCACTCCATCTGTAATTCAAAGAAATATTCTTGAAAATCCAGGGTGGTATACTGCTTACACTCCATATCAACCAGAGATTGCCCAAGGAAGACTTGAAGCATTATTAAATTTCCAAACCATGATTTGTGATCTGACTAAGATGGAATTAGCAAATGCATCATTATTAGATGAGGGAACAGCTGCTGCTGAAGCTATGATTATGATGTTCAATAATAGATCAAAGCAACAAAAGTCTTCAAACGAGAAAAAGTTTTTTGTTGATTCAAATATCTTACCACAAACTCTTTCAGTTCTTAAAACTAGATCCAATCCCCTTGATATTGAAATCATTTCTGGAGATATAAAGTCTATATCTCAAAATGATTTTTTTGGATGCATTATTCAATACCCTGGAAAAGATGGAGAGTTAATTAATGTTGACAAAATATTATCTAATATCAAAAATGATGATTTAAAAATTATTTTGGCAGTTGACTTAATGTCTTTAGTTATTAATGAACCACCATCACCTGACAAAGTCGATGTTGTTGTTGGAACAACTCAAAGGTTTGGAATTCCCCTAGGATATGGAGGACCACATGCTGCATTTTTTGCAACAAAAGAAAAATATAAAAGAAATATTCCTGGAAGAATAATTGGTGTTACAAAAGATATAGATGGAAACCATTCATTAAGAATGGCTTTACAAACAAGAGAGCAACATATTAAGAGAGACAGAGCTACATCTAATATTTGTACTGCTCAGGTTTTACTAGCTGTAATGGCTGGAATGTATGCTGTATATCATGGCCCTGTGGGTTTAAGAGAAATCTCAAATTCTATTCATTTAAAAGCTGTTTATTTATATGAGAAAATTTCTAAACTCGGAATTGAAATAAAATATTCTAAATTCTTTGACACAATAACGATTATATGTGATTCAAAAAAACTAAATAAAATTGCATTGTCAAGAAATGTAAATTTCTGTAACCTAATCAACAATCAAATTTCAATTTCAGTTAATGAAAAAACAAATCATGATGATTTAGATCAAATTATATCAATTATTGAAGAATATTCTGGACAAAAATCAGCTAATATTGAATTTCCCGATATACCGATGATAGATAATGTTCGAGAATCTGAAATTTTATCACATCCTGTTTTTAACTCGTACCATTCAGAGACATCACTAATGAGATATATTAAATCTCTTGAAAATAAAGATTTATCTCTTACTCAATCTATGATTTCTCTTGGATCATGTACAATGAAACTTAATGCAGCTTCTGAAATGATTCCTTTAAGTTGGTCTGAATGGAATAGTATTCATCCATTTGTACCTGTTGATCAAGCAAAGGGATACCATGAGGTTATAAGCAAACTTGAATCATTTTTATCTGAAATAACTGGCTTTTCTGCTACGTCTTTACAGCCAAATTCAGGAGCTCAAGGAGAGTACAGCGGTTTAATGGTCATCAAATCCTATCTAAATAAAATTGGACAGAGTCATAGAGATATCTGCCTAATTCCTTCTTCCGCTCATGGAACTAATCCTGCATCTGCAATTATGGCGGGGTTAAAAGTCGTAGTTATTGGAACTGACGATAAAGGGAATATTGATATTGAGAACTTAAAGATAAAGGTTGAAGAACATAAGGATAATTTAGCTGCTCTAATGATAACTTATCCTTCAACACATGGTGTATTCGAATCTGAAATTCAATTTATAAATGATCTTATTCATAAAAATGGAGGTCAGGTTTATATGGATGGGGCAAACATGAATGCCCAAGTTGGTTTGACTAGTCCTAAAATAATTGGCGCTGATGTTTGTCACTTGAATCTACATAAAACATTCTCTATTCCTCATGGAGGAGGAGGCCCGGGTGTAGGTCCTATTTGTGTAGCTGAACATCTTAAGGATTTTCTTCCGTCAAATCCAGTAATTACCACAGGAGGAAAATATCATATAGATGCAATTTCTTCTGCACCGTGGGGATCATCATTAGTATGCTTAATATCATATGGATACATAAGAATGCTTGGAAAATCAGGTATTAAAGAGTCTACAGAAATTGCAATTATTAATGCAAACTATATGAAGACTAAACTTGAAGAAAACTTTACAATTTTATATAGTGGTGAAAATGGAAGATCTGCTCACGAATTTATAATTGATTGCAGAGAATTTAAGAAGTACAAAATAGAAGTTATTGATATAGCAAAAAGATTAATTGATTATGGATTTCATGCTCCAACTGTATCATTTCCTGTTCCAGGAACAATGATGATAGAGCCAACTGAAAGTGAAAATTTGAGTGAATTAGATAGATTCTGTGAAGCTCTTAACTCAATTTATTCAGAAATTACATCTGAAAATGAATCAGACAGAGAAATGTTAAGAAATTCTCCTCATACTCTTAAAATGCTTACTGCTAGTAATTGGGAATATAATTATTCCCGAGAAGACGCATCTTTTCCAAAAAGTTATTTGAGAGATAATAAATTTTGGCCCTCGGTAAGAAGAGTTGATGAAGCATATGGTGATAGAAATTTAATTTGCAGCTGTCCACCTATAGAGAGTTATGAATAATTTAATTAATTTTACATAATGAACTTTAAAATCACTGGAACAGGTAGCTGTATTCCGGATATAACAAAAACAAATACTGAATTTCTTAATAGTAATTTTTTTGATGATGATGGGAATCAAATTGAAAGATCAAATCCTGAAATTATTGATAAGTTTCAATCTATTACTGGGATTAATGAAAGAAAATATGTTTCAGATGAAATTAAATCTTCAGACTTAGCTGCAGTTGCTGCACAGAAAGCAATTAAAGATTCTAATATTGATCAAGAGTCTTTAGATTATATAATTGTTGCTCATAATTTTGGTGATATTTCGTCCAATAGCAGTCAAATCGATACACTTCCTTCTCTTTCATCAAAAGTGAAGGCTAAACTAAAAATCAAAAATCCAAAGTGTGTAGCATATGATATTATTTGTGGATGTCCAGGATGGGTTGAAGGAGTAATTCAAGCAAAATCATTTATAAAGTCAGGAATGGCTAATAAATGTTTAATTATTGGTTGTGACACATTATCTCGAGTTTCTGATTCTAATGATAGAGACTCAATGATTTATGCTGATGGTTCAGGAGCAATTATATTAGAATCTAATGATTCATCTAGTTCTGGTATTCTATCTCATAATTCCGCAACCTATACATTTGATGGAGAAAATGAATTTTTATACTATGGAGCTTCTTGTAATCCTGAAATAAATAAAAATTCAAATCAAAAGTATATTAAAATGCATGGTAGAAAAGTTTATGAGTTTGCATTAAATAATGTACCTAACGCAATGAAAGATTGCTTTGATGAATCTAAATGTAAGATTGAAAATCTAAAAAAAATATTTATTCATCAAGCCAATAAAAAGATGGATGAGGCAATTATTAAAAGATTCTACAGATTATATAAAGTTCCTCAACCTGAGAATATACTTCCAATGAATATTGAAGAGTACGGAAATAGTTCTGTAGCTACTATTCCAACTCTTTTTGATCTAGTGAAAAAAAATGATTATCAAGGCCATAAACTGAATACTGGTGATATAATTATGTTTGCTAGTGTTGGTGCTGGAATGAATATTAACGCTATAACTTACCAGGTTTAATTCTTATGAAGTTTTTTTTTCATATTGGAAGATATTTTTTAATGATTAAATATACTTTCACAAAGTTTACAAAGTGGAGTGTACTTAAAAAATTAATTTTTCAAGAAATTGACGATCTAATATTAGGATCAGTTGGTATTGTAGCTTTTATGTCCTTCCTTATTGGAGGAGTTGTTGCTATTCAAACTGCTCTTGCTATAGAAAACCCTTTTCTTCCTGGAAATCTAATCGGTTTTGCTACAAGACAATCTGTAATCCTAGAATTTGCCCCTACTCTAATATCTATAATAATGGCTGGAAAAGTAGGTTCATTTATCACATCTAGTATTGGTACAATGAGGGTAACTGAGCAAATTGATGCTTTAGAAGTTATGGGAATAAACTCATTTAACTATTTGATATTTCCTAAAATTATATCATTACTGTTATACCCTTTTTTGATTACTCTTGCAATGTTTCTTGGAATACTTGGCGGTTATATAGCTAGTGTATATGCTGGTTTTTCAACAAGCTTTGACTTTATTCAAGGGATTCAACTTGACTTTCAAGTATTTCATGTTGTATATACCTACTCAAAAACTATGTTATTTGCATTTGTTTTAGCTACTATTCCAGCATATCATGGGTTCTACATGAAGGGAGGTGCATTAGAAGTTGGAAAAGCAAGTAATATTTCTTTTGTTTGGACAAGTAGTGTAATTATCATTATTAATTTTATTGTAACTCAACTTTTATTAGCATAATGATTACTGTAAATAATATATATAAGTCATTCGATAATATTAAAATAATCAATGATATATCCACAGTTTTTGATAAAGGGAAAACTAATTTAATAATTGGTCAGAGTGGATCAGGTAAAACAGTATTAATGAAATGTTTACTTGGACTTCTAGATGTTGATCATGGTGAAATTTTATTTGATGGTAAACAATTCGATAAAGATAATATCTCAACAATTTCCAATTTAAGAAAAAAGATAGGGATGGTTTTTCAAGGAAGTGCACTTTTTGATTCTATGACAGTTTTAGAGAATATTATCTTTCCTCTAAGAATGTTTTCAGATAATACTGATTCAGAAATGATAAGTAGAGCAAAAAAGGTGATTAATCGTGTTGATCTTAAAGATGTAGATAATAAATTTCCCTCCGAAATATCAGGTGGTATGAAAAAAAGAGTTGCAATAGCGAGGGCTATTGTATTAAATCCAAAATATTTATTTTGTGATGAACCTAACTCAGGTCTTGATCCGAAAACTGCAATTATTATTGACAAACTAATTAAAGAGATTACTATTGAATATGATATTACTACTGTTATAAATACACATGACATGAACTCAGTAATGGAAATTGGTGATAAAATAATTTTTTTAGTAGAAGGTGAAAAAATATGGGAGGGGACTAACACTGAAATTTTAAATACAGATAACCAAATGATAAATGACTTTGTTTACTCCTCTGAATTATTTAAAAAAGTTAAACTTACTCAGAAAAAAAATTAAGGATTTGAGTTAGAAACTGAAATAAGCTTACCGTTAAATAAATTATTTCCATTTACTGCAAAATCAAGAATATATTTTGCCATTTCCTTTGGCTTTGTCTGTGCATCATAATCAGGAAAAGCTTCCTTTAGCATTTTTGTTTGTACAGCTCCAAGAGCTAAAACATTAAATGACGGACCTTCCGGGTATTCTTCAGCTAGAACCTCTGTCAAAGCAATTACAGCAGCTTTACTACTCGAATATACTGAAAGGCCAGGAAATTTCTTTGAACCATTTACTCCACCAATACTACTAATGTTGATTACATGACCTGATTTATTTATAAATGGAATAAGTGATCTGGTAATTTCTGCAAGGCCAAAGACATTTACATCAAATGTTTGTTTAAAAGATTCGTATGAAGTTTCACCAAATAATTTATTACTTAAATGACCAGCATTATTTACAAGAATATCAACTTTTAAATCACTGTTTCGTAAATCATCAATAAAATTTTTAATACTATTTTCATCAGTTATATCCACTGAATATGAATCTATTCCATTTATTCCTTTAAGAGGTTCAACATTTCTTGAAATGGAAATTACTTTATAATTAAGTTTTGCAGCTTGTATACAAATTTCATTACCTATTCCAGAACTTGTTCCTGTTACAACTATAGTTTTCATTAGATAAGAATTGAAACTGGATTTTCAATATACTCTTTCAAAGTCTTTAAAAATAATGACCCAGTAGCTCCGTCAACTGTTCTATGATCACAGGCTAAAGTTAGCTTCATAGTGTTTCCAACTACAACCTCATTATTTTTCACAATAGGCTTTTGTACTATTGCACCAATAGATAAAATTGCTGAATTAGGTTGATTTATAATTGATGTAAAGCTTTCAATTCCAAACATTCCAAGATTTGAAATTGTAAATGTACTTCCCTCAATTTCTGAAGGGCTTAATTTTTTATTTTTCGCACGTTCAGCAAAGTCTTTAATTTCAGTATTAATTTGCGGTAAGTCTTTTGAATTTGAAAACTTAACTACTGGAACTATAAGACCATCATCCACTGCTACAGCTACACCTAAATGTACGTGCTCATTGAAAATAATTTTATCATCATACCATCTTGAATTAACTTTAGGATGTTTGGCAAGAGATAATGATACAGCTTTGGCAATAATATCATTAAAGGAAATTTTAATATTTTGAGTTTGAATAAATTGCTTTCTAAAAGAAATAATGTTATCCATTTCAAGCTCAATATTAAGATAATAATGAGGGGCTGAGAACTTAGAATCTGCTAGCCTTTTTGCAATAGCTTTTCTCATTGTTGAGTTTTGAGTCTCATAAGATGATTCTGTTAAGTGTGGTCTTGGTTGAGAAAATTGAGAATAATTTGAAGTTTTAAATGAGTCAATATCCCTTTTTATTATTCTTCCATTATCACCAGATCCCGTTATTGCAGAAATATCTATGCCTTTTTCATCAGCTAATTTTTTTGCTAATGGAGAGATAAGTATTCTATCATTTGAAATATTAATTATAGAAACAGGTTTTAATTGTTCCTTTGCAACTGGAGCAGGCTCTTCTTTTACAACTGGAGCAGGCTCTTCTTTTACAATTGGAGCAGGCTCTTCTTTTACAATTGGAGCAGGCTCTTCTTTTACAATTGGAGTGTCATTGTTAACAATTTCAGAGATATCTTCACCCTTAGAACCAATTATAGCTATAATACTGTCTACAGGAGCAGTTGAGCCTTCATCAATACCTATGTGAAGAAGAACACCATCATAAAATGACTCAAACTCCATGGTTGCTTTATCAGTCTCAATTTCAGCTAAAATTTCTCCTTCTTTAACTGTATCGCCTACTTTTTTAAACCATTTAGCAAGAGTTCCCTCTTCCATAGTATCACTTAACCTTGGCATATTTATTACTTCAGCCATATTAATCTATTTTATGTTTAATAAAAGGATAATCTTTTTGTTCATATACAACATCATACATAAGAGATTTATCTGGAAAAGGAGAAGACTCAGCAAATTCTTCACAATCTGTTATAATTGCTTTTACCTTCTTATCAATTTTTTCAATTTCAGATTTTGTTCCAAACTTTTTTGAAATAATAATTTTTTCAACCTGAGAGATTGGATCAATTTTTTTATATTCCTCAACTTCTTCTTTAGTTCTGTATTGCTGAGCATCAGACATTGAATGTCCACGATATCTGTATGTTTTTACATCAAGTAGTGAAGGACCTTTTCCATCCCTTGCATGTTTTACACATTCATCAATAGCTTCAGCTACTTTCACTGGATCCATTCCATCTACTGGCATAGATGGCATTCCATAGGGTTCTCCTAGTTTCCATAGATCTTCTTGACTAGTAGTTCTTGCAACAGAAGTACCCATTGCATATCCATTATTTTCAACAATATAAATTACAGGAAGCTTCCACAATGCTGCAAGGTTTATAGACTCATGAAAAGAACCTTGCCTGATTGCTCCATCTCCTAAGAAACATAAAGTAACACTATCTCTATTAAAATATTTATCTCCAAAAGCAATCCCAGTTCCCAACGGAATTTGTCCACCCACTATACCATGACCACCAAAGAAATTATGTTTTTTTGAAAAAATATGCATTGAACCTCCAAGACCACTTGAAGTTCCAGTTGCCTTTCCAAATAGCTCAGCCATTACACGCTTTGGGTCTTCTCCAAGGCCAATTGCATGAACATGACTTCTGTAAGAACTTATCATTCTATCTTTTTTTGGATCTGTTGAATGAAGACAGCCTGCAAGGACAGCCTCTTGTCCATTATATAAATGGAGAAATCCTCTAATTTTTTGTTGAATATATTTTGCGGCAAGTTTATCCTCAAACTTTCTCCACAATAACATATTTTCGTACCAATCTAAATAAGTCTTTCCAGTAATTTTTTTCATACAAAACAGTTGATGCTTGTTATTATAAGACGAAGCAAAAATACTCATTTCTTTAGTATATTGCAATAAAATTAGAGTGGACCCAAAAAAATTATATTCTTTATTCTCTTCCTCCACTGGAGTGTCTATAGATACTAGAAAAATTAGAAAGGATCAAATGTTTTTTTCATTGAGAGGTAATAATTTTGATGGAAATAAATTTGCATTAGAGTCTATAAAAAATGGAGCTAAATTTGCTGTAGTTGATGATAAGAGATTACAAGATAAAGATAACAGGATAATTTATGTTAATGACTCTCTCAAAGCTCTTCAAGATCTTAGTAATTACCATAGATCTCTTTTTGATACAAAAGTAATTGGAATAACAGGGAGTAATGGGAAGACTACAACAAAAAACTTAATTTATTCAATACTGTCACAGACATATAATGTAATTAAAACTAAAGGTAACCTCAATAATCATATTGGAGTTCCTCTATCACTCTTAGATATTAATGAAAATGTTGATATAGCTGTAATAGAAATGGGTGCTAATCATATTGGAGAGATTAAAGCTTTATGTGAAATTGCAATGCCAGACTTTGGATTAATTACTAATTATGGATATGCTCATCTAGAGGGGTTTGGAGGGTTTGAAGGAGTTATTAAGGGAAAGAGTGAAATGTTTGAATATTTGACTCAAAATTATGGTCATATAATTTTAAATAATGATGATAAAATTCAAATTAAAAATTGTAAAGGAGATCTTGCAGTAACTTTTGGGGAGAAAGAAGGTTCTGAATTTTTATTTAAATATAAAAAAGAACAAAAATTTTTATCATTTGAAAATAATGGAGATAAATATAGCTGTGAAATTTATGGAGACTATAATTTTACAAATATTGCTGCTAGTATTACAATTGGAAAATTTCTAGATATATCAAGTACTGATATACAAAAAGGTTTAATTTCATTTAAAAATGACTCTAATAGATCAGAGATTTTAGATTATGGAAGTAATAAAATATATTTAGATGCTTATAATGCTAACCCAACAAGTATGAAAGCTGCTATTTTAAATTTTGAAAACAATATAACAGAAAATAAAATTCTTATTCTTGGAGACATGTATGAACTAGGAGAGTTTTCTAATAACGAACATCAAAATATCATTGATTTTATCGAAGATAAAGATTTCATGAAGGTTTATTTAGTTGGTGATATTTTTTATAATTGTAAAACTAAAAGTAAATATTTTGAAAGGTTTAAGTCTACTGAAGAAATGTTAAAATCAGTAATATTCCAGGATTTTAACTCAACAAATATTTTGATAAAAGGTTCAAGAGGTTTAGGATTAGAAAATCTAATTACTCGTTAGCTCCTTTAATAATTTCTTCAACAACATTCGGATTTAAAAGAGTAGAAGTGTCTCCTAAATTTCCATAGTCATTACTAGCTATTTTTCTTAATATTCTTCTCATAATTTTACCCGATCTTGTTTTTGGAAGACCACTTACAATTTGAACTTTATCTGGTTTTGCTATAGGCCCAATAACTCTTCTCACTACATCTATAATCTCTGCTTTTATTATATCATCTGAAGATTCAGAATTTACAATCACATAAGCATAGATACCTTCTCCTTTAATATTATGTGGATAACCAACTACTGCAGACTCAATAACTTCCTCATGTTCATTTATAGCATTTTCTACCTCAGCTGTTCCCATTCTATGTCCAGAGACATTGATAACATCATCAACTCGACCAAGTATTCTTAGATATCCATCATGATCTCTTTTAACTCCATCTCCTGTAAAATACATTCCCTTATAATTTGAAAAATATGTATTTATACACCTTTGATGATCTCCATATGTAGTTCTTAAAATAGATGGCCATGGAAACTTTATACAAAGATTACCTTGAACATTATTTCCAATTAATTCATTTCCATCAGCATCAACAATTACTGGATGTATTCCAGGTAAAGGAAGTGAAGCATGTGCAGGCTTATTTGGAGTTATACCTGCTAATGCAGATATCATAATTCCACCTGTTTCTGTCTGCCACCAAGTATCTACAAGGGGACAATTTCCTTTTCCAATATTATCATGATACCAATGCCAAGCTTCTTCATTAATTGGCTCTCCAACAGATCCTATTACTTTCAAAGATTCTAAAGAGTTATTTTTTATTGGATCTAACCCATGTGCTTGTAATGCTCTAATAGCAGTTGGAGCAGTATAAAACTGATTTATTTTATATTTATCTACTATGTCCCAGAATCTACTAACGTTTGGGAATGTAGGAATACCCTCAAACATAACGGTTGTAGCTCCACAAAGTAAAGGTCCATAAACTATGTATGAGTGACCTGTTATCCAACCAACATCTGCTGTACACCAATAAATATCATTCTCATCATATTGGAATACATTTAAAAAAGTATATGCAGAATAAACCATATAACCTGCTGATGAATGAACTACTCCTTTAGGTTTTCCAGTTGACCCTGAAGTGTAAAGTATAAATAGCATATCCTCAGAGTCTAGGACTTCAGCTTCACAAATGTTAGACTCTGCTTTTATACAATCATGCCACCAATGATCTCTTCCTTCAAACATATTAATAGTTTGTTTTGTCCTTTCCAATACTATAACACTTTCGATTGTTGAAGATTTTTCAAGTGCTTCATCAACTACTGATTTTACTGGTATAGTTTTATTTCCTCTAAAATTACCATCTGAAGTCAAAACCATTTTTGCTTGACAATCATTAATTCGATCAGCCAAAGAGGTTGAAGAAAAGCCTGCAAAAACAACAGAGTGAACAGCACCAACTCTTGCACACGCTAGCATAGCAATTGTAGCTTCAGGGAC
>Ga0257110_1001484_pt1 | contig 11021 bp, 8 predicted proteins | sample LP_taG_7_FD_190184 | JGI IMG/M metagenome (GOLD analysis project Ga0257110, IMG submission 190184) | Marine microbial communities from Northeast Subartic Pacific Ocean, Canada - LP_J_2015_P26_10m | ecosystem: Environmental > Aquatic > Marine > Oceanic | place: Canada: Northeast Subartic Pacific... | reverse complement strand
CTCTGCCGAAACGATGCTGTGCGGTTTCGAGTCTGCTGGTGGTGAGCTTGTTGTTGGCGCTGCCACCGAAGTGATGGGTGGTGCTTGCGCAGCAGGCATCACGACTGGCGATGGAGATGCTGGCTTCGGTTGCGTCGACGTCGGTAGAGACGGCGTTGGATCTGTGATGGGGGTGGATGGTGGTGATTGCGGTGCGGGTGCGGCGGATGGCGTTGAGGCCATCGGGGCTGCACCCCCGTGGTTTTCCAAGATCAGTTGTCGGTTCCCGCCAATGGAACGTTTGATGGCTTGTTCCAGCAAACTGGCCCGGCTTTGCACCATGCCCATCCAATTGCCAGCCACCTGCACCACAGCGCGATGGGGATCGAGTCGTACCAGTTGCGCCTGCTGTGACAGCAGCATTCGGGTGGAGGGGAGCTCGAGACTGGCGAGAATCTGTTGCCACAGTTCAGGCAGATTGTTGCTGTCAGGGGCTGGCTCTTGCGCTGCAGGTGGCGTCTGTGCAGGGTCTGAGTTGACGACCGGTTGTGGACTCGTGTTGGGAAGGCTGACGGGTGGTGGTGCGGGTGTTTCAGCTATTAGGGCTGTGCTGGTTACCGCGGCTGTGCTGATGGCTGGAGTGTTGACTTCTGGAGGGCTGATGGGTGGCTTGCTGACCGGCGCAGCAGAACTGGGTTTTGCATCGGGGCGCTCGGCATCAGCAAGGAGGCCCAGCAGCAACACTTCGAGCCACAACCTTGGTTGCACGCTTTGACGCAGCTGCTGTTCGCTGCCTTTGAGTTGTGCCTGCCAGTGCAGAAGTCGCTGACGACCTAGGCGCTTCGCGAGTGCAGGCAACTGCTCTCGAAATTGTGGTGATACTCCTGTGAGCTCTGGGCGGTCTGGTGCGACAGCCATCAACACCAGGTCGCGCAAAATGCCTGCTAACCCCTGTAGTACAGCACCGGGATCCCGGCCACGATCCAGCAGGCGTCTGCTCGCCTCGAGCAGGGTGAGGGGTTCTCCCTCTGCAAGCGCTTCAGCCAGGTTGAGAAGTTCTTGCTCTGGGACCGCTCCCAACAGGTCCCAGACCGCATCCGCCTTGATTGGTCCTGGCAGGAGGCTGAGCTGATCGAGAAGGCTTTCCGCATCGCGCAACCCTCCTTGGGCGCGCTGGGCCACCACATGCAGCGCCTCTGGTTGGATTGGAATCAACTCCTGTTCGGCAATCCAGGCCAAGTGCGAGTTCAAAGCCTCGAGTGGAATACGCCTGAAGTCAAAGCGCTGGCAGCGGCTCAGAATCGTGGGCAGGACCCGTTGGGGATCGGTCGTGGCTAATACGAACACCACCTGAGGCGGTGGCTCTTCCAGGGTTTTGAGCAGCGCGTTAAACGCGGCTGTGGAGAGCATGTGGCACTCATCCACCACGTACACCTTCCAGCGCGCTTGCACAGGTGCGAACCGAGAGCGTTCGATCAGATCGCGAATGTTGTCGACACCGGTGTTGGAGGCGGCATCGATCTCGATCACATCGAGAGCGGTGCCGCGCGCAATCGTGGTGCAGAGCTCACAAGTCCCGCAGGGCTGGGGCGTTGGGCCGTCGTGGCTGAGGCAATTGAGTGAGCGCGCCAGGATCCTGGCGCTGGAGGTTTTGCCGGTACCGCGTGGGCCGCTGAACAGATAGGCCGGGGCAATGCGTCCGGAGGTGAGGGCATGGCCGAGTGTGGCGGCAATCGCCTCCTGACCCACCAGCTGATCAAACCGTTGAGGACGGTATTTGTGATGCAGCGGCTGATAGGCCTGACTCATGCACTAACAGCAAGATACTGAGGCTACTCAGCTTGATCGCTGATGGAACGTCCATGTTGCTCGTTGAGCAAATCGCTGATGCGCTGCTCTAGTTCTTCCACGGCTGCGAGTTCATCGGCGAGGCTTTGGCCCGCTTTGAGCAGCTTTCTGCTCTGTCCTACATAGCGTTCGCTGGCTCCATTATTAGGACCGCCGCGGATCCAGCCCTCTGCCTGCTCAAGCGTGCCTTCCAGTTTGTCGAGCAAGCTCTGACGGAGTTTTTTCAGCTGCAAAAGGCCGCGGCGAGCGCGATCTCGGGATTGTTCATTCACCAACCCTCGCTTGAGCAGCAATCGGAGTCCTGTGAGAAGCGCTGCAGGCATCAGCTGGCCTATCGCCAAAGCGCCGAGGCTGGTGGTGTGCAGGAAGCTCTCCACTTGCCCGCTCTGATGCCGGCCGGTTTTGCACCAGCTGGCGAAATGTTCGCAGTTGTTGAACAGCAGGTTGTAGCGCTGTTCGCCGATGCGGCTCATCGCTCGCCGCAGTGTGACCCCTGCTGGAGATGGATGGTCATGTTCCACAACGCTGGTCTCTAACCCGCGTTTGAACTCCTCCACCGGACTGCGCAGAATCTCACGTCCTTCGAGGTAATGGGCGATGGTGCCATCGCCTAGATCGATGCCGTGATGGAGAAACAGGCCGTGCTGGCGCGGGACTGAAAGATGATCAGCGGCAGCCATTCAGGGTGACGTTCAAGCCGACTCCTTGTGCTGCTTGGTGTCGGGGAGGGGCAGCACTTTGCCACCGGTGTGTTCTTCAACCATGGCTTTAGTGATCGTGAAGGATGTCACGGTCTGATCGGAGGGCAGCTCGTACATCAGATCAAGCATCAACTCCTCCACGATTCCGCGTAGGGCTCGAGCGCCGGTTTTGCGACGGTGAGCTTCTTTGGCAATCGCCTCAACGGCCTGTGATTCGAAGTCCAGTTGGACGTTGTCCATGCTCAAGAGAGTGCTGAATTGCTTCACCAAGGCGTCGCGTGGTTCGGTGAGGATCGATTCGAGTGCGTGCTCGTCTAATGGCTCGAGCACGGCGCTCACAGGCATGCGCCCAATGAACTCCGGGATGAGGCCGTACTTGACCAGATCATCGGGTTCGAGATGACGGAGTACCTGGGCGGCTTGGATATTGCGCGTGGCGCGGTTGCGACCCCGTCCATCGTTCGGCACAAAGCCGATGGCATTGCGGCCCATGCGCTTCTGCACCAAGTCATCTAAGCCGACGAAGGCTCCACCACAAATGAACAGGATTTGGCTCGTATCGATCTGGATGCAGTCTTGATAGGGATGCTTGCGGCCGCCCTGAGGAGGCACGTTGGCAACGGTGCCCTCCAGCATTTTTAGAAGGGCCTGTTGAACGCCTTCCCCAGACACGTCGCGCGTGATCGAGGGATTTTCGCTTTTGCGTGCAATTTTGTCGATTTCATCGATGTAAATGATCCCCCGCTGGGCCTGCTCCACATCCATATCGGCTTTCTGCAGGAGCCGTAACAGGATGTTTTCCACGTCTTCTCCGACATAGCCAGCCTCTGTGAGGGTGGTGGCATCGGCAACGGCGAAGGGCACATCAAGCATTTCCGCCAGGGTTTGGGCCAGAAGCGTTTTGCCGCAGCCAGTTGGACCAATCAGCAGGATGTTGCTCTTATGCAGGCGGGTGGCTGTTTGGGCGGCTTCCCCTTGGCCATCGCCTTGCCATGCCAGGCGTTTGTAGTGGTTGTAAACGGCAACGGACATCACCTTCTTAGCTGCTTCCTGACCGACGACTTGTTCGTCTAAAAAGCCTTTGATTTCGTGAGGTTTGGGGATCGTGGCCAGCGTTGGAGCGGGCTTGCTGGTTTTGCGCGTGCCGCCGGCAGCAGTTTTTTTGGAGGGTTCGCCGCTGTGACGGGGATTGCCTTGAGCATCGATCAGCTCTTCGTCAAGAATCTCGTTGCAGAGATCGATGCACTCATCACAGATGTAGACCCCAGGACCCGCGATCAGTTTGCGCACTTGCTCCTGGGACTTTCCGCAGAAAGAGCACTTCAGATGGGCGTCAAATTTGGCCATCGGGCTCTGGACACATCAAACGGAACGACAGAACCGGTCGGGATGGGATCGGACTGGATACGTAGGATCGTGGGAATAATGGGCCGTGTCAGCCCCCCGTAATGATTCCTTCGCCTCCGAGGTTGTCCACAACGCGATCGATCAATCCGTATTCAACCGCTTCTGCTGGAGAAAGGAAGTAGTCCCGTTCGGTGTCTTCGGTGATTTTGGCGAGAGGCTGGCCGGTATGCTCCGCCATCAGACCATTCAGGGTCTCCTTAAGAAATAAAATTTCCTGAGCCATGATTTCGATGTCAACGGCCTGACCTTGGGCACCACCAAGAGGTTGGTGAATCATGATCCGGGCGTTGGGGAGGGCTAAGCGTTTGCCTTTGCAGCCTCCGCTCAGCAGAAAAGCGCCCATTGAGGCAGCGAGGCCGTAGCAGATGGTGACGACGTCTGGCGCCACCTGCTGCATGGTGTCGTAAATCGCCAAACCTGCAGTAATCGAGCCACCTGGTGAATTGATGTACACCTGAATGTCTTTTTCAGGGTCTTCCGCTTCTAGAAAAAGAAGTTGAGCAACCAGAGCATCGGCCACTTGGTCGTTCACGTCGGTGCCGAGAAAGATGATTCTCTCCCGGAGCAGACGGGAATAGATATCAAAGGAGCGTTCACCCCGACCGGACTGCTCTATGACCGTGGGAACCCCTGGAGAGGCAAACGGGGCGTGAGCTGAGACGGGAAGAGTCCCTCGCCAGCGGTTTTCGATTGGGTGGTGGCTGCGGGCGTTGATCACGCGGCGGCGGGCGGGAGGACAGATGAATGCAATCTATGGGCGCCGATCAGGCATCGGTGGCGCTTGGCTTGTCCTTCTCAGGTGCCTTTTCGCTCACGGTGCTGTTTTCTTCCAGCCAGCCGAGCAGTTTTTCTTGGAGGAGATCCTCGATCACCGCTTGACGGAGACGGTTGGGATCGATGTCACGCTCACCGGAGAGTTGGGCTGTGACCTCCTTCACTTTGGCGTCAATCTCTGGGTCCTCAAGCTTGAGACTTTCTGCTTCCGCAAGGGCAGAGAGGGCAAGACTGCGGCGCAAGCGCTCCTCCGCTTCCGGGCGTGAGGTCTCCATCAAGTTGCGGACGAGCTCAGGAGTGAACAGGGATTTCACATCCATTCCCTGTTGCGAGAATTGAGCTGCGGTTTGTTCCACCAGATTGCGCACTTCCTGTTGAACCAAGGTTTCGGGAAGTTCCACCTCAAGTTGCTCGACGAGAGCAGCGAGGAGGGCATCGCGTCGATTGCTGGTGGTACGGCGCTCCGCGTCATCCTTAAGACGCTTTTCAAGGTCAGAGCGCAGCTCTGCCAAGGTTTCCTGCTCGCTGGCTTGTTTGGCGAAGTCGTCATCCAAGTCGGGAAGTTCTCTGGTTTTGAGATCCTTCAGTTCGATCTCGAAGCTGGCCTTGCGTCCGCGCGCATCTTCCTTGGGGTAATCGTCAGGAAAATTGCAGGCCACAGTTTTGCTGTCACCAACGGCCATGCCCACAACGCCTTCAATGAAGCCGGGGATCATGCGGCCATGCTCGAGGTCCACGTCCATCGAATCGGCGCTGCCGCCTTCGATCTCACTGCCGTCGTCGCTGTAGGTGCCTTTAAAACCCAGCACAGCGATGTCGCCTTCTGCAGCCTTACGGCCTTCCACCGGAACCACGGTGGCGAGCTGACGACGCGACTGCTCGAGCATGTCATCCACTTTTGCGGCATCGAAACTGACGCTCTCCGCTTCCGCTTTCAGCCCTTTTGTTGTCTTAAGGGTTGGGGTGGGAGCCACATCGGCTTCGAACGTGACGGAAAGGGGCTTTCCAGGTTCAAAGGCCTCCAGCAAGGCTTCGTAGCCGCCATCCACTTCGGGTTGGCCTAGGGCTTCAATTGTTTCCTGCTTAATGGTGTCCCGCCAGATGCCATCCACGAGGTTCTCGAGTGCGGTGGCGCGAATGCGCAATCCGCCAAGTTGTTGCACAAGAACGGAGCGAGGCACCTTGCCTTTGCGGAATCCAGGCAGATTCACGCTGCGGCTGAGCTGTGAGATCGCCGCTTCGTAACTGGCCTGACTGCGTTCGGCTGGAATCGCTACTTCAACGGCCAGACGGCTGCCGGGGCGGGCTTTGGAGGTGACCTTCAGGCTGGCGGCACTCATCGGCGGCGTTTAAGAGCAGACCCATCACCTTAATTAAGTGCGAGTCCTTTGCCATCCGCGTAAGCTGATTGGAACGCTTTAGCAATTCCCTGCGGCGTCACAACGTCAGGGATCGATGCAGTGAGTGGCATGTAGCCACGGCTAAAACCAGATTTTTGTTCCAGTTTCATTCGTTTGATTTCCGCCGCGCCATTTCCTAATCGACCACTCACCGTTGCAGTGCTGGGTGCCAGTGGTGCCGTTGGTCAAGAGCTCCTTCAGCTTCTTGCGGAACGAAATTTTCCAGTCGCTGAACTGCGTCTTTTAGCGTCCGCTCGCTCTGCTGGCAGTTGCTGCCCATGGAAGGGGCAGGAGCTCATCGTTCAAGAGACCACAGCTAAATCATTCCAAGGCGTTGATTTGGTGCTCGCCTCTGCAGGCGGTTCGGTGTCCAAGGCTTGGCGCGAGGCAATCGTGGCGTCGGGAGCCGTGATGGTGGACAACTCCAGCGCCTTCCGCATGGAAGACGGCGTGCCTCTTGTGGTTCCCGAGGTGAATCCAAATGCGGCGCAGCAGCATCAAGGTGTGATCGCGAATCCCAACTGCACCACAATTCTGTTGAGTTTGGCGTTAGCGCCGCTGGCGTCGCGCCGACCCTTGCGACGCGTGGTGGTGAGCACCTATCAATCGGCCAGTGGTGCCGGTGCCCGCGCCATGGATGAGCTTCGCGAGCTCTCCCGGGTGGTGCTTGATGGAGGCACCCCTACCAGTGAAGTGTTGCCCCATTCGCTTGCGTTCAATCTTTTTTTGCACAATTCACCCCTTCAGCTGAATGGATACTGCGAAGAGGAGCTGAAGATGGTGCATGAAACCCGCAAAATCATGGGACTCCCCAACTTGCGCTTTACGGCAACGTGCGTGCGGGTTCCCGTGTTGCGCGCTCACTCAGAAGCGGTCAATGTGGAATTCCATGAGCCGTTCCCTGTCGAGGAGGCTCGTTCACTTTTAGCTGCTGCTCCTGGTGTTGAGCTACTCGACGATTCCGCTCACAACCGTTTCCCTATGCCAACCGATGTAACCGGTCGAGATCCGGTGATGGTGGGTCGGATTCGTCAGGACATCAGTGAGCCGAATGCTCTTGAGTTTTGGCTATGTGGTGATCAGATTCGGAAAGGTGCCGCTCTGAATGCCATTCAAATTGCCGAACTGCTTCTTCCTTCTGTTTGATCCTTATGAGTACCGCTGCTGAACTTTCTCCGACCCCATTTGGCCGACTGTTGACGGCCATGGTGACCCCCTTCGATGCTGAGGGCCGTGTGGATTTGGCCTTGGCAGGTCGTTTGGCCCGTCATCTTGTCGAGGAAGGTTCAGAGGGGCTTGTCGTTTGTGGCACCACGGGTGAATCGCCAACCCTGAGCTGGCAGGAGCAAGTCAAGATGCTGGAGGCGGTCCGTCAAGCCGTTGGACCTGGTGTGAAGGTGCTTGCAGGCACGGGAAGCAACAGCACAAGTGAAGCGGTGAAGGCCACGCGAGAAGCTGCTGCTGCTGGCGCTGATGGTGCCCTGTTGGTTGTGCCTTATTACAACAAGCCCCCTCAAGAGGGCTTGGAAGCGCATTTTCGAGCGATTGCGACAGCGGCTCCCGAGCTACCACTCATGCTTTACAACGTGCCTGGACGCACTGGCACGAGTATGGCTCCGGCCACGGCAGCTCAACTGATGGATTGCGCCAATGTGGTGAGCTTTAAGGCGGCCAGCGGTTCGATTGAAGAAGTCACCGAGCTGCGCTTGGCCTGTGGACCTCGCCTCGCTGTGTACAGCGGTGATGACGGATTGCTCTTGCCGATGTTGTCCGCTGGTGCTGTGGGTGTGGTGAGTGTGGCCAGTCACGTTGTTGGCAGGCGTTTGCGCCACATGATTGATGCATTCCTCAGCGGTCAGAACGCTGTTGCCCTCGGTCAACACGAGCAGTTAACGCCGCTCTTCCAGGCCCTTTTTGCCACCTCCAACCCCATCCCTGTGAAAGCTGCTCTTGAGCTGAGTGGATGGCCAGTGGGTGCTCCTCGTCTTCCCTTATTACCCCTTAATTCAGCCATGCGCGATTCCTTAGCCGACCTTCTCACTGCCCTGCGTCAGACCTGACGCTCCGGCTGCCGATTCAGATTTTTCCTTTTTTAACTTCCCTTGCGTTCTTATTCATGACATCCACTCTTTCTAAAACCAAGCAAGCCTGTCTCCGTGTGATTCCGCTAGGTGGCTTGCATGAGATCGGCAAGAACACCTGCGTGTTCGAGTACGGCGATGATCTGATGCTTGTGGATGCCGGTTTGGCATTCCCTAGTGACGGAATGCACGGGGTGAATGTGGTGATGCCCGACACCAGTTTCCTGCGTGAAAACCAGAGTCGGATCCGCGGCATGATCGTGACCCATGGTCATGAAGATCACATCGGTGGAATTGCACACCATCTCAAAAATTTCGATATTCCAGTGATTTATGGGCCCCGTTTGGCCCTGTCCATGCTCACTGGAAAAATGGACGAGGCTGGTGTCACCGACCGCACCACCCTCCAAACGGTGGGTCCCAGAGACGTGGTGAAGGTGGGTCAGCACTTCTCGGTGGAGTTCATTCGCAACACCCACTCGATGGCCGACAGCTTTTCGTTGGCGATCACGACCCCTGTGGGCAATGTGATTTTTACGGGTGATTTCAAGTTTGATCACACCCCTGTGGATGGTGAGCACTTCGACCTGGCCCGTCTTGCCCATTACGGCGATCAGGGCGTGCTGTGTCTGTTCAGTGATTCCACGAATGCTGAGGTCCCTGGCTACTGCCCACCTGAACGTTCCGTGTTCCCCAACCTTGACAGGCATATCGCTGAGGCGGAAGGACGGGTGATCATCACCACGTTCGCCAGCTCGATTCACCGCGTCTCGATGATTCTTGAGTTGGCGCTTAAAAACGGACGCAAGGTTGGTCTACTTGGACGCTCCATGCTGAATGTGATCGCTAAGGCCCGTGAACTCGGCTACATGCGTGCACCGGATGAGCTGTTTGTGCCGATTAAGCAGATCAATGATGTGCCAGACCGCGAGACGCTGTTGCTGATGACCGGCAGCCAGGGTGAGCCACTGGCAGCGTTGAGCCGGATCTCCCGTGGTGATCATCCTCAAGTGAAGGTGAAGAGCTCCGACACGATCATTTTCTCTGCGAGCCCGATTCCCGGAAACACCATTTCAGTGGTGAACACGATCGACAAATTGATGATCTTGGGAGCCAAGGTGGTGTACGGCAAGGGTGAAGGCATTCACGTGTCTGGCCACGGCTTCCAGGAAGATCAAAAGCTGATGCTGGCCCTCACTCGTCCGAAGTATTTCGTGCCTGTGCATGGTGAGCACCGCATGCTTGTGAAGCATGCCCGCACCGGTCATTCGATGGGCGTGCCCGAAGACAACACGCTGATCATTGACAACGGTGATGTTGTTGAGCTCACTCCGGATTCAATGCGCAAAGGCGATCCCGTGAAGGCAGGTATTGAGCTGCTCGATCAATCTCGCAACGGAATCGTGGATGCACGCGTGCTCAAGGAGCGTCAACAGCTTGCCGTTGACGGGATCGTGACGATCTTGGCTGCGATCAGCACCGATGGGGCGATGGTGGCTCCGCCTCGGGTGAACTTACGCGGTGTGGTCACCACAGCGGATGCGCGCAAGATGTCGCTGTGGACCGAACGCGAAATCAAGTGGGTTCTGGAAAATCGCTGGAAGCAGCTTTGCCGCACTGTGGAAGGGGCTTCTCCTGAAGTGGATTGGATGGGCGTCCAGCGCGAAGTGGAAGTGGGCTTAGGTCGGCGCATGCGCCGCGAGATGCAGGTGGAGCCCTTGATCCTTTGTTTGGTTCAGCCGGCCCCTGGTGGCACACCGGTCTATAAAGGCCGCGCTGATGCAGAGCCTGATACCCGTCCTGCAGCCCGTGGTCGTGGCGGTCGTCATGGTGCTCCCGGCCGCGACAGCGGTAATGGTCACGTGCGGCGTGATCCCAATGCGGCTCCAGCACGGGTTGTGCCTTCGCGTGTGATTGGCACACCGGCACCTGCAGCAGCAGTGTCTGCTCCAGTAGCAGCAGCCATTCCAGCACCGGCCCAAGCTCCGGAGAAAGAGCTTGTTGCAGCGACGGTGGTTGTGACCCGCGATCCAGAGCCTGAGATGCCAGCTGGACGCACCCGTCGTCGTCGTTCAGCGGCGGCGTAGGGAACGCCAGGCCAACTCCAACCGCTTTCGTAAGGGAAGGGGTGCTGGCGGATTGTCATCAGCTGCCTGGGCTGATGACAATCCGAGTTGGGACAGGTGCTTCAGGTTGACGCGCAGCAGTCCGGCTTCCAAACGCTTGGGGTCGGTATCAAACCTGCGAGCGAGCGCTGGAGTGGAAGCTTGCTTAATCGCATGCTCCAAGTGCTCTGGGTCTTCAGCTTGCTTTTGAGAGCTATTCCATTCTCTTGGCTGTTGCAATTCAATTGGCTGTTGCAATCCCTTTTGCTGTTGCGACACCTTTGGCTGATCCGTTTCAGCCTTCAGCCAGGGCATGGCCGTTTCGATCGTTTCAACTGTGGGCTTGTCTGCTGTTGGGTGGGTTGAGGTGGCGTTCAAAAACGGATCACGGACGAGATCGTTACTGGCTGGCTCGCTTGTCACGTTGCCAAATGGAATGGATGCCAGCTCTTCTGCAGCAGGAGCAGACACAGCAACATCAATGACAGGTGAGCGCTCCAGGGCTTCGCTGAGGCCTTGTTGAGCAAGCTCCCGCAGCGTGTCTGGCGGTTCGCTGGCGAGCACGAGCCGGTAAAACTCTGCGCTTTGGCTCGCATCATCCTTTCCATAGAGGTGGATGTGGCCGAGTAAGAGGGCTACAAAGGCTCTCCAGGCCAGGGTTGCGTCCCGTTCCGCTCCTGAGGCGGGAAGGGGTTCCAGTTGTCCCAGCAGTGGACGCGCCAAATC
>Ga0257110_1001483_pt1 | contig 11022 bp, 6 predicted proteins | sample LP_taG_7_FD_190184 | JGI IMG/M metagenome (GOLD analysis project Ga0257110, IMG submission 190184) | Marine microbial communities from Northeast Subartic Pacific Ocean, Canada - LP_J_2015_P26_10m | ecosystem: Environmental > Aquatic > Marine > Oceanic | place: Canada: Northeast Subartic Pacific... | reverse complement strand
GCGATAAGAGGAAAGTCCGATACCCTGTTCGTTACTAAAGTAAACCATGGGGAGGGTGGGGTGGTAGGACATGTGCCGCGGGCCCGATCCGAGGGGCGGCTTGGCGTTTTTGGTTTCGAGCGGAGTAACCTTTCCGGTCTTGCCGTCGTAGGCATATTGCAGGAGGGCAAGGTTTTCTTTAACATAGGGAACATAAATGTTTTTTCCGTCGGGTGGAAGAAGGACGCAATGAGCTTCTCTTTTACCTTCGTCAATCGTTGTGACGGCTTTGCCGGGAATGCCATCTTGGTCGAGTGGGTAGATGTTGAGTCGTCCGTTCCTATAACTAACTCCGAGGAGGTGTCGATTTTCCTTATCGAGGCTCAGGAAGCAGGCTCCGTCGTTAAAATTTACGTTTTTATGTTTTAGGTAAGAACCATCATTGTTCAGATACACGACTGCTCCTGGAACCTTGCCGGGATCCCCGCTCGTTGCAATGACATAGAGCAGGGGCTTGGTTGGATGAGCAGTGATGACTTGGCCTGGGAAATTGAGTTTGACCTTCTGGGCTACCTTAAGTTCCAAGTTTTCTCCTCGGGGGTTTGCCTCAACAACCCAAAGCAATTTTTCTTTAGAACTTGGCGAATAAATGTGAAAAGGCTTGGACCAAGAACTTGGGATCAAGACGAGGAAAAGAAACAAGTTAGTAAGGTGTCGGCTCATTTTATTTTACGGTGGATGAAGTCGTGCGCTACCTCAACAGGAACCGGTTCACCTGCGGTTACGAGAAACGCTCCGAATAGAAACCCTAGAATACTGATCGGAAATATTTTCATTTAGGTCTACAGGTTTTCCAATCGAAATTTGCCAATTATCGATCGCTAATTACGGTGGTAAACTATCATTTGTTTCAAAGAGCAACCGTTCAGATGCTATTTCTGTAGGGCAAGTGGGCAGATCTTCTTCTGGGAATAATGGGAATTTTCTTTTGGTGGTGATGGAAGTCGCAGTTGGCGAAGAAAGAGGGTTGTTTTTTCTTTTGAAGCAAATTTACTAATTCTTAATGAGCTTTTTTATGATGTCTGTTAGAAGACCCTTCCTCAACTTGCAGGCTAGGTGTCTTCGGGTGGACCTTTCCAATTTGAGAGTCATCTCTTTTATTTTAACGACCACTTTCGTTATGTTGGGAAGCTCCGTGATTGGGCAAGCTCAGATGCTTTCTGGGCTTGCTGGCGGTCAAGTTCCTAAGGGTTCAGAGCGCGAAGACAAACTCAAGCCATGGCTCAATCTCGGTAGCGAAAACCACCAAAAAGAAGGTCTCAACGTATCAGGCGAATGGAAAGGGTTCGGGGCTAAGAGGTCCATCACGATTCCGGGAAGTGCTATCTTTATTGCCAAGCAGCACCATGACTGGTCTCAGTATTATGGTTTGCGGCTGGAGATTGTTGCGATCAAAGGCCGGTCTTTTCACGGGGAGGTCATTGTTCACACTCCAGAGCGTGAAGCTAAATCGAGTTACCGTACGACCGCACCGGTAATTAGTAGAGCCAAGTTTAGTTTCATCGGATCAAAGCAATCGGAAATTATTGATCTGCCCTTTAGTGCCTTTGATAAGTTTTACCCTTTCGGTGAAACCTTCCGTCAGATTCAAAAGATTGAGATCCGCGGCAGGTTCGCCGACAACCAAACTGGCTCTATCAGTGTTCCAAGCGTTCGAGTAATCGCGGCCCCACTCTTGAGACTTTTTTCAGAGGTTCGATCGGCTGCTGGAGAAGCAAAGGCCAATCTCAAATACGAGCTCAAAGTGATGAACTGCTCCGATCGTTTGCAGTCCGTCACCCTTGCACATAACCCTTACAGCAAACACGTGATGTTTGCTTCGGTTGAGCCAGATGAGCTCACATTGGAATCAGGTGAAACTAAAGCTGTAACAATTCGTGTGAACGTCACTGACCGAGTTCCACCAGGCGGTCGCGAGCGCCAAAAGATCATGGCCCTTGCGAATGGCCAGTTCGGTGGCGAAATTGAGTTTATTACAGCCCGGAAACTTCCTCACCCATACCTTGTTCACACACCAAAGCGTTGGCAGGAAGTACGCGAAAAAATTAATAACTACGAATGGGCGAAAGAAGCAGCCCAGCGTTATCTCAAACACGAGGCTAAAGATAATAGGCCAGGATCACGCTGGCCGCATGCCGTCGCTTGGCAAATTTCCCGCGATAAAAAATACGCCGAGCTTGCAAAGCCAGGTGTGCATTTTGAAGTCGGTGGGAAAGATCTCATTCAAGCTTGTGAGATCTACGATATGATTGCTGATTCTGGAGTATTCACTGATGATGATCACGCTCGTATTAATCTAGAGATGCGCGAGCGCATGCACGGAATCAGCTTAACCGGTGTCGCTAATCTTGAACTCCAGCAGGCACGGTGTGGCTTCACTTTAGCTTTGACGGTACAAGATTTCGCTTGGTTTGAACATTTTCTTTATGCCACGGACGGGGTTTACGATAACATTGCTAACGGAATCATGCCAGATGGCTGGTGGTATGAGGGTTCAGTCAACTATAACGTCTGGGTTTCGCGTTATATTTGTAAAATGGCACTCGCCGCTGAACCCTTCGGGGTTAATATGATCGATCAATACTTCGTTCCAGGATACTCCAAGGAATTCCGCCGCCTCACAGACGACGTAGAGACTCGCAAGCAGGAGTTTGGAGGTAAGCCATTCCAGAAGTTTGGTAAGCACCCAGTGCCACATATCACTCTCGATCAGTTGTGGGACTCATTCATTGATCACCTTTCACACGACGGGCAAATTTATGCAGCTAACGATGGTGGCGAGTGGAGTCTTACATCCGACGAAGGTTTTGAGATTGCTTATATGATGTGGCGAAAACCAGCCTTCGCAGCCCTAGTCAAGCGCCGTGGAGAGGACGGGCGAAGCTTGTTATACGGTGTCCCGGAGCTGCCGAAAGATACTCCTGAAATTGGTATTCGATCGGCCTACTCTGATGGTATTGGGTTCATTACTCTGCGATCTCAAACATCAGGTCGCCACCCAAGTGAACAGATTGAGATGAGCCTTAAATATGGGACGCATGGTGCTTACCATGGGCACTTTGATCGAACCAACTTCAACTCTATGCGTCGTTACGACCGGAGCTTTTATTCTAGCGGGCATGGGTTGTGGTACTCCTACGCGAGCTTTATGTACGGAATGTTTGTACAATCGTCCGTCAATCACAACATGGTAGTGGTGGATGGTCGTAATCAAGAGCCTGTCGAATCGCGCCGTCTTCTTTTTCATTCGGGCCCAAAAATGCAAGCGGCAGCTGTCGAGACTGAAGCCCGCTGGTCATGTCCACCTTACCTTGGATTGCAAATGCGACGGCCAAACCGTAAAGAAGATGAAACTGCGATACTTAACGGCCGAGAACGTCTTGCTGCTGAGGATGTCTTCATGCCGGCTGCGACTGACTCAGAGGGCAAAGAAATCGAAGTCGCAAATATTGGCGATTGGACCGAACGTATTCTCCAGCGTCGTCTAGCAATCGTTACTGACCATTACATCGTTCTCGCCGACTACCTGGAAGGTAAAGAAGAACACACTTTTGATAATCTGCTTCAAATACGTGGGTTTCAAAATATCAAAGGTGAGGGCGTCAAAAAGACTCGTCATACCGAGCAGATGGATACAAATCCTCGCTTAGCCACACAGCTGATCACGAATTGTCAATGGTGGGATAAAGACGGCACTTCTAAAACACGCTTTCGGACTATCTTTGATGAAAAATCCCATCTCAACTGGCGAACCCTTAAAGGTAAAAAAGGCGATCTCTACGCCGATGTTTATTCCGCTTGGCCAAAAAAATCAGAGATTATGGTGGCTACTGCTCCCGAAGTTCGTCGTCGAGCCGGATGGACAAAATTTAGCATCGAGATCGATGGGGAAGTTCTCGCCGAGGACGAGTTCTCACCATGGATTCTTGGTCGAAAAAAAATCGATTTGGAAATCCCAAGTGATGCCAAAACGCTCACCCTGAAAACCCAGAATGAAGACCGTCGCAAGGGAGGAGGTTTTATTCTGAGCAAGGGGGATTGCCTCTTCTGGGGAGGTGGCCAGCTCCTTCTCACGAATGGAGGAAATTTCCAGTTCTCTGAGCTCCAAAAACAGGGGAAACTCACTCTCAACGGTATCCGTAATAAGGTGGATGGGCGCCCAGATATCGAAAAAATTCAAACTGGTGAAGATTATGGAGCAGGGCCCGTCGTCATCGCGGGTAAGCCGTTTCGAGAGTCTCTCCCTGCCCAACCAAATGGCAAAGGTGAAGTCCGGATCGATTTGACGGATTTAAACGCTGAAGGGTTGAGCGTTGAATTTGGCGCGGATTATCCTCACGGCCAAGTCTCGAAATATCAACGGCACACTTATGGCGCGCGCAGTAAAGGAGAATCGGCTCAATTTCTCACTGTGATAGAGCCGTTTGAGAAAGAAGGGGCTTCAATGATCCAAACCGTTGAGGCCCTCTCGGCAACCGAGCTCTCAGTATTACTGAGAGATGGAACAGAGCACCGGATTTCAATCGAAGATCTAAATAGCAAAAATAAGCCAAGCGTTAGGTTCAAAGAAGTCAAGGCTGGCAAGGTTCTTGCAGAGGAGAAAAGCTGAGGATCAGATACTCAAGGCGTATTGGATTCTAAACTGCTAGGAAATTTTGTAGGCAAGAAAGGAAAAAGATATGCCGATTTATTCGTCTTGTATCTGATGACTACTCTTCGAGTTACCCAAAAAGAATGGTCATATGAGAATTGGATATTGGGCATATCGATTTTCCTTTTCACTCTTTTTCACCGCAAGCAAGGTCCTAACAGTAACGATGATCTCAAAAGAAGAGATATGACACGCCTATGAATCTAATCTATTCAATCCCCCATAAAACCCTTTTTGCTTGTTTCTCTGCAGCTCGAATTTCCACTCTATTCTTGATAGTGTCGGTAGAGTTGGCCTTCGGAGACGAAGTGAATTCGACCGATCCGCTCACCGTTAACGATTGGCCACAATATCTCGGTCCGCAGCGTGACACGATCTGGCGGGAAGAGGGAGTAGAACTCGAATTTTCGAAGCATCAGCCAAAGCTCCTTTGGTCGACACCGCTGGGGAGCGGTTACTCCGGCCCGGCGGTGGCCAACGGGCGCGTTTTTGTAATGGACCGACAGGCAAAACCCTACAAATCGAAAGACTTGAAGCCAGGAACCAATGTCAATTTTGTGCGGGCTATGATTCCGGGAACGGAACGAATTGTTTGTCTCGACGAGGAGAGTGGCGAAGTGTTGTGGAGCGACATTTACGAAGCCAACTACACGAGTGTCTTTCCCTACGCTATCGGTCCTCGCACTACGCCGTTAGTTAATGATGGGATGGTCTACACGCTCGGTGCGGAAGGGGCGCTGCATGCTTATGATGCTGAGCACGGAATGCCGATTTGGAGGAAGAATCTTATCAGCGAATATAAGTTTGAGACGCCGCTTTGGGGAACTTCAGCTCACCCGCTCGTCGATGGGGGGCTCCTTATTTGTATCGTTGGGGGAGAGAATAGTACAGTGGTAGCCTTTGATAAAAAAACCGGAGAGGAGAAGTGGAAAGCGCTGAATGCTCGATCCCCTGGTTATAGCACGCCCGTGATCGAGACAGTGAATGGGCATCGACAGCTCTTAGTATGGGATGCTGAAAACGTGAACGGATTAGATCCAAAAACTGGTGAAGTATTCTGGTCTGTGGAGTTCAAACCTGAATATGGAATGGCAGTTGGAGCTCCCCGTGTCTGGAAGGACCTCGTGTATGTTATGGGCTTCAACGGAAAGTCCGCTGCGATCCGGGTGGATACGGAAGGGAGGTCTGCAAAGGTGGCTTGGGGCCGAGACCTGCGTAAGGGAGTAGCAGGTGTAATGAACACTGCCTATTTGCGGGACGGCTACGTTTATTCAGGTGGCCGTAAGGGCCTCTTTCGTTGCGTCGAGATAGAAACTGGTAGACGAGTTTGGGCTGCTGAGGAGCCGCTTCGTAAGGCTGATGGATCGGGACGGGGACCATGGTTACAAGCCTTTACCGTACACCATGAACCTTCAGGGCGAACCCTTATTTTCAACGACCACGGTGAGATGATCGTGGCAGAGCTGTCCCCGAAGGAATATCACGAGGTGTTTCGCATGCGCATCATTGATCCCACGCACACTGTTTCAGGCCGTCTCTTAGTTTGGTCGCATCCCGCTCTAGCCAACAAGCGAGTATACTGCCGCAATGACAAAGAGATCCGGTGCTGGGATTTGTCTGGAGCAGATTAGGATTGGTCTTGCTCGAGACTCTCTAAACAAAATTTTAATTTTAATTTTCTCTCCTGTTCTCTGCGAGGAATTTTCTTTCGATGGTGATTCAGTATCCCTGCTTCATATTTACACTGACCATTCGCGGGGCAACTCGTCCAAGTTCCTTTCCCTTTTTATCATAAATCACGGCAACCACAGTATAGCTTCCGGGCGCGGTTAGATCCGCTGGCCAAGTCGTAATCTTCCTCGAGAAATTGGGGTCTGATCCGAGTATTTCTGTCTCGCTCGCTTCAAATTCACCTAGCAACTTTCCCGATAAATCGGAGACTTGAAACATGATCTTTCCAACCTTCTCCAAATGATTTACGGGCAGAGCAATGCGAGCTTGAACTTTTGGCTTTCCTCCTTGAGCCCATGCTGTATCGATCCGAATCGGCATCATCACTGGCGCACATTGTGCCCAGTGGTCTTTCTGAAGAGTATCGACAAGTTGAACGCGTGCCAAGTTGCCCGGCTGAGCAACCGATAGCGGACTCCCAAAGATAAAGCTTCGATAGGACCTCTGCGAGCCGTCACTGTAGGATAATTCTGCATCAATCCCGATCACTTCATTTATCTTCGGTGTGAAATTAGGAAAGTTCACCCAAGGTAGCTTAAATTCCACTTCCAAGCCACGTTCCCATCGGCGTGCGCTCACCTCGACGCCAGTTTTTGCAATGGCGTCAAGATAGCCAGGCCGAAGACAAAAGCGTGGATTAAGCTCAGCTTTTTTCATAGCCGTCCAAAAACAATGGACGGCTCCCTTTCCCCATTTCTGATCGCGAAAGGTGGAATCACGTCGTGTGTCAAAATACCATTCAACGGCATCACCTTCCCAAAGCGGGTCGACAGGGGAAAAGATTTTTTCGTCGAGAGTTCGCAGCCCCACGTAAAAGGCTTCGTCATCCCAGAGGTAGAAGAACTGAGCTGGCCGATTCTTCTGGTCCGGATGGAAATACTCGACTGGAGTGCAAACGGCGTTGGTGAATTCAGCGAGATTCCCATCAATTGTGATGGGTGTTTTGGCACGTGTCACAGCTAAGCGGACCCCAGGGTCAAGAGGGGTTAATTGACTTTTACTGAAGTCGTCTTTGTCTAGGTTCTGCTGAATCCATTTGGCTAGGGTGCCACTTCCGCGTCCGTAGCCTCCAGGCAACGGGCGAAGGTCTCTGGTTTGGCGGAGCGGTGGATCACCCCAATGATCTGGGAACTCCTTGCCGTTGGGTGCCTTTGCGGCATTCAGGACTAGAAGAAGAGCCAGAGTGATAAAGAGAAAAAGGTTTCGAGGTTTCATAAATTCAAAATATCGTTTAAATGAGAGGACTTCACAATGCAAGGTAGGGTGTCAGTATCGCTTTTTAGGAGAAGGAGCTAGGTAGGCTAATTCTACTCTAACCGAAATGAAAGCTAATGATCAACTGGGGTGGATCGTGTGGAGAAGTTGGCGAGATCTCTAAGCGACCTAAAAATTTAACTCGGGATCAAAAGTTACTTCTAAAGCCCCCCAAATTCGCCGATCAGTCGTGGTTCAATAAGAAAATCTGAGCCTCTCGAAGAACTATTCATCCCTTGGATCGCTAGCACGTTCCCCTCAGGACGCAAAACATGTATAAATTCTGACAGATTGAAAATTTCGAATTCGATCGCCTTCGAATCAGGGTGCGACCTTGTCGCCCGAGCATCCCAGTCGTTGTTCTCGAGAGCATTTCCAGACGCGATTTGTGTGCCGTTAAGATACGCTATAAATCCATCATCGTAGCGCATCCCTAGATCTAGGGCGGTATATTCGCGATCTGGCGGTAGGTTGAATTCGTAGCGAAGATAGATTGAAGCGTTCTGATTTAGCATCTCGTCAAGCACGTAGGTGTCGATGAGCGGATCGAAGATATCTGGTCTAGTTTCAAATCCAACCCCCAGCCCGACCCCAGTAAAAAATTCAGCACCATCTGGTTCTACTTGGGCATTCCAGGCGTCGTGAATCGAATTGTCAGCGGGTACTAACCATCGCACATTGGACTCTTCAAGAAGATCGGCAGATGGCAGGCCTTCTTTTACTCTAAAAATACTGTTTTTAACCCCCGACGCGATACGGAATTGGGTTGAAGTGGTGCCTCCCAAAGTCTTCACAGCAAACGGAAGGTCAGTCCAGCTTCCATTATCTTGAAGCCTCTGGATCACGTAGGTGGTTCGAGGCCGTGAGTTCCACCTCAGAGCTATTTCAGCTTCTCCATCGACTCGGCCCACATCCATTTTAGTGATGGCGAAGGGTTGCAATGGACCTCGAAGTGTCTGCGAAAATAGCCATTCGAGGACCGGCTGCCCAGCCGCATTGCGATACGTCCGATTGTTATAGAACGTTCCCCAACCTGAGTGGCCTGTGTTGGGCCGCGTGTATTCAACAGCCCCCCCAGCGGCTGCGATTGCATTCTGCATCTCATCTGCACCTCTGGTAGGAACGACTGTGTCGGAGCTGCCATGGTAGAGCCAGATCGGCACATCCTTGAAATAGGAGCCCTGGCTCTTGTTACCCCCACCTGACAGCGGCAGAGCGGCAGCAAATTTCCCGGGGCGACGACGTAGCGAATCCCAAGTGCCGAAGCCTCCCATCGACAAGCCCGTCACATAAATCTGATCAATAGCGACCGGATAGGTCGCAATCACCTGATCGAGAATCGCCAATGCGGAATACATGGAATGCCCCTCCTCTGGTTCTTCGATATCTGTGTATGAACCCCTCGACCATGGCCAGTTGACCCATTGGTCGTTACTCGGACACTGCGGTGTTAGAAGAAATGCTTTGTAGCGACCATTAAAGACCGTCCCTTGCGTTGCCTTGAAAAGATTCTCTATATGCCCTCCTCCATTGGCCTGCAATTTGTTGTCCCGTCCTCGTTCTCCCGCGCCGTGAAAGAATAGGACCAAGGGATACTCGTCATTCTCATCATAGTCCTCCGGAAGAAATAATCGGTATGGTAACGTATTTCCCTCACCGTCCTCGTAAACGAGATCGCCAGTGGATCGACTGAAATCAACGCCATGTAGAATGCCAGAAAGAACGAGGAGCATCGAAAGCACCGAGCGAGAGAGTTGGGGAGGAAAGACCACGGGGTTGAAGATTAACACTTTATGGTGAAGGTGCTAGGAATTTGCTTGAGGGAGGGAACTTTGGAGTCGGAGTGGAGGAGGGGCAAAGGGGGAACTTTAATTCACAGAATCACAAAAGCCCTAATCCTATTTTATTTCGTAATCGGTACTAGCCGTAAAATTCTTAAGAATTTGGATTAGGAGGGTATTGAGTATAAAAATTTTGCTCCTTACAGGCAATCTGAAGGTTTTGTTTTCGAATTCAGTTGCCGAGGAATCTTTTAACGGGAGAATTAAACAACCTTATGAATTTCCCCGATTTAGCAAAGCTCCTCGAAGCTCGGACTACGGTGATTGCTGATCATGGATTCCGTGATCGGGATCCGGAGGCCCACCTTGAGGCCCTCAAGAGTGTGAGCGAAGCGATCATATCTTGGCACGAAGCGCACCGGAGTTTAATAGATGGAAATCTGGACCATTTTTTAACTGGAGCTAGCTATCAAAAGGCACTTCTCTATCTTGAATCAGGGACGCGGCGACCGTGCGGGGAGTAGAGAATTTCGGTTGCCGGAAATGTCTTTTTTTGGGTTATCGGAATCGATCAGCTACTGACATCGTAGATCACGATGCGGCCCCATTTCTTTTTTTCGCTAGGGCGGCCTTGGTTGGCGCCGCCGCCAAGGAAGAGACGTTTTCCGTCGGGGGTAAAGGCGGAGGTTGAGATGCGGAAGCCGATGTTCTTTTGGTGGAGTCTAGAGCCGCTTTCGTGATCGAAAAGAGCAGCGTTCCAGTTACCTTTAAAGAGGCGGCCCGCCATGAGGAAGAACTTGCCTTTCGGGTGGAAGGCGAGCGTTTCCATAAGGCCTTGCCCGATTTCACCATCGGAGGCGGCGCCTTCTTTTTTGGGGCCATCTTTCCAAGTAAACTTTTGCCAAAGTTGTTTCCCGTTTCCCGCAGCGGGATCAGTGGTGGAGCCCATGCCGACGAGGTAGAGTGATTGGTCGTCGGGCGCAAAGTGGAGGTCGAACACACCACCGGTGTAATAGTGGCCTTTGATGATGCCCCAGCCTGTAAAATCCGGTGTTTCGATTCTTGCGATTTCCTTCCCGTCTTTTGTCAGGTCCCAAAGGATGACTTCCCCCATGAGGTTTCCGGCAGCGAGGATTTTCCCGTCGTTTGAAAAAGCGACAGATTGGACAGGTGGCGTGTGCGGGAAGGAGTGGCGTAGCTCCCCGGTGGCGACGTCGAAGACCTTTACGGAGGGCTCGGTTTCGGGAGCGGGTTCGTATTTGTAGCCGCCGCAGAGGTATTGTCCGGTGGTTGTGGCAATGAGTCTGCCGTCGGGAGAGAGCCGGGATTGCCAAGACCAGAAGGTATGGGCTTTGACGGTTTTACTCTCTTTCTTTTCCTTGGGGTCGATCCACTTAAGGTCACCGTCATAGCTCGCTGAAATGAGGGTTTTTTGAGAGGCGGACCAGTTGATGCCAGAGGCGTAATTGTCATGGCGGGCGATTTCCTTAAAGTTATCGCCAAGGAGTTTGAAGGTCGTAGAGACTTCGTAAATGCCACCGTCAAGACAGGCGGCATAGAGTTGTT
>Ga0257110_1001480_pt1 | contig 11050 bp, 13 predicted proteins | sample LP_taG_7_FD_190184 | JGI IMG/M metagenome (GOLD analysis project Ga0257110, IMG submission 190184) | Marine microbial communities from Northeast Subartic Pacific Ocean, Canada - LP_J_2015_P26_10m | ecosystem: Environmental > Aquatic > Marine > Oceanic | place: Canada: Northeast Subartic Pacific... | reverse complement strand
CGGTGTTACATTTAAAATAATAATATTTTTAGAATATAGTAAGTAATGTTGACTATAATATCAATTTTAATATTTACATTTATTCTTTTTCTAATACTTATATTTGGAAAAAGGTACTACGATGGGATAGGTCTAACGAAAATTGAAGAGGAGGAGGAAGAAGAAGACGGTGAAACATCGGGTGATTTTTATAATATCACAGATAGAAATTCATACTTTTCAGATGAAGTTATAGATTGTCAAGAAACAATAGTATCGTCCGATACATGTGTAACAGTAGGACAAGACCTCGTTACTGTATTACAATACCCCATGAATGGAGGTAAAGCGTGTTCCGAAAAAATATGTAAAGGTGTTGATGTTTATAATTGTAGAGCACGTGGTAAAGAACGCGAGGTTTTTATTCAAAGACGATCTGATAATAAGTTTTTAAATATTGATTTCAAACCATGTCTTGATTATATAGCTGGGCAGAACTGTGAGGTAGGTTACGGTAACGATTTTATTTGGTGTCCAGATAATGAATTAACTTGCAAATGGCCGTCGGGTATCAAACCGGCGATTCATCCCAATAACTGGTCAGAGGATGATTTATCGGCGTGGGATGTAGTATTAAATTGGGAAGATTATAACGTAACTGGACATGCAACTAAATGGAAATTAAAAATTTTACCTATAGATACATCATCAGAAACATTCGATGAGAGAAGAGATAGTTTTCAATTATACATGACCATGCACGTACCGGAATGGAGTTTTGGACCACACACTTTTTATTTGAGAAACGAAAACACTGATGAATTAAGTTGTGGTGCAAATACGTGTGAATATAAGGTACGCTATAACGAACCAGAACTTTTAGTATTAATACAACGATTACAAAAAATGTTGGAGACGGGAATTTCCGATTTTGATAACTTAGCCCTCACCGACGATGAGATAGAATTTGTTAAGGGAAGTCTGAACGAAAAACAAAATGAAGCTGATGCTAATAAGTTTTATTTTAAATCACATAATAGCGAAGGGAGTGAAGGTGTAAACTTAATATGCGGAGAGGATAATACACAGGCGATTGTTTACGAACCGAAATTTGATTGTACATGTAAGGATAATGATAACTGCCTATCTGAAGAAGTCGAACGTCGAGAAAATGACCAGATTTGTCCGGTCGAACAAAAAGAATGCGGAGAAGATTATAAAAAATGTATTTCGTACGACGATTTTTATTCGTACCACGGAAACAACTTGACTGATTATAGTTTCGGAAAATGTGTTCCTAAAACACAATTTCTTAATAAACTATTAGAAACAAACATAGATGGAAACCTTAAATGGTCGAGTGAACTTACTGATATAGTTACTCGAAAGTGTGACCAAATTATAGAATGTGATGAAGGTATGGAATCATCGATTGTGTTTAATGCAGCAGATGAACAAAAACAACAAGGACACATGGTTAAACAATATATGGATAAAAATTACCCAGATAACGATTTTGGTGATTTACCGGTAAATACAAGGGGTTATTTTTTAGAGAATGTACAAAAATTTCAAGATGATGAAATGAAAACTATAAATTATTCACAGGCATGTACCATTAAAACGGAATAGATTATTTTTTTAAAAATAAACGGTATACTATATAAATAAAATAAATTTATATATTATATGGGTTTAATCAGTTTACTATTTCCAATTTTCCTTGCCCTAATTTTGATAATTGTACTTTTCGGTATAATTTACCTTATAAAGAGAAGGGAAGGTGAAATTAAAGATGAAATGAAATTATTGAGGGATAAACTAAAGGATATAGACGATATAGATGAAGTTTTAGATCTTGAAACCCTTGAAGAAGAATTAGAAAAAATACTCGAAGAAGAGTTTAAACCATGTTTATTTCCTCCGTACTCGAATGGTACGTGTGATAAAGGGTATAAAATCGAAACGGGTGAAGATACAGGTAAGAAGTGTTGTTATCCAGAGAAATCTATACAACCTAGTAAATTTCAAAAGAATTTGAAACTCGCAAATAGGATAATTCAAGAAATTTTAATAGCAATGGTCATAAGTGAAATATTGGAAAGAACGGTTAAAAAATTAATTGGTAAAACCACTGGAAAAGCTGGTGGTAAAGTTGCAGTTTCTGCAACTGCTCGAGCGGCTAAAGCAGCTCGAGCGGCTAAAAGGGCGGCTCTATCAGCTAAATCCGTAGCTATGAGTATAAGAACAGTTGCTAAGACCGGAAGTAGAGCAGTTTTTAAAAGTTTAATCGGTGGTAAAGTAGGAGCTGTATTTTTAGCAATTGATGTTATTGGTATGGTATTGGATATTAAAGATACGGCTGGTTACGCATCTTTCATCCCTCAAAGTACATTTCAAAATACTAAAAATATTATAGATACTAAATTTTTTGAGGCTATGGAAGTACAGGATTTAGAATTCCCCATGATATACCCATTAGGACTTTTATACGGTGCAAATTACGAAGCGGGGCTTGAAGTAGGACAGGCTAAACTAATTGATAAGTATTTCCTAAGTGATATGGAATTAGAGAATAATTCGGAATATAAAAAAGCGTTCGATGATTACGTAGACGCGTTAGTAGACTCTATAGTGGACGAGACAGACGAACCTGAATTCCCTAAAAAAATCGAGAATTATGCAATTAAAATACTGGAAGTTCACTATACCGAACGTGATGAACTTATATATGAAGAATTGAAAAACTTTATAGGACTTGCGAATTGTCAATTGTATCCAAAAATAAGCAGTCCTACAACAATTGGAATTACACTTACACAGGAAGGTGCAAGGAAACTGAATGAAAGTAATAAAAATAAATGGTTAACTGATGATCCAGATGACGAAGATATCGAAGTTGCGCTAACCGCTACATATACCGATAAGTACTATATTTACGATAAAGATGCTATTGGTCAATCAGAAGATAATCCTATAATGGAAGAAGTGACGTTACCCGAAAAAACTGTTCTTGCAACGGGGTACGGAGCACTGTTTTCGATGTGTGAAAAAAGAAGAAAGTTGAAGAGTTCATCTGCGTCTATAACACCAACAAGTTACGGTTCTTATTTTGATTTTGAAAACCTAAAGTGTGTTTTTACATCTTCTTTGTGTAATCGTTACGGTTTAAAATTAGAAAATAACGATTGCGTAGAGAGAGAAGGACAAAAAATAGCTGAAATGGCGTTTGGTACAACGATAACAAGAGCATCTATTACTGAGTGGACGGATCGACTAGATACATTGCAATCGCGTGGTAGTACTTATCAAGAAAAAAGCGATGCGGTAATGAGAATGGCACTAGACCCGACCGGACTTATTTCAATGATAGCTAACCAACCGGGGATGGAGGGGGTTAATGAAATAAGTGATTTTTTCTTTAATACCTTGACAGGAGGAGCTTTTTCAGGGTTTGGTTGATAATACGTAATTTAAATATTTTTAGAATATAGTAAGTAATGTTGACTATAATATCAATTTTAATATTTACATTTATTCTTTTTCTAATACTTCTATTTGGTAAAGGGTACTACGATGGGATAGGTCTAACAGAAATTGAAGAGGAGGAGGAAGAAGAAGATGGTGAAACATCGGGTGATTTTTACCAGAACAATGATAGAAGTTCATACTTTTCAGATGAAGTTATAGATTGTGAAGAAACAATAGCATCGTCCGATACGTGTGTAACAATCGGTCAGGACCTTGTTACTGTATCACAATACCCCATGAATGGAGGTAAAGCGTGTACTGATAAAATATGTAAAAACACTGATGTTTACGATTGTAGAGCACGTGGTAAAGAACGTAAGGTTTTTATTCAAAGACGTTCTGATAATAAGTTTTTAAATTATAAACTAGTACCATGTGCCGATAGATCAGCCCTTGATGATTATGTTTACGATCCGCCTTTATCTAACGAAGAAATAGAAGAAATGTCATGTAAAGATACCTATATTCAAAGAATCCAAAATAGTGACGGGGTAAGTTGGGATATAGAAATGGACTGGAAAGATTATAACGTAGATGGGTATGCATCTACATGGATACTAAAAATATTACCAATAGATAATTCAAATAGAGATAGTTTCCAGTTATATTCATATATAAAATCTGAGGAGTATAAGTTAGATACATTAATATATTTGAGATCATCAGACAATGTATTGAGTAAAAATAATAATAATATTCAATCTCCCCCGTGGTGGCCGCGTTTCATAAGTCATATTAGCGAAGGGAGTGAAGGTGTAAACTTAATATGCCAAGAAGATAATACACAATTAATTGTTTACGAACCCGTATATAAGGCCTGTACTACTTTAGGAGAAGTATTACCACTAAAGGTTGTAAAGAGAAAATCGGATGGTAAATACCTTATTGTAAAAGGTCCTAAACTTTTGGATTATTATGCGGATAGAGATAACTCACCAGATTGGGAATTCGGTGTCGATCAAGCTTGGCGGGGCTCAGAAAGAAATACGACAAGTTTCCACGAATTTTGTATCGATGGTGATAACTACCATATAAATTATACAGATGATATCAATGAAGCTACAGGTATTATTATAGAAAAAAGCGATACTACTATTTCATTGAGATTGGAATATGAAGTTACTAATTTCACTTTAGTTGGAGGCCGTCCCGTAATAGAAAGTTACGAATCTCCACATAAAGTAACAAAGTACCTAGAATTAGTTAATGGTAATATTTCTCTATGTAATAATTGGAAATATACGAAATGGACATACCCGGAAAAAGATTACGTGGACACTAAAGTAATTGGGTTAAGACCCGAAAATGCACAAGATATTCCGTTAGAAAATGCAAAGATAACAGCCCCCTGGGTTGGGACTTGGTGGCCTACTCCTGATGATATTATATGTAGTGTTAATAGGATTCCAACATCGTATGATGAGTCGGGGAGCGGCTACCCTGTAGCGCTTACTTGGGAGGACCCAGAAACAACGTGTTTTTACGGGTCACAAAATAAAATAGACATTTCTACCGATTTATTTGAACAAAACTATGAAGTTGTGGAAAGCGAAATAACCACGAGAATTGGAAATGAACCAGAAAATTGTAAAGAAAAACCGGAACAGGAACAGGAATGTGAAAAGGATTACAAAAAATGTATTTCGTACGAAGAATTTTTTCCTTACCACGGAAACTTGACTGATCATACTTTCGGAAAATGTGTTCCTAAAACAAGTTTTTTAAATAAAAGTGGTACCCAATGGTCATCCGATTTGGTGGATATAATTACTACAAAGTGTGACAAACTTATAGAATGTGATCAAGGTATGGAATCATCGTTTATATTTAATGAATCAGATGAACAAAAACAACAAGGACACATGATTAAACAATTTATGGATAAAAATTACCCAGATAACGATTTTGATGATTTACCTGTAAATACAAAGGGTTCTGTTTATGAGATTGTACGAAAATTTCAAGACGATGAAATGAAACCTATAACTTATTCACAGGCGTGTACAATTAAAACGGAATAGATTATTTTTTTAAAAATAAACGATATACTATATAAATAAAATAAATTTATATACTATATGGGTTTAATCAGTTTACTATTTCCAATTTTCCTTGCCCTAATTTTGATAGTTATACTTTTCGGTATAATTTACCTTATAAAGAGAAGGGAAGGTGAAATTAAAGATGAAATGAAATTATTGAGGGATAAACTAAAGGATATAGATGAAGATATAAACGAATTTCTAGATCTTGAAACCCTTGAAGAAACTATAGAGGAAATTCTCGAAGAAGAAGAAACGTTCAATTTTCCATGTTTAATACCTCCATACAGTAATGGTACGTGTGATAAAGGGTATAAAATCGAAACGGGTGAAGATAGCGGTAAAAAGTGTTGTTACCCGGAGGAGTCTATAAAACCTAGTAGATTTGAAAAGAAATTGAAACTCGCAAATAGGGTAATTCAAGAAATTTTAATGTCAATGGTCGCGGGTGAACTATTGGAAAGAATGGCTAAAAAATTAATTGGTAAAACCACTGTAAAAGTCGGTGGTAAAGTTGGAGTTTCTGCAACTGCTCGAGCGGCTAAAGCAGCTCGAGCGGCTAAAAGGGCGGGTCTAGCAGCTAAAGCCGTAGCTATGGGTATAAGAACAGCTATTAAAGCAAGTACAGCACTAGCAAAAGCTGTAATTGGTGGTCCTGTAGGAGCTGCATTTTTAGTAGCTGATATTATTGGTATGGTATTGGATATTAAAGATACGGCTGGTTATCAGTCTTTCATTCCTCGAGATACGTTTACAAACACTAAAAATGTTATAGATTACGAATTTGGTAAGGCCCTTGAATTAGAAGATTTAGAATTCCCCATGGTATACCCATTAGGACAATTATATGGTAAACCTTACGAAACTGCAATGGAACTAGGGTACTCTAAACTAATTGATAAGTATTTCGTAAGTGATATGGAATTGGAGAAGAATTCGGAATATAAAAAAGCGTTTGATGATTACGTAGACGCGTTAATAGACTCTATAGTGAACGAGACGGATGATGAACCTGAACTCCCTAAAGAAATCGAGGAATATGCAATTAAAATACCGGAAGATCATCACATTGAACGCGACGAACTTATATACGAAGAAATGAAAAATTTGATTCCACTTGGAGATTTGGTATCTAACACACAAATATACCCAAAAATAAGTAGTCCTACAACAATTGGTATTTCACTTTCACAGGGAGGTGCAAAGAGGATGAACGAAAAGAATAAACCTAAATGGTTGAATGATGATATGGAAAATCTGTCTGCTATGTATACAGATAAGTACTATATTTACGAAAGTGGTACTTCAGATAACCCTGTAATGAAAGAAAAGACGTTACCCGAAAAAACTGTTATTGCAACGGGGTATGGAACACTATTTTCGATGTGTGAAAAAAGACGAAAAAATAAGAGTTCATCTGCGCCTATAACACCAACAAATTATGGTTCTTATTTTGATTTTGAAAACACCAAGTGTGTTTTTACATCTTCTTTGTGTAATCGTTACGGTTTAAAATTAGAAAATAACGATTGTGTAATGAGAGAAGGACAAAAAGAAGCTGAAATTATATTTGGTACGACGACAGTAAGAGCAAGTATTGACCAGTGGCAAGATAGACAGAACCAGTTTGAATCGGGTGATTTCGGTGAAATTGCATCTGCTACGGTACAAACTATACTGGACCCAACCGGATTATTGGCGGCAATAGCTACACAAATACCAGACGTAATTTTTAATCCCACAAACGCAGACGGTGCTTCGTACGGATCCAGTTGGGGACTTTTTTAATAAATACATGATATACTTATTAAGTATATAATTTTGGGTACATGTGGATTTAAAATATTTATGTATATTAATATAATAAAATGAATGCGGCCTTAAAAAATCTTGATGGAGTAGTCCCCGGGGTAGTTAAGCAGGCCGGTGGTAATGCAGCCGGTGTTGCTAAAAGCGCCGCCAAACAATCCGACGCTGCAGCCGATATTGGTCGAGCTAACGCAAGAACAATTGCTCAAAGAACCGGTGATGCAGTAGCATCCGGTGCTCGAAGAACCGCTAAAGCCGCAGCTGATAATGCGGGAAAACTTATAACCGCTGGTCTTGTCGTTGGTGGTGGACTATATTTAGAAAACAAATTCAAAAAGGCGGATAAAGATACAAAAAATTGTATTAATGTGTGTTTACCAGAAAACTGGGACGATTACGAATACGGTGATCTTGACAAATCCGATCTCAAGTATAGAGTATTGGAAGGTGAAGATGCAAACGCATCCCAACCCTTATGTACAGCGGCTATAGACGATTGTGGTGAATACTGTGGTCCTAAATGTGAAGACCTTCACGAATACAACGTACCAGGTTCCAAAACTGCTGCGGGTCTCGGTAAAGGTTTAGGTAAAGGTCTTGGAGGTCTTTTCGGAGGTCTTGCAAAAGGACTTGGAAAATTATTTGATCCATCGGGTATGGCGAGTAAATTTTCATTAATAATGATTATACTTATTATTGTAATAACAGCTATGCGAATGATGAAATAATAATTGAATTTAAAGAAAAAAAACAAAATCATGTTTATATACGCATGTGGTGTTGGTGGTGTTGTCATCCATTCAAAAGTACGCCTTTAAGTATGCCGTATAAACATGACGAACGTCGTAACAAATTTTATACATCAGGTAACTTCTGTTCGTGGAGTTGCATGAAAACATATACCATAGATAAGTACGGGTGTAATCGCGGTGGACTCATATGTGGGAACATGGTTATGATGCGTCGTAAACTATTCAATAAGATAGGCACGATAAAACGCGCACCTCACCGACAAAGATTAGACGTTTTCGGTGGTGATTTAAATATAGACCAGTTTAGGGAAAATAATGTCGTCGATGAAGAACAACCTAACGAAATAGAAACTAAACCCGTACCCGAAATAAATATACCCATAATATCGAGTACTAAGAAACTGAGTGATATTACGAGATCGACGGGTAAAAATGAAACGTTACGTTTGAAACGTGAAAAGCCACTCAAACGAAACGAGAATAATCTAGAATCGGTATTAGGATTAGTTATCAAAACTAAAACCTAACACACGCACTTGTTTATTTGTAGGACGTGATTTAGGAATATTAATGGATCTACATGAGTGTACCCACCTTTCACCGTCGTACGCAATCCATTTAAAATTATATTTTTCGATCATTTTTCTACATAAAACACACGGTAGTGATATACCGTCCCCATAACTGGTTTCACGACATATCACTAGAGCACCATGTTTTCTATTCATCCATGACGAAAATTGATGATTTTTGTACCCCTTTTTTAAAAATTCGTGTTTTAAGTTTTTTATGAGACGTCTTTCTGCACAACATGTAGAGTCACTTTTTGATAGACTAGTTAATTTGGTCGTATAAGTAACCACAGTGGTATATGACATATATTTATACGAGCGAATTATTTTTAATATCGTTACAATTAATACACACTTTTTCGCAATATACAAAGGAACAGTATTCACATTCGTTAAGTGTTTTAATGTTTCGTTTAACGAGTTTATTTTGTGAATACTTAACTAAATCTTTTATGGTATATATTCCATACATAACCATTGTTTCTAAATCGGGAAACTTCATTTATAATATTTAGTATACGCGTAAAAACTTTATGTTATTTCGTACACGTTTAGGCACCCAAACACTTGAACATTTTTTTACACCCCGCGCTTGTTTTTAACATGATTGCAAAGCTATCGATCATACCCGGGACCATAGCTTTTAAAAGTGTTTCGAATTCCGTATCGGTATCACCTTCATCGATCTGTTCAATGATTGAAAAAATCAAATCTTGTACGAGTTCCTTTTTATCAGGACCAGATATACTTTTGAGATTGTTTGCTTGGAGCATGAGTGTAGATACCAAAATACATACGTTTTCTTTAGTGATACGTTTTCCCTTATACCTTTCGACAATTTTTTTCATTTCTGAAGCGACTTTTTTAGACTGTTTGGATTTGGAATCATAGTTTGCGACAATTTTTTCCGGCGTGGCTGACATTTTATAGTATACTATAAAATATTTTCTTTAATTAATGTAATAATGATGAACACCGACGATAAACTTGCGTTCATTGCTATAACTATAGGTTTGTCCCAAATGTTAATGCTCGTTCGAAATCTTTTAAATACCGATGATATATCTTATTATAGCCTCGAGTATGTTATATCTGGTATAATTGCAAGTACATTATGGATAGTTTACCAGTATAGAAAAGGTGCTAATTTTTCGGTCGTATATTCATCAGCTGGTTTATGTATAGGTTTATACGTTTTACAAAGACTGATAAAAGAAAGAAAACCTGAAAAAGAAAAATATTCTTCTATATAAATGCAAACTATTAATTCTACTTCTACGCGATTAAATACTGTATCATTTTCACCAAAACAAAACAAAAAACGAGTTATTAAAACAGTAACGCGTGCATCTAAAGACGATACGGGTATTAATTGGAAATACGTAGAGGCGGTTAATGGACGAGCAGCTATGTACGGTACTATTTTGGGGACAGGTAATTGGGGACTCACGGGTTTAAATGTTATTGAGCAGACACACTATTTACCGTTTTCTATATTGGCCGCTGGTTCTTCTTTGATAGCCATAGGTACGATGACAAATGCCGTTGGTAAGTTATCAGAGGAGGATTTTGAAACGTTCGCGTTAATTAATACGGGGCGTATTGCAATGGTTTGTTTTACAGGTTTGATCGGTGCTGCTATTGTCGGTGTTTGAGTCTAATAAAGGTATATCGGTATTTTGTAAAACGTAACTTAGAAAATCAATCATTTTTACTTTTTCCTCGAACGTAAATGTTCCTGCTCCACGTATCACGTGGACCAAGAGCATAAACAATAAGTATATAGAATCACGAAGTTCCATATACGATTATTCCCTAGATTTTCTTATCATTAAAAAAATGATAATCAAACACATTGTTCCAAAGAGTATTGGTGGTCCATACGTAACATAGTCTCGTGTAGTTTCATCATTTAATGGTTTACACGATTCGTTATTTACAATCGTATACGTAAAGTAAGATGTTATTATTCCCATAACAGTTAAAATACTCGAGAACATTAAACCATCTTCAGACCAAAACTTCTGGAGTAGTAAAGTTGAAGCAAGTGTAATAGCTGCGGTGAGTGAATGATTTATATATCTAACATGATTCACTTTTTCTTCATCTACGTTTACTTCCTCACAATTTTTAAACGTATTTGTACCTATATATGCAGTTGCTGCGTACAATATAGTTAATAGTATAACAATTAAAACAGAAACGAACGATATTTCTTCGGCCATTTTGTATTTATTTGTTATAGACTGAGAAAATTAATAAGGTCGTCTCTCGTTTTCTTTTGTGACCACCCGAGTGATTTTATTTTTTCTGACGATATGTAATATCTAGAATCGTTAAAAGGCCTGTCATGTACATACGTTAT
>Ga0257110_1001477_pt1 | contig 11062 bp, 9 predicted proteins | sample LP_taG_7_FD_190184 | JGI IMG/M metagenome (GOLD analysis project Ga0257110, IMG submission 190184) | Marine microbial communities from Northeast Subartic Pacific Ocean, Canada - LP_J_2015_P26_10m | ecosystem: Environmental > Aquatic > Marine > Oceanic | place: Canada: Northeast Subartic Pacific... | reverse complement strand
CCTCGCACGCGGACTGCAGGAGGTCGAACGCGGACCGGACCTGCGCGGGACGAGCGCGCCCGGGCTCCTCCCTCGGCCGCGTTCCGCTCGTTTCGGCCGATTCTTGGACGGGCGATCATCTCTCGGGGAATCTCGCGGAAGCGTGGATGCTGGTGTCCGGAGCGCGCGCGACGTCGAATCACCCGCGTCCCGCCCCGGACCGCGCGGCCTTGGCGCTCGGGCCGTGCGTGTTCGCGGGCGCGATCTTGTCCTTCTCCTTGTCCGGCGCGTGGAGCGCCGCGCAGGCGTAGAGCGCGCCGAGGCCGATGCCCTGGCGGATGACGACGCCGCGGCTCTTCGCCGCGGAGTGCTTGAGCGTCGCGAGCGCCTCCGCGCGGACCTGGGCGGCGCGAGCGTGGTTCAACGTCGCTTCAACGTGAGTGTGCCGCGCGCGCGCGTTCCGGGAAAAGCGCCCACGCTTCGAGGCCGTTCCGCGAGACGATCGCTCGTCCAAGAATCAGCCGAAACGAGTGAAAAGCGGCCGAGAACGGAGCCTTTGAAGTTGGGCACGTCGCTCTCTCGTGCCGCCCCGGCGCGGACCGCGCCGCCGTAGCCGTTCGTGAAGGGCACGAGATCCGGCGGGCCGTCGCAGTCGCAGCCAAAGGTCGCGTCGGCGCCCTTGGTCATGGCGCCGAAGGAGCCCCGGTTCTCGCCGTCGACGAGCGTCCCCAGGCCGTCGACGAAGGAGATCGCCGCGGCCTTAAGGTCGCCCGCGATGGCCTGCGCGTAGCCCCGCGTCACGTCGCAGGTGTGGGTCACGAGCGTCACGGTCGTGTTGGCGATGACGTCCAGCTTGCGCTTCGCGACGTGCGCGTAGCGGTTCGCGTTGCCGAGGCGCACGTAGATCTGGCCGAAGTCCTTGGAGTCGATGCCGAACTGCTTCGCGAGGCGCAGCGCGTAGCGCGCGAGCGCGATCTGGACCAGCGCCCCCAAGATGGCGTCCTCGGGGCGGCCGGGCCAGGCCGCCGCGTGCTCGTCCGGGAGCGCCGCGTTCTCCTGGATCGTGATCGGCGGGTCGGGCACCTGCGCGGGAAACGAAGCTACGCGACGCGACTTCTCCGGTATTCGATACGGAGTTGCGTCTTCTCCGCGGAGAGCTCGACGAGGAAAGAAGACTCGTCCAAGAGTCCGCCGAATCGACGTCGATGTGACCGAGCTCGAGAGTTTCGAAGTGTCGCCGGACGGGGCCGCGCGGCCGGTCGTTTCGCGCGCGGTCGGGCGCGAGCTTCGCGGCGCGCTCGAGGCGGTCCAGGGACCCGCCGTCGAGCTCGAGGTCCGTCGCGATGGCGCCGTGGTAGAAGGCCTTGGCGAGGGCGAACTTCTTCGTGGCGCCCTTGTGGAGCGCCTCGAGCTCGTCGACCTGGAGGCCGTCGAGCGCCGCGGCGCACGCGTCGAACTCCTCGCGCGCGCGCGCGTGCTTCCCGAGGCGCAGGAGGCACGCGCCGATGTTGTGGCGCGCGCGGATGACGCCCGTGGCCCCGGGGCCGCCCTTGTCGTTCTCGTTCTGCCGCGCGAGCTTGAGCGACGCGTCGTGGTCCGTCTGGTGCTTCGATATTGCCGCGTCGAGGCGGTTGTTCATCTGGTGGATGACGCCGGCGAGGGACGCCGTGCGGCCCTTCTGCTCCGGCATCTCGAGCTCGTCGAGCAGGGTCGCCGCCTCGTCGAGCTGGTCCAGCGCCTTGGCGTGCGAGCCGAGGAGGAAGAGCGCGTGGCCAAGGTTGTGGTGCGCGACGCAGCGGCCCTCGTCGCGCTCCGTGCCCGTCGTCGCGTCGTGCTGCAGGGCGCACGCGAGCTGCCGCTCGAAGCGACCGTGGGCCGCGCCGTAGTCCCGGAGCTCGACGTAGCAGCGCCCGATCTTCGCCTCGAGGCGGCTCTTGTTGAGGGGCTCGTGGTAGGACTCGAGGTCGCGCGCCGCCTCCTCGAGCTTGAGCACGGCGGGCTTCCACTGGAGCTCGTCCATGAGCCGGCCGCCGTCCTCCTCGTTCGCCGCCGCGGACTCGCGCAGCGACATGGCCGAGCGGGGCTGCCCAGCGCCCGGCGTCCCAGCGCCTCGCGCCAAGAACGGTTCAAGGTGCCGTCTCGCAAGAAGCTGCCGTCTCGCACGAAGGCGGCATGAGGGAGCCCATCGTGCTCGAGGGAGGCTCCACGTCCGACGTCGGCATCGCCGTCACGGTGCTCGTGCCAATCCTCGTCGTCATGGGCTGCTTCGGTGCTTGCTTTTTTATGAGCACGGTGCAACCCTGCGCCGAGGATCCGGAGAAGCAGGGGCGGAAGATCCGGTGACGGCGGCGCCCAAGGAAACACCGCGGACCATCGAGCGATGACGCTCGCGATCGCCGACGACCGTGTCGCGCCTGCGCGAACACCCGCGGCGGCTCCTCCGCGGCGGCGGCGGCGGCGAGGCGCGCGCGGCGGGCCGCGGCGCGCTCCGCGTCGCGCGCGGGCTGGCCGGATGAGGGCAACTCTGCGCGGGCCGGCCGGATGCGGGCGACCGCGCGCGGCGGCTTGCGCCGCACCGCGTCGCCGGGCCCGCGCGGCGACGTCGATGCGAGCATCTCCGGGCATGCATGCATCTCTCAGACTGCTGCGCTCGTCAAGTGCTCGTCTTCTTCGAGCCGCGCCTCGACGCGAGCGCGTACAGGCAGGCCGTCGGCCGCGCGCACCGCCTCGGGCAGACGCGGGAGGTCCGCGTCGCCGTCCTCGCCGTCGAGGGCACACGCGAGGAGACGGCCCTCGCGCTCCTCGACGCGCGGCTCCCGCCGCGGGACCTCGGCAACGGCCTCGAGCAGGACCAGGCCAAGCTCAAGCTCCACGCGCTCGCCGACGCGACGCTCTCCCGGTTCTAGGGCGGCGCGTGGGTGGGTGTCGTGCCCGGTCCTACGTGAGGCGTGAAGCGGAGAGGGCCTCGGAGACGGTGTCGCGTCGCCACGAGGCGGCGAATCGCCGACCGATCCTAACAATCGAGGAGATCAACTAGCTAGTGCATGTTGCTTTAACCCAACGCGACGGAGGTGTTCGGAGTCGACGTGAACCGCCCCGGAGCGTCCCCTGCGCCATCGTGCGCCAACACACGATGCCGACGGCCGCGTGCGCGCGTTCGCCGCGGATGGCTCCCGCTAACTTGCAAAGGTGACGTGTTTCTTCCTGAATGCAACTAAACGCGGGACTCCCGGGAGGAAGCCGAAGCTTCTCCGGGTAGGGTTCTCAATGTGTTGAACTGCAAGGCCGCCGTGGGCTTGCAAGGGGCCCCGCGACGGTGCGTGCCGCGTCACCGGCCACGTCCCCGGCCCGTCGGGTCTCCCTACGCGTCTCTCAGCGTACGAGCAGCTCGAAGGCGGGACTTGTTTCCTGAGGCCATGCCCCGCCGCCGCCTCTTTGTTTAGCGGAGGCGCTTCTTGTTGCGCTTCTTGCGCGCGCGCTCGTCGCCCTCGTCGTAGTCGTCGATGGTGCGCGCCTCCATGGCGCGCTTCCACTTGAGGAGGCCCGCGAGGCGCCGCGCGGCGCGCTCCTCGAGGTCGAAGTTCCGCGCGGCCGCGTCGACGTCCGCGTTCTCCTCGCGGTAGTGGTCCGCGATCTTCGCGACGTGCTTGGCGCCGTAGACGCGCGCGCCGCAGCGGCCGTGGCGGTCGCCGGCGACCCGGAGGACACCGCGGAGCGCCGGCGACGACGGCCCGAAGCCGCGGAACGTCGGCGCGTAGAGCGCGCGGACGGCGCACTTGGCCGCGTGGTAGGCGGCGTAGGACGTCGCGTCGCCGTCGCGCGCGGGCCAGGAGCCGGCCTCGACGCCGTCCCTGACCTGCGCGCGCACGAGGAAGTCGCGCGCGGCCACAACGCGCGCGTCGTCGTCGGCCGCGCCGAAGACCCGGAGGCACGTCGCCACGTCGCCGACGAGGTGCACGTCCCGCTTCTTCACGCAGCGCCGCAGCGTCGCCGGGTCCGCGACGAGCGCGTACTCGGCCGGGAGGAGGGAGGGGGGAAGGCGGAGCGCGCCGTCGTTCGACGCGACGCCGACCAACGTGACGGCGAGCGTGAGCTGGTCGAGCCAGTCCTCCCAGCCCATGGCCTCGTAGGGCGCGTAGGGCCGCAGCGGGTCGAGCCAGGCCCAGACCTCGGCCTCGTCCGCGCCGACGGGCACCTCGGCCCGCTCGGCGAGCGAGGCGCAGAGGACCGCGTTCGTCGCCGCGCGGCACCGGCCCGCGCGCCGGTGCGCGTCGTTGACGTCGCCGATGGGCTTGCCCAGCACGTCCGCCGACAGGAAGGCGTCGGCGGCGCGGCGCCGGCCCCGCGCGCCGACGACCCGATCCGCGACGGCCTTGCACTCCATCTTGAGCGACGCGTGCGCCGCGCCCGCCCTCGCGACCGCGACGACGCCCGCGAGCAAGTCGCAGACCTCCACGGGCTCGATCTGGGCCACATCTAACGCCGCCTCGTGCGCGCCCTTCCAGCGCTGGGCGAGACGTTCCACGTGGTAGAGCGCGAGAGCCCGGAGCGGGTCCGGCGCCGTCGTCGCGACGTCGTGGAACGTCAGGCAGAGGTCCGCGCCGAAGCCCGCGAGCGCGGGCTCCGAGGCGCCGAGGCCGCCGAGGAACTCGAGGCCCCTCCAGCAGGCCGCGAGCGCCGCGGCGGCCCGCGCCTCCGGCGCGGCGTCGTCGGCGAGCTCGCCGAACGCCGCGACGACCGCCGCGGGCGCCGCGGGCGCGACGTCGCCGTCGCCGAGCGACGGCCGCGGCGCGGCGTCGGCGGCCGCGTCGTCGCCGGCGTCGCGGGCCGGCGCCGCGCGCGGGCGCGCCTCGGCGTCGGCCGCGGCCGCGTCGACCTCGGCCTCGTCCAAATCCTCCTCGTCGCCGTCGTCGTGGCGCACGCGGAAGAAGGCCTGGCCCTCGTTCTTCTCGTGGGGCAGCCAGGACACGACGACGCCGTAGGACACGACGCCGCGGCCGAAGGTGCGCCGCACGGCGCGGCCGATGTAGGGGCCCGTCTTGACGTAGTCGGCGTCGTCGTCGTCGCCGCCGTCGTTCGCCGTCTCGAAGTCGAAGCCCGCCTCGGCCGCGGACTCCTCCTGCCACCAGCGCTTCGACATGGTTCTTCGCGCGCGCCTGACGGTGTGTGCTGCGGGCGACGGCCGCGTCGCTGTCGAGGTGATTGTCGAGCTCGAGCTCGATGCGCGGCGACCGCCCCGGCCGGCCGGCGCGATGGCGGCGAGCGAGGCCCGAGCTCGAGGCGAAGTTCGAGGCGGGCCCTCGACGCCGTCCGACGCGCGCGCCGTCCGCCGCGCAAGGTCACAAGGGGTTAAGTCGGGGCCGGCCCGGCGGGCCGTGGATCGAGGCCCCCCGCCGGCGCGCGGCCGCGCTCCGAGCGCGGCCGCGCGCGGCCCGGGGCCGCTCGCTGTTCGCGAGGCGGGGATCAGCGCGCTAGCGCGCGAGGAGGAGCTTGCCCGTCGGGGCGTGGAGGCGCTTGAGGACCCAGTCGAGCCCGCCCGGCGCGTCGCCGCCGCGGGGCGCCTCGAAGTCCGCGATGGCGCAATAGGGCAACTTCAGCCGCTCGCCCGCGAGGTCGCGGATGCCCTCGCGGTGGCTCACGACGAGCACGTGGTCCGAGCGCCCCGCGAGCCAGGCGCAGGCCGCCTCGAAGCCCCGGGGCGCGGCCTCGTCGACGCCGTCGACCGCGGGGCAGATGGAGGCCATGTCCGCGTCCGCGAGGAACGGCAGGCGCTCGAGGCCGTGCTTCTTCACGGCGGCGGCGCAGGCGGCGAGCGCCGGGACGACGGTCACGGGCAGCCCGCCGAGCGCGTCGCTGAGCTCGCGCGCCGTGCCGAGCGTCCGCGCGCACGGCGAGCAGAAGATGCGGTCGAAGTGGCCCGCGGGCTGGGCCGCCAGGAACTCGGCGGCGACGCGGCTCTGCGCCGCGCCCTGCGACGTCAGGGGCGGGTCGAAGTGGCGGCACCGCGGCACGCTCTGCTTCCACGCCGCCGCGTCGGCGGTTTCGTCGACGCGCTCGCCGTGGCGCACGATCGTGAGGTGCGCCGTGGCCAAGGCGCCCTCGAGGGGCGCCATGCGTGTCCGGCGGCGCTACAGGGCCCACCGGGGGGGCATGGCGCCGGGGCCCAAGGGCTCTGGCAGGGCAGGTGACTCTCGCTTTACCTCTGGTCCAGCCGCTCGACCTCGCTGCACGTTTGCGGCACCATCGCGGCGAGGTGGGCGGTGCCGACGAGTGGCCGGCGAGCTGAGCTCGTCTTCGCGCTTCGCGTCCCCCCGGTCGACGCGCCCGTCGAGCCGCGGCCCCGGTCGACGCGCCCGTCGAACCGCGCGCCACTGGAAAAGCGCCACCGAAAACCATGTCGTCCGTCGCGCCGGGCCAGGCCCTGAGCCGGGCCCTGCCGACGCCGGCGCGCGAGTACGTCGTGTGGAAGGACGAGGACAAGCGGAAGAAGAGCGCCCCCGGCACGGCGCGGACGACGGCGAAGATCCCGGGCTACGGGTCGCGGCGGGGCTTCGTGCCGCGGTCGCTCGGCGACTTCGGCGACGGCGGCGCGTACCCGGAGGTCCACGTCGCGCAGTACCCCCTGGGCATGGGCACGAAGGAGGAGGCGCGGTCGTCGTCGACGGCCGTCGTCGCCCTCGAGGTCGGCGAGGACGGCGCCGTCAAGTACGACGCGATCGTGAAGCAGGGCGAGAACAAGGGGCGGATCGTGCAGACGTCGCTCGACGACGTCAAGGAGAAGGCGGGCGAGGAGGACGCGCTCGCCCTGCCGAGCGCCGAGGCCGAGGCGGAGGCCGCCCAGCGCACGCAGGCGGCTCTGGGCGCGATCCTCGACGGCAAGATCAACTCGGCGAAGCCGACGCACGTGCCCGAGGCGTGCGACCCGAACCGGCAGAAGGCGACGTTCGTGCGCTACACGCCGAACCCGAGCGCCCCGGGCTACAGCGCGTCGGCCTCCCAGCGCATCGTCAAGCTCGTCGACCAGCAGGTCGACCCCATGGCGCCGCCGAAGCACAAGCACACGAAGATCCCGCGCGGCCCGCCGAGCCCCCCGGTGCCCGTGCTCCACTCGCCGCCGCGCAAGGTCACGGTCCACGACCAGCAGTCCTGGAAGATCCCGCCCTGCGTGTCCAACTGGAAGAACGCGCGGGGCTACACCATCCCCCTCGACAAGCGCCTCGCCGCGGACGGCCGCGGCCTCCAGGAGCAGACGGTGAACAACGACTTCGCGACCCTGGCGGAGGCGCTCTACATCGCCGAGCGGTCCGCGCGCGACGACGTGCGCGCGCGCGCGCAGATCCGCAACTCGAACGCGCTCCGGGAGAAGGAGGCCCAGGAGGCGCGGCTCCGCGACCTCGCGGCGTCGGCGCGCGAGGAGCGGGCCAAGCTCGCGGACCGGCGCGGCGGCGCGGCCGCGGCGCCGCGGCCGCGCGACGACGGCGCCGCGGCCTTCTTCGGCGACGACGGCGACGAGCTGCTCGGCGGCGGCGGCGGCGGCGACGAGGACCCGGCCGTCGCCGCGGGCCGCGCGGAGCGCGAGTCGGTCCGCGTCGAGCGGAAGCGCGACCGCGAGCGGCAGATGCGCCTCGACAACGCCAAGGGCGACATGAAGCGGAGCCGCCTCGAGCGCGAGCGCGACCGCGACGTCTCCGAGAAGGTCGCGCTGGGGCTGCTCAAGGGCACGGCGAAGCTGACGGGCGAGGCGCAGTTCGACAAGCGGCTCTTCAACCAGTCCTCGGGCATGGACAGCGGCTTCGGCGACGACGGCGACTACAACGTCTACTCGAAGCCCCTCCTCGACCGCGAGGACGCGACGGCCATCTACCGCCCGCGCGAGGCCGACGCGGGCAAGTACGGCGACGGCGACGCGCAGCTCGCGGATCTGACCGCGTCGTCCAAGTTCGCCGCGCCCGAGCGGGGCTTCGCGGGCACGGCGGGCGCCGGCCCGCGGAGCCGCGACAAGCCCGTCCAGTTCGAGGCGCAGAAGGAGGAGGCGGACCCCTTCGGCCTCGACGCGTTCCTCACGGACGTCAAGAACAAGCAGTAGGCCGTCGTCTTAAAGGAGGTGGAAGAGGAGGAGGACGCCGGCGACGAGGAGGCAGGGGAGCCAGGTGCGCAGGAACCCGCCCAAAGACACGTGGCGGCCGAAGAAGAAGACGGCCGCCGCGAGGGCGACCTTGTTGTGGCAGCCGCAGCCGCCGTAGCGCATGGCGTTCAGCGCGCTCGCGACGTGCGAGTGGCAGTCGTGGCCGCAGACCATGACGTGCAGCTTGTGCGCGTACTCCGCGTCGGCGCGCGCGATCGCGCCGTCCCAGCGCTCGCGCGACTCCGCGTCGCCGCCGGGCCGCACGAGGACGATGAACCGCGCGGGCGCGCCGAAGAGCATGTTCCGCGGGTGCGTCGGCGTCACCGCGCAGCCGTGCCAGTCGTGGAGGTAGCCCCGCGAGTCCGTGAGGCCCATGTGGCCGACGAAGGGCAGGCAGCACGTGATGGGCGCGATGGGCGTCCAGACGAGCGAGCAGGGCGGGATGTTGCTGCTCAGCTCCGGCTGCGGGTTCTCCACCTCCATGTAGTCCGTGCCGCCCTGCGGCGCGGCCCGCATGGACCGCGCAATCGCGACCTCGACGGCGCGCGCGCGCGGCGCGCGGGCGGTGGTGGCGCGCGAGCCTGCGGTAAAATGCGGTCAACATCATGACATCAATGTAGCAGCGTGAAGGCCAACAAGCAGACGGAAAAGGGCGGGTAACGGGTCCACGCGCGCCTCAGAGGTCGAGGGCGCCGGCTTCGCCGAGGAGCGCGACCATGGCGCGCGCCGTCGCCGCGGGCGTGACCGCGCGGCGGCGGAAGGACGCGCGGCAGACCGGGCACTCGCGCATCTGGCGGTCCCGGGAGACGCAGGGGTCGCAGAAGATGTGGCCGCAGGGCAGCGCCGCCGCGTCCTCGAGGACGTCGAGGCAGATGGGGCACGCGAGCTCCGCGCGCATCGCGAGGAGCCACGGCCGCGCGTCGCCGCCGCCGGGCGCCGCCGGCCCGGGCGCCGGGCCCGCGTCCTCCGCCCGGAGGCGGTCCCGGCCCGTGCCCATGTAGCGCCGCTTCGCGCCGTCGGCGGTGTCGTCGCGTCCGCCCGGGCGGCCCGGCGCGGGCATCGAAAGCCGCGGACGGCCCGGCGCGGCGGGGACGCGGTCGGGGCCCGTGCCCAGGGGCCGGGCCGTCCGGCGCGGCCCGCGCTCGTCGGGCGCGTCGTCGGGCTCGAGGTCGTAGGAGTGGGCGCCGGCGCGCCGGGCCAGGGCGCGGAGGTCGCCCGCGAGGTCCGGCGCGGGCCCGGCGAGGTGGCCCTGCTCGAGCGCGGCGGCCTCCGCGAGGAACGCGCCGGGCCCCCGCGACCGCACCGCCGCCGCGGCGCGCGCCGCGGCGGCGGCGAAGGCCGCGAAGGCCGCCGCGGGCAGGCGCCGCTCCGCGGCCGCGCGGAGCGCGTCGAGGCGGCCGAGGAGCGCCGCCGCGCCGTCGCCGAGGGGCGGCGGCGCCGCCGCGGCGCCGCAGAGGCCGCGGAAGCGGAGCGCGAGGCCCGGCGCGCGCCGGAGCGCGGCGTCGAGCGCGCCGCGCGCGCCGTCGAGCCCCGCGTCGTCGTCGGACGCGACGCCGTCGAGGGCCGCGACGGCCGCGCGCGCGGCGGCGAGGTCCGCGCGGGGCAGCTCCGCGCGCGCGCGCGCCGCGAGCGCCGCCGCCGGCGACGGGGCCGCGGCGCCGCCCCGGAAGGTCACGAGGATCTGCCGCTCCGGCGGGGCGCCGCCGACGCGGCGCGGCTCGTCGTCGGACGACCCGTCGCCGTAGGCCGGCGGCGGCCGCTCGTCGTCCGACGGCGCGTCGTACGGGAGCCGCGGCGGCTCGTCGTCCGACGGCTCGTCGTCCGAGTCGTAGGGGAGCGGCGGCGGCGCGTCGTCCGAGTCGTAGGGGAGCGGCGGCGGCGCGTCGTCCGAGTCGTAGGGGAGCGGCGGCGGCTCGTCGTCCTCGGTGGACGACAGGTCCGCGTAGCGCGGCGGCGGCCGCCGCGCGCCGCCGTCGTCCGACGCCGCGGCGGAATCGTCGTCCGACGACGACGCGCCGCCGCCGCCGTCCGACGACGACGCGTCGCGCGCCGGCGCCGCGTAGGTCGGCACGATGGGCGGCGACGCCTTCCGCGGCGGCGCGGCGCGGTCGTCCTCGGCCTCGCGGCGCCGCTTGCCGAGCGAGTGGCGCGTCGGCGCGTCGCAGGAGCGGTTCTCCCGGCGCCGGAAGAGCTTCTCCTCGGCCACGGTCGGGTAGCCCGGCGCCGTGAAGTTGTCCGGCGTCTCGTCGCAGACCTCGCACCCGAAGCGGTCCAGGGCCGGGGGCGACGCCGACCGGTCCGACACCGACGCGTCGTCGCCGGAGTCGAGTTCCGCGGCCGGGACCCGCCCCGAGTCGTCCGGGGGCGGCGGCGGGGTCATGGCCCGGGCCGTCATGGTTTATTTGTTCTTGTTTGGGGGGTGGCGGTCGCGCCGACGCGTCGAAGCGACGGGACCCGCCTCGGGTTCACGGGCTCGATGTGCAAATGTGCAAATCTCTAAATCGCTCGCCGAGGAGGTTCCCGAGGATACGAGTCGTGCGGTGGGTTCAAGTTTGCGTTCAATATGAAGCCATAAGCGCCTGCCAAATACTCCTGAGAAGGCGCCGGCGCCGCGCCAGTCCGTGCGTTGGCAATGAGCATCGGTGCGCATAACCCGTTCGAGGACACTTTGGAGGGTGAGCCCCCTGCCGACACTCTGGAGGGTGACCCGCCTGCCGAGGAAGCGGTGGAGCCAGCAGCGTCAGCAGAACTGCCCGCAGCGGCACCTGCCGCGCCGGCGCAGCCAGCGCCGCCGCCGACGGCGCCAGCGCCGCCGCCGCCCGCGGAGCCGGCGGCATCGCCGCAGCCAGCGCCGCCGCCGCCCGCGGAGCCGCCGGCGCCGGCGACGGACCCGGACGCGCCCGCGCGGACCGTCGTGCTCTTCGAGAACGAGCGCTTCAACGCGCTGACGCGGCGCTG
>Ga0257110_1001474_pt1 | contig 11074 bp, 18 predicted proteins | sample LP_taG_7_FD_190184 | JGI IMG/M metagenome (GOLD analysis project Ga0257110, IMG submission 190184) | Marine microbial communities from Northeast Subartic Pacific Ocean, Canada - LP_J_2015_P26_10m | ecosystem: Environmental > Aquatic > Marine > Oceanic | place: Canada: Northeast Subartic Pacific... | reverse complement strand
TGTCTTTCCTGCTGCAATAAATTCAGCCGTCCGCTGTAAAACATCACTCGCCACCTTACCAGCCTCCCGCATCATTGCGATCTCCTGCTTGGTCTTAATGGGAATCTTAGAACGCTTAGCCATTACAACAGGAGTTAACGACTAGGCGGCCAAGGGTCAAGACGTAGAAAAATCATACAGCTTCTCACCGCCAATAAAAATAAAGCAAGGCACCTTTGCTACCCTCTCACCCTCGCATAAACTTCATCAGGAGAGCCCATTCCATTGACGATGCGCGCCCGCTGTTGATCGCAGTAATAGGTCACAGCAGGAATGACCAAACGTCGATATTCGTCCAAACGATTCCCAAAATTTTCTGCCGCGTCATCCTCCCTAGGTTCAAGTTTCCCCTGGCATTCGGGACACAGTTCCCCCTCACCCTCACGAGCAACTCTATGACACTCCACGCATTCGAGACGACACGCCACCCGTCGCCGCAACTCATCATTTGACACGTGCAAAATGATTGCCAAAGGTTTTACCTCAAGCAAGGAATCAAGCGCTTCTACTTGAGGGACAGTACGCGGAAACCCATCCAACAACCATCCGTCGCCTTGCTTGCCAACCCACTCCAATACCGTAGGGATCATAATTTCGTCGGGCACATATTCGCCACGATCTAAAAAAGACCTCGCCTTTTGGCCGAGCGGAGTATCGTCCCGAAGAGCGCTTCGTAGGAGCGCGCCTGTCGAAAGATAAGCCAAATGATTTTCTTTGGCCAGACGGCGACCTTGGGTCCCCTTCCCCGACGCCGGCGGGCCGAGGAAGACCAAGTGCCTAAATTTCATTTACTGCTTATTGATAAGAGCAACCACAGCCACAATGATGATCATCGCAAGAACCACCCAGATATATAGAACTGAGGCACTGGTCGCTTGCTGACCCGAAATCTGACGTTGCTGACGGCCTTTAATTTTTCCTTTGCGGAGGAAACCATCATATTCGCGCTGTAGAAGGTGGGTTTCAATCTGGCGCATCATATCGAGCAAGACACCAACCAAAATGAGTAGGCTAGTCCCACCAAAAAAGGATGTTACGAGACTATTTGCACCCAGATCAAGAGCGAGTCCAATAAAGAATGGCATCATGAAGATCAGAGTGAGGAAAAGAGCCCCCGCAAAAGTAAGACGGGTCATGGTATAGTCCAAGAAGTCCGATGTTGGCTTTCCAGGGCGCACCCCTGGAATATAGCCACCACCCCGCTTAAGATTTTCAGCAACCTCCGAAGGCTGGAACATGGTCGCAACCCAGAAGAAACTGAAGAAGAAGATCATGAAGCCAGAGATGAGGTAGAACCAGATGTCATTCGGAGAAAGGAGCTCACCCATCGTTCGCACCCATGAAGCATCAGTCATTTGGCCAAGCAACTGAGTCGGAAGCTGGAGAATAGCGGTGGCAAAAATGACAGGCATAACACCGGCATAGTTCACCTTGAGAGGAAGGTATTGTGTGCCACCAGACATTTCACGGCGGCCCGCAACACGCCGGGCGTACTGCACCGCTATTCTTCGTTGACCCTGTGTAATCGTGATCACCGCGGCGATCACGAAGAGGAAAAGCACCACCATCAAAACGATCAAAAGCGGGCTAAAGTCAGTCTTGCGGTCGATCACAAAGGTGTTCCAGATTGTAACAATCACACCCGGGAGGGAGGAGATGATATTCACCGAAATAATCAGAGAAACCCCATTGCCAATTCCCCTTTCGGTAATTTGATCACCGATCCACATAAGGAAAAGTGTTCCTGCAATGATAATAAGAACAGTTTGTGCGACAAACAAGCCACCAGCGTTGGCGGCAAAGGCCGGAACGAGATCCTGACTTGTTGCATCAATCGCTTTACCAATACCGCGCAAAAGCGGATTGCTCTCAGGATTTTCTAGGGATTTAGCTAGGAAGAAGCCCTGAACGGCGGCAATCGCAATTGTCACAAAGCGGGTCCACTTGTTGATCTTCTGCTGACCACCATCTTCTTTCTTAAGGCGAGCCAACTTGGGAACAACCGCGCTCAAAAGCTGCATCATGATCGACGCCGAAATGTAGGGCATAATTCCTAGGGCGAAGAGTCCCATGCTAGTCAGGCCACCACCGGAGAAAACGTTAAGAATCGCACCAACCCCGCCACCAGCGCCATTTTCGTTATCTTCTTTGAGAATCTCAAGATACTCACGGATCACCTCCATATTCACACCGGGAAGTGGCAGATGCACGCCGAGGCGCACGATCACGATCATGGCCATGGTAAAGAGGATGCGGTCCCGAAGCTCGGGAATTTTCCAGGTGTTGGTAAATGCAGAAATCATGATGATTTAAATGTCGGGAAAGTTATTCGATTTTCCCCTCTCCAATTAGAGGGGCCGGGTTGTGATGGGTAAGTAGAGCCTTTTCAAGCTCGTGGGTATTCCTCCCAGAAAGGAAAAGAGATTCTTGGGCTTTCTGGAAAGCAGCGGTCGCTTCCAAAAATTGTTTTTGGCCAGATATACCGGCACGATCGGATGGTTCTAGCTTTTCGAGAGAGGCCGCGAGTCTGATTTTAAGTTGCTTCAGCTCTTCTCCCAACTCGCCAATTTTAAGAGTAGCCGCTTCTCGGTTACCACCATTCGCGACCTCCGATATCACCATGCTCATCTCGGAAAAGACCCGGGTTTGCTCCTTGAGCAAAGAAGCAGGAGAATCCTGACGATCACCGCAGGCCGAAAGACACAGAAATCCCAATAACGCAAAAAACGCTGTTGCCCGGCGAACCGGGCCCAACGTGGAAATTGCGGGAAAAGACTTCTTCACCAGTATGTCGGAGGAACAACTAGGAAAGCTCCAAAGAGCCCCCAGCCTTCTCGATCTTTTCTTTTGCGGAATTACTTGCTTGATCAACCGAGACCTTGAGAGCCTTGGTGATTTCGCCTTGCCCGAGAACCTTGATCTTGTCGCACTGGCCTTTGACCAGCTTGACTTGACGAAGAGCCTCCTCATTCACTTCGGTATCAGCTTCGAAGTATTGTTCCAACTGGGAAACATTTACGATAGCGATCGTATCGCGGAATTGAAGGTTGGAAAATCCACGCTTGGGAAGACGACGGGCGAGTGGCATTTGACCACCTTCAAAGCCGGGACGAACGCCACCACCGGAGCGGGATTTCTGACCCTTATGGCCTCGACCGGAAGTCTTACCAAGACCAGAGCTCTCACCACAACCAAGACGCTTTTTGCGATGCTTGGCTCCAGGATTGGGCTTGAGATTATGAAGATTCATTTTTTAAAATATGTTACAGGATTTAGGAAAGCTAGATTAAATAGCCTTCTCTTTTTTCTTTCCGCGGAGCGCATTAATATCGTCCTTGTTGCGGAGCATAGTTAGAGCCTTGATGGTGGCCTTTACGACATTGGCATGGTTATTGGAACCAATTGACTTGGCTAGAACATCGTGAATACCAACAGCCTCGCAGACAGCACGAACACCACCACCAGCAATCACACCAGTTCCGGGTGAAGCAGGCTTCAGGAGAACCTTACCACCACCAAATTCAGCGTAAACTTCGTGAGGGATAGTGGGGCCGTTAAGTTTGACCTTCTGAAGGCTCTTGCTGGCAACGCCAGAAGCTTTCTTGATACACTCGGCAACTTCGTTAGCTTTTCCAAATCCGACACCAACAGAACCTTTTTCGTTTCCTGAAACCACTAATGCGGAGAAGCTAAAGCGACGCCCACCTTTTACCACTTTGGAACAGCGATTAATGAAAACGACTTTCTCAGTAAGTTCATTGCCTTCCGAGTCAGTCGGCGCGGCCTCGCGCTGGCGTCCGCCAAAACCACCGCGGTTTCCACCACCTTGGCCGGGACCGCCACCGCGGTTGTTACCGCCTCCACGATTATCACCGCCACGGTTATTTGAATTTCTATCACCTGGTTTCTGATCAGCGGCTTTTACTTCCGCTGGCTTCGCTGCTGCATTTTCAACAGGCTTTGCTGCTGTATTTTCAACAGGCTTTGCTGCTGTATTTTCAACAGGCTTTGCTGCTGTATTTTCAACAGGCTTTGCTGCTGCATTTTCAGCAGGCTTGGAGTCTTCGTTATTTGCCATTTTAGTTCGGAGCAAGAATTAGAATTTAAGACCACCTTCGCGGGCGGCATCGGCGAGGGCTTTGACCTTACCTGTGAAGAAAAAGCCACCACGATCGAAAACGACAGCTTCGATCTTGGCGTCCGTGGCACGCTGGGCAACCAGCTTACCAACAGCCTCGGCAGTCACTTTGCTTGCTCCAGTCTTCTCGATGGATGAATCAAGAGTGGAAGCAGCACAGAGGGTCTTGCCGGAATTGTCGTCGATCACCTGGGCGTAAACGTTCTTATTAGAAAAGTGAACAGCCAGACGCGGACGCTCGGCGGTTCCGGAAACTTTTTTCCGAATGCGGCGGTGGACCTTGCGGCGGAGTTCCTTTCGATTGAGAGTGCTCATTTAGAAATATGGAGTTCTGGGTTTTCGTCAGGATTTACTTAACGGACTTACCGGCCTTACGGCGGACATACTCGCCAACATAGCGAACACCCTTACCTTTGTAAGGCTCAGGTGGATAATAATTACGTACTTCAGCGGCGAATTGACCGACGAGTTGCTTGTCAATTCCCTCCACCTTGATCTGGGTGTTCTCGGTAACAGTTACCTTAAGACCCTCTGGAATGGGGTGAAGAATTGGGTGTGATTTTCCAAGACTGAGATCAAGCACCTTGCCCTTGACCGCCGAACGAAAACCGACGCCTTGGATTTCAAGTTCCTTTACGAAGCCTTCGTTCACCCCAATTATTAGATTCTGGACGAGGCTGCGGAAGGTTCCGTGTAGAGCGCGCACATGACGCTGCTCAGAAGATCGGTTAACACTGACCTCTCCGTCGCCCACCTCAACGGTGATGCCCTCGGGAAGATTTAAGGAAAGGTTGCCTTTAGGCCCTTCTACATTGACGGCGTTACCATCGACAGTGACGGTTACTTTATCGACTGCAGCGATTGGTTTGAGTCCTACTCTTGACATAGTTCTGTTTTCTGAGTCAGGGGTTTACTACCATACGAAGGCGATGATTTCGCCGCCGACCTTGTCCTTCTTGGCTTGATGTCCGGTCATGAGACCTTTAGAAGTCGAGATGATGGAAATTCCCATCCCGTTGAGAACGCGAGGAATCTCTTGGGAACCGGAATACTTCCGTCGTCCACACTTAGAGATCCGCTTGAGATCACTGAGCGCAGGGACGCCGTCAACGAACTTGGTCTTTACGATTAGCTCGGGGAACTTACTAGAGGTATCGACCTCGTAGTTCCAAATATAACCCTCTTCTTTGAGGATACGGGCGATCTCCACCTTCATGTTCGAATGTGGAGCTTTGAATGAATCATTGCCAGCGCGTGAAGCATTCTTCAAGCGAATGAGAAAGTCAGCGATGGGGTCTGTAAGAGTTGCCATGGTATTAGTTTTTCCAGGTCGTGAAATTAAGCGGCGGCCTCCTCCTTGACGTTGTCACGGAATGGCATACCGAGGGCTTTGAGCATCGCCTTAGCTTCTGCGTCCGTCTTCGCGGATGTCACGAAAATGAAATCGAAGCCAATCTGACGCTTGATTTGATCAAGCTCGATTTCAGGGAAAATCGCTTGATCCGGAAATCCTACAGCGTAATTCCCACGTCCGTCGAAAGACTTAAAGGGCAAGCCACGGAAATCGCGAATGTTAGGACAAGTGATTGCGATGAAGCGCTCAAGGAATTCCCACATACGAGCACCTCTGAGCGTCACACGAGCGCCAACCGCTTCGCCCTCGCGGACTTTGAAGTTAGCAACGGATTTTTTAGCAAAGACGACAGATGCTTTTTGACCAGTAATCTTTCCGATTTCGTCAACTGCGTCTTCAACGGCTGCCTTACGCTCATTGACGTAGTGGCCAACGTGAGAGTTGATGGAGATCTTCTCGAGGCGCGGAACCTCATTGACGTTAGTAAGGCCTAATTCTTCTCGGAGAGCTTTGATAAGCTTCTCCTCGTATAAGGACTGGAGTGTTGGTTTCATTGTATTGTTGGCGGGTCAGCTTGGTTAGAGTGCTTAAGCGCGCGGTTTGTTCCCCTTCCCGATTTATCCGAGTGGTTGGAACGAACCCGGTTCCTGACACAGTCAGGGCCTCCGGGCTAGACTTTTTTTACGTTGGAAATGTGAATTGGGCCGTCAACCTCTTCGATACCCCCATCCTGATTCTCTTCAGAACGACGAATCGCCTTTTTCATAACACGAACACCTTCTACAACAACTTGTTCTTTAGCAGCGTCGACGGAAAGGACAGTGCCCTGTTTTCCTTTGTGGTTTCCAGAGATCACGACGACGACGTCCTCCTTCTTTACATGGGTCTTAATTTTCATGGATCCGGTAGAATTTTGAGTTAGAGAACCTCGGGGGCGAGGGAGACGATTTTCATGAAATTCTTTTCACGAAGCTCACGAGCAACAGGTCCAAAAATGCGTGTGCCCTTCGGGTTACCATCCTTATCGATGATTACGATCGCATTTTCGTCGAAACGAAGAACAGAACCGTCGGCACGACGAACAGGATATGCGGTTCGAACGACCACAGCCTTGACCACCGAGCCTTTTTTGACGGCGGCAGTCGGGATAGACTCGCGAATGTGAGCAGTGATGATGTCGCCGACGCGTGCAGACTTGGTCCGCTTTCCGATGACGCCAATCATTTTGGCTTGGCGAGCACCGGTATTATCGGCAACCGCGACTTTTGATTCCATTTGAAGCATGGCGAAGTGAGTTTCGTTAGAGGGTTTGGGTAAATGGCTACGGGAGCCGGACTTTGATTAGTGGCTCAGAACTTTGACAAGTTTCCAGCGCTTGAGCTTCGAGATGGGAGTCGTCTCCTCAATACGAACCTTGTCGCCGACAGCGGCCTCACCAGCTTCGTCGTGAGCATAAAACTTCTTGGACTGCTTGATGATCTTTTTGAACTTCGGGTGAGGAACACGGTTAGTATACTCGACAACAATTGTCTTTTCCATACCCGTAGACTTCACGATTCCGACACGTGTTTTCTTGTTTGCGGCAGATCCCTCGGATGGGACGAAGTCTTTTTTGGCTGGGACTTCTTGGGCTTCCTGATTTTCGGACATCTTTTTTAAAATAGGTTAAAAATTGGTTTCGGTCAGGCTTCCTTAGGAGGACTTACGCTGATTGATAGCGGTCCTCACCTGTGCGATTTCTCGACGGACGATGCCGCGACGGGCAGTATTTTCAAGTTGTCCAGTGGCTTGTTGGAGACGGAGCTTGAGCCCCTCATCCATGAGTTCACGAAGACGGGTCGAGAGCTCTTCAGGACTAAGCTCTAAAATTTTAGAAAATTTTTCTTTGGGCATGACGTGATTCCTTTCGGGCAGTTCAGTGATTAAAACTTGATTGTATCAAGCTTAGTGATTGTTACGGGAAACGAAACGGGTTTCAAATCCAAGCTTATAAGATGCGAGGCGCATAGCTTCGCGGGCTTGGGACTCAGGGACACCACCAACCTCGAAAAGCATGGTGCCAGGACGAATAACAGCAACCCAAGCATCCACCGAACCTTTACCCTTACCCATACGAGTTTCGGGTGGGCGACGGGTAATGGGCTTGTGAGGGAAAACTCGGATCCAAGTCTTACCTTTACGCTTGAGGAAGCGGTTGATGGAAATACGGCAGGCTTCGATCTGGCGGTTGGTCATCCATCCGCGGCCGAGGGCCTGAAGTCCGAAGTCACCGAAGCTCACATCGGTGCCACGCTGGGCATTACCACCCCGATTGCCACGGTGTGACTTTCGGAACTTGGTTCTTTTGGGCATTAAAGGCATGATTCTGTCCTCCTAAATTCTTGGGTTTACGAAATGGGTTGTTGTCTAGGAAGCGGCTGGCTTGCTTCCACCTTCAGCGGGCTTATCTTGATTATTATCAGGGCGGCCTCCTCCACCCCCACGGCGATCACCACCGCCACGATTTCCGCCTGGACCGCCTGGACCGCCTGGACCGCGACGACGTGGCCGATCATGACCTGGAGGGCGTGCGCCTTTATCCGAATCCTCGTTCTTGTTAATCCAGCACTTTACGCCAATAATTCCATAAACGGTCTTGGCTTCCGCGAATCCATAGTCGATTGGGACGCGAAGAGTTTGGAGAGGCACCTTGCCTTCACGATACCATTCAGCACGAGCGATATCAGCACCACCAAGGCGACCGGCGCAGCGGATACGAATTCCGTTAGCCCCGAAGTCCATGGCAGTCTGAACAGCGCGCTTCATCGCACGACGGAAAGCAATTCGGCGTTCGAGCTGGATGACTACCTGCTCACAGACGCACTGGGAATCGAGCTCCGGCTTGCGGATCTCAACAATATCAATCTTGACCTGTGAACCTCCAGCAATTTTGGAGATTTCGTTGGTCATGATCTCGATCTCAGAACCCTTACGTCCGATGACAAGACCTGGACGAGAAGTATGCAGAGTAACACGCACGCTGTTCCAAGCGCGTTCGATGATCACCTTAGCAAGAGCGGCAGCCTGGAGGCGGCCGGAGATGTATCTCCGGATCGTCAGATCTTCGTGAAGCTTATTTGTGTAGTCTTTGCCTTCGGCATACCACTTGGAGCGCCAGTCTTTGTTGACCGCGAGGCGGAAACCGATTGGATTAACTTTTTGTCCCATGATTCTTTAGAGGTAAATTATTCAGTTTTGCTTATTTAGCGGACTCTTCGGTAGCTTCAGTCTCTTCGACATCCTCGGCTGGAGCTTCCTCGGCTGGAGTTTCCTCCTTTTTGGCAGCTGGTTTGGCTCCGGCTCCAAAGAGAGATTTGATGGTATCACGCTTCTTAGGCTTTCCGGAGCGCTGTTTTTCTTCAGGAGCCTCAAACTCGTCGGTTAGAGTGATGAAAATATGGCTTTGACGCTTACGAATTGCACCGGCAGAACCACGAGCACGCGGCTTAAAACGCTTGAGGGTAGGTCCTTCCCCTACCACAGCCTCCTTGACGATGAGTTCATCGGCAGAAAGCTCGTGGTTATTTTCGGCATTAGCAATCGCGCTCTCCAGAGTCTTAAAGATGAGGCGGGCTGATTTCTTTGGGGTATATTTCAACGCGTCAAGAGCATCGGAAACAGGAAGCCCCTGAATTTCACGAACAACGTGTCGTGCTTTTTTCGGAGAAATGCGGGCGTATTTTGTGGTCGAACGAACTAACATCAGTTTGTCAGGTGAGATTTTATAAAGTAATGATTTTTGCGAGGTCACCGGGTTGAACCGTGACTTCAGGATTGTTGAGAGGTAGCAAGAGGAGTCCGCTAACATCGGCCCTAACGAGACCAACCGAGGAGTCACAAATGTGAGTGCCAGAGCGCTCTATGCGGAACCGCATTCCGATTCCAACTTCCGCGTCGGAACCAGCGTTGATTACAACGAGGCCAGAATCGGAGTCAACGGTGACAACTCGGGCTTCCCGGATACTCCCCTTCTCGATCTTGCGCTTGGGCTGCTGACGCTGACCAAGAGCAACTTCGATTTCGCGAAGCTTTACCTCTACCTCCTTACGGAATTCAGGATTTGAAGCAACGGCAGTGCGCAGATAGCTTTTGATAACTGGAAGAAGGCTGCCAACGGAATCCTCGAGTTGAACGAGACTCTCGCGCGCAACCTGGTAATCAGAAACGGCGTTAAGCAATTTAGTATCGCGATCCTCAAAGAGGTCTCTGCCCCGCAGAGCCAGATATTCGCGAATTTCTTTCAAGCCCTTCGTCTTGCTATCTTCTCTTTCGAGCGAAGCTCTCAGGCTCTTGTTCAAATTCGCTAGCTGAAGTTTCAACTGACGATTCTCGCGCTCAAGCTTTTCGGACATGGTCTCCTGAGCACCAGCTACCGCAACACCGAGAGCAAAAAGCCCGGTGAGGATTAACTGAGTGGATGGAAAACGCATAACGAAAGTTTGAACTAGAGCTTACTTCTTACCGATTCCGCCGTGAGCCTTAAAAATACGCGTAGGAGAAAACTCACCTAGCTTGTGGCCCACCATATTTTCGGAAACGAAAACTGGGATGAAGGTTTTTCCGTTGTGAACGGCGAAGTTGTGACCGACGAAGTCAGGAGTGATCATGGAGCGGCGGCTCCAGGTCTTGATGGGCTTTTTATTGCCCGACTCGACTGCGGCATCAATCTTGAGCAGAAGCTTCTGATCGACGTAGGGACCTTTTTTCAGTGAACGTGCCATAATGAAATTTTGTTGAGTGACTTGCAGGTTAAATTACTTGCGCTTGGACTTGCGACGGTCTTCCACAATGAACGTTGAGTTCTTGTGCTTGCGACGGGTTTTCTGGCCCTTAGTGTGCCCCCAAGGAGATTTGAGGTGTTGACGACCACCACCCGACTTGGATTTACCTTCACCACCGCCATTGGGGTGATCGACAGGGTTCATACACATTCCGCGAACAGAAGGACGCTTCCCCTGCCACCGGGTCCGACCAGCCTTACCGGAAATTTCCTTCATGTGATCGCGATTGCCGACAGTGCCGATAGTTGCGTAGCTCTCCTGGTGGAATTTACGAAGCTCTCCTGAGGGCATCTTAACGAATGCGTAACCTTCGTCGCGAGAGGCAAGAACCGCTTGCTGACCAGCAGCACGAGCAATCTTACCACCTGATCCAGGACGAATTTCGATGTTGTGAATTGCAGTTCCAAGAGGAACATTTTTGAGAGGCATGGCATTACCAATCTTTGGCTCAACGCTTTCCCCCGCCTCAACCTTGTGTCCATCAGTGAGACCAGATGGGGCAAGTATATAGGACTTCGTTCCGTCCTTATATTCTAAGAGTGCAATGCGGCAGGTCCGATTTGGATCGTATTCGATTCCGACTACGGTCGCGACCTCGTCACGCTTAGTCCTCTTGAAGTCGATCAGACGATATTTCTTCTTATGGCCACCGCCGATGTGGCGCATGGTGATACGTCCCTGATTGTTGCGACCACCGGAGCGTTTTTTGACTTCCAGCAGGCT
>Ga0257110_1001473_pt1 | contig 11078 bp, 9 predicted proteins | sample LP_taG_7_FD_190184 | JGI IMG/M metagenome (GOLD analysis project Ga0257110, IMG submission 190184) | Marine microbial communities from Northeast Subartic Pacific Ocean, Canada - LP_J_2015_P26_10m | ecosystem: Environmental > Aquatic > Marine > Oceanic | place: Canada: Northeast Subartic Pacific... | reverse complement strand
CCTGGCGCGGGGGGAAATTGGGCGGGTCTGTGTCGGTGCGGTCCCGCCGGTGGTCTGGCTCGTGCGCACTGGGAGCTGCCCGGTGGGCAGGCCCGTGGCACGCGTATGCGCTTTGGCTTGCACGTCGATGACAATCGATCGGTCAAAGTTGACCGAGGAAGATGGCTTTTTCGGGGCTCCAAGAGTGTCGGCAAAACTCGGAGCTAACTCACATTCGTGCAGCTCACATAGGGGGTCCAGCTCCCATAAACGCGTGCGCTATACGGATTATACGTAGGACCTCTATGCGGGGGCGAATCCAGCGTCCGCGGAGGGTTCCTAGACGCTTCGGGGAGGTAACTCGACGGTTTTGGGCTTGGGGCGGCGCCCCATTGCCAAAACGATCGAGTTACCTCCGATTTTGCCCCGGCGACGGTGTGCGGACGAAAAATGCCACAGCGTAGTGAGAGGATGGAGCTACCATCTCAGCGCGCTGCGCGCGGTGGACTTGCTGCGCTGCGTGCCTGACCTCACACCCATTCGCGAGGGTCGTTTCTGCGCTCTGGCCAGCGACGAAGTCGAAATTTTCTCCCGCGCTGCGCGCGGGGCGGGTGCGGCGACTCTGTGGCAGCGGCGTCTGCGGCGGCGGCGGCTGCGCGGAGCGGCCTCATTTTCCGGCGAGGGCGCGATCGCTTGCACGCCGTGCGCGAGCGACACGTGCAGCTGCGCCGGTTCTGGACCGCTACGCGCGCTGGATCCCGCCGAATTTTTTCTCCCGCGCTTCGCGCGGCAAGGAGGCGCTCCAGACCAAAACCGGTGCTTGGGCGCTGCGCGGCTTCATGGAGGTGGTCTAGAACATGTCCGAGGAAGCCATGGACTTGCTCTCCGCTATAATCTCCACGCGCGCGCGCGTGACGACGACGACGACGACGACGACGACGGCCGGCCGGCCGGCCGACCGACTGGGGCCGGGGCCGACGGCGCAAATGGCGTCCGTCGACGCCTCTGGCTTCGGCTCTGCGTCCCCGGGGTAAGACCAGCGTCCCCGGCGTCGTAGCGGCCGTAAATGTACTTTTCCGGATTTCCGACGATGTTGCTTCTGTTTATGGGAGCTGGACCCTAGGGTGTAGTTGTGTTCGGTAGGTAGTGGACGGCGGCGTCCTGGCGCAGGCGCCAGTGCCGCTCGCAGTAGGGGTTGATGTAGGGGCGGACCTTGCCGTGCGTGTCGAGGAAGGTGAGGCCGCGGAGCCGGAGGCGCGCGTTCTCGCGGGCGCAGACGACGCCCAGGCGCCGGACGACTCTTCGGAAGCGCTGGAGGCAGATGGCCTCCGCGTGCTCGACGCTGATGAAGCCGTCCTCGGCGCTCACCTTCTCGGCGAGCGACTTGGCGGCGAACGCGAGCAGGCCGTGGACGTCCTCGGAGAACTCGTTGAAGCCCCCGAAGACCAGGCCGACGACCTTGCCAGGCCGGGCGTTCCGGCGGCTCGGCCCGGGCTCCGGCCGCGCGTACAAGGACGAGAAGCTCTCGTTCGTCTTCGCCCCTGGCGCGCGTTCGAGCGCCGCTTCGCGCGCTGCGGCGGCGACTAGTGCAATTTTAGCGGTCGTGTGCGGCCCGATTCACTCGACCGCCGGCGGACCTCGGCTGGCGCCCGCCGCCGCCTCCGCGCGCTTTCCCCCCTCCACCTTCGCTTGTTCGTCGGCGGCCCGGGATTCCGGACGGGTCGGTCACGCCCGCGGCGGTTCCGCGGGGCGCCAGGCTCTCGCGCCGCCCTTCGGCACGGCCGGGTCCAGCAGGCGCGGCGCGGCCGCGTCCGCGCGCCGCGTCCGCGCGCGCGCGGGGTCGCCGAACTCCCCGCGGAGCGCGTCGACGAGCGCGGGCGCGAGCGGCGGCCGGGCGAGGGCCCGCCGCGCCGCGCGGGGCCTGCGCGGGCGCGCGGGTCGCGGCGACGGGCCGCGGGGCGCGCGCGGCGCCGGCGCGCGGCCAGGCCCGCGCGGCGGCGAGGACGTCGACGAAGTCGAGGAGGCGGGCCCGGAGGTCCGCGAGCTTGGGCGCGAAGTGCCAGTACGCGTCGCCGTAGTCGATGAGCAGCGCCGCGCCGGGCGCGATGTCCTCGAGCGCGCGGACGGCCACGACGCCGCCCACCTCGGCGAACTCGACGTTCGCCGCCGCCGCGCCGGCCGGCGGCGGCCCGGACCGCGCCGGCCCCCGCGCGTCGTTGATGAACGTGACGGCGTTGCGCTCGGCGTCGACGAAGGGCAGGAGCACGGCGCCGCGGTGGCGGAGGAGGAAGCGCCACCACGCGAGCTGGTCGAGCGGCGGCAGCCCGGCGCGCGTCGCCAGCTCCGCGGGCGGCCCGAGGACGCCCGCGTAGGCCGCGGCGTCGCCGCGGCGCGCGCCGCGCGGCGCGAAGGCCTCGAGCTCGCCCGCGAGCGGGAGCCCGGCGGCGACGGGCCGCGTCGCGGCGGCGAGCGCGCGCGGCGCGGCGCCGGCGGCGACGCGCGCGGGCGGCCCCGCGGCGCCGTAGGCGAAGACCTTCGGCGCGCGCGCTCCGGCGGGCCACGCGGCCGCGCGCGGCGGCGGCCGCTCCGGCGCGTCCGCGCGCGCCGCGGGCCAGAAGCGCGCGAGCGCGCCCAGGGCCGTCTCGACGGCCGCGACCCGCGCCGCGTCCGCGGCGCCCGCCGCCGCGACGCCGTCGACTAGGAGCTGGAGCCGCGCGACGGCCTCGACGCACGCGGCGTCGAAGGGCAGCTCGGCCGCGGGCTCGCTCGCGGTCAGCGCGTCCGCGACGTCGCCGAGCGCGTGGCGGAGCGCAAGCGCGCCGACGAGGACGCGCGCGGCGGCGCCGTCGCCCGCGCGGAACGGCGCCGCCGCGCCGCGGCCGCGCGCGGGGAGCGACGCCGCGAGCCGCGGCGACAGCGCGCGCGCCGCCGGCGCGCCGACGCGCCGCCAGAGCGGCGCGGCGGCCGCCGCGTCGACGGCGGCCCGCGCGTCGTCCGCGGCGACGGCCCGCGCGTCGCCGAGCCTCGACCTGGGCCGCGAAGGGGCGCTTCGACGCGCGCGCGGAGCGCGCGCGCGTCCCGGGAAACGCATCCGCGCGTCGAGAGCGCTCCGAGCGCTGGTCGCTCGTCCACCGATCAGCCGAAACGAGCGGAGACTGGCCGAGGGAGGCGCCTCTGAAGTCGGGAACGTCGCGCGCTCGCGCGGCGCCGGCAATCGACGGCGCGCGGAGGAGCGCGCGCGCGCGGCCGCGCGCGGCGGCGAGGAGCGCGGCGAGCGCCGCCGCCTGGGGGCCGCGCGCGCGTGGGTCGGCCGCGCGCGCGCCCGCGCCGGCCGCCGCGCGTCCGGGGCCGGGCGGCCGCCGCGCGCGCGCGCGCGCGCGGCGGAACCACCCCGCGTCGGCCCCGGCCGCCGCCGAGCCGCTCTGCGCCGCGAAGTGGAGCGCGTTGCGCCGGAGCTCCGCGTCCACGGCGCCCGCGTCCGCGCCGTGCGCGAGGAGCGCGGACCTGTGTGGATTCCAACCGCTGGTTTGGGGGTCCCCGCCAAACTTCAGAACTCTCTATCTCGGTCACATCGAAGTCGATTCGGCTGATTTTTGGACGAATCGATTGCTCTCGTCGAGTTCTCGCGGCAAAGCCGAAGAGTCTGGTCGAAACCGTTCGATTACGCGCACATTGAAGTCGGATTGAAGATTCGGAATCCACGCGGGCGCGGACGCGGCCTCGGCGTTGTCGAAGATGGCCTGGCGCGGGCCGCGGTCGCGCGGCGGCCGCGCGGCGCCCCCCCCCCCCCCCCCCCCCCCCCCCCCCCCCCCCCGGGGGCCCCCCGCGCGCGGCGGAGCCCGGCGCCGCGGGACGCGCCGCGACGTGGAGCGGCGCGAGGCCGTTGCGGCGGCGCCTGCGCGCGCGCGCGTCGGCCGCGGGGCGCCGGGGCGAGGCGGCGCGGGGCGGCGCGCCGCGGGTCCGCGCCGCAGCCGACGACGAGCAGCGCCGTCGCGCCCGCCTGCGCGGCGCGCGCGCGCTCGCCGACCGGGGGCCGGCGCGTCCGGCGCGCGGGCGCGCGCGAGGCGGCGCCGCGCGGCGGCGAGGAAGAGCAGGTCGCCGGCCTCGGGCGCCTGCGCGCGCGCCGGCCGCGTCGACGGCCCGGACGCGCGGTCCCCGCGCTCGACGGGGCGCGGACGACCCCGCGCCGACCCCCGTCGACGGCCGCGCGCGCCGGCGTCGGGCCGGGGGTCCGGATGCCGCGCGGCCGCGCGCCTGTGGGGACATCGACAGCAGGTTTGGGGGGTCCCGGCCAAACTTGGAAATTCTCCGACTCGGTCGATTCGACGTCGATTCGGCCGATGTTCGGACGAATCGATCGCTCTCGTCGAGTTCTCGACGGAGCGCCGAGACGTCTGCTCCACCCCGTTCGATGAGGCACGCGTCGAAGCCGGGTCGAAGGCTCGACGTCCGCGCGGCCGCGCGCGAGCGCGGGGCCCCACGCGCGCGCGAGCGCGCGCGCGGCCTCGAGGTCCGCCGCCGCGAAGCCGGGGCGCCTGCGCGGCGGTGCGGGGGGTCCCGGCCGGGCTTCGCGGGGCGCGCGACGTCGGTCGAGCCCGGCGCCTCTCGTCGAGCGCTCGACGGCGGGCGGGCGCGCTCGCGCCGGAGCGGCCGCGCGCGCGCGCGACGTCCGCGCGGCGGGGCGCTCGAGAAGCCGCCGGAGCCGCGCGCGGGCCGCCGCGGCGGTCGCCGGCGGCGGCCCGCCGGCGAGGAAGCCGCCGCAGGGCCGCGGCGCCGTCGCCGCGGAGCCGGCCGAGCCGACCTGCGGCGCGCGCGGTCGGCGCGCCGCCGCGCGGCGGCCGCCGCGCGCCCCCGCGCGCCCCCCACCCCCGCGCGCGCGCGCGCGGTCGGCGCCGCGGCGGCGGCGGGGTCGCGGTCGCCGACGCGGGCGCGCGCCGACGCGTCCGACGGCGCCCGGGCGCGCGCGCGCTTGCGCGGCGGCGCCGCCGCCGCCTCCGCGCCGCCCGCGCCCGGCCCGGGGCGGCGGCGCCGGCGCGCTCGTCGGGGGACCGGCGAGAACGCGAACCCGCCCGCGTCCGCCGCCGGCGCGGGCGCGGGCGACTCCGCGCGCAGCGCGCCCCGGGGGGGCGGCGGCGCGCCCGCCGTCGGCGGCGTCACGGCGACGACGCGCCGCCGTGCGAGGAGCTGCAGGGAATCTAGAGGGCATCGAGAGAACATGTTCTTGCCCGCTTGGGTACTGGGGTGCCGAGACAAGACCGATACAATTTCTAAATTTGCCCGTCTTGCCTGGACGAAGTCCTCCGAAGTAGACTCACGTCGGACGTCCACGATGGAATGCACGTACTGCGGCGCCGAGGTCGCGCGCTCCTACGAGACAGCCGCCTCGGAGGCGTACGCCGGGCACCCCGACACCCGGAGTACGCCTGGCGCCCGGCGCCAGGCGTACGCCGTCCGCGACGGCGTACGCTAACTAGCGTACGCGTACGCCGGGCGTACACTTTTTTTTTCTCGTCGTTGAGCGTAGATCTAGTCGACTCGAGAGGGGCCAAGCGCCTCACTCGCTCGAGCGTGAGAATTCATACAACGGTTTGCGGGAGATCGCGGTCGGCCCCTGAGCGCACACAAAAACACCGCCGCGCGCAGGTCGGTGCTCCCGAGGCGCGCCCGCGACGGCCTCTACCGCCCCTGAGCGAAGATGAGCGGCCGCGCGATGGACGGCGAGTCGCAGCGCGGGCTCAAGAAGATGAAGCCCCTGAGCCTCGCGCCCTTGAGCCTCGGGGGGGACCAGCTCGAGCCCGGGGACGCGATGATCGACGCGATGATCGACAAGCTCCTCCACTTCGGGGCGGACGCTTCGGCGTCGCCGGCGGGCGCCCGCGCCGGGGCGCGGCCGGGACGCGCCGCGCCACTCGCGTGCGCAGGTGACGCCGCGGGCCGCCGGCCGCTTCGGCCTCGCCAGGGCGGGCGGCGCGGCGATCTCGCAGCGCGACGTCGCTGCGCTGCTCCGGGCAGCCAAGGCCGCGTTCCTCGCGGAGCCCGCGCCCGCGCGGGAATTTCGACGCCGCGTCGGCCTCGAGTGCGCGCGCGCCACTCTCGGCGCCGTGCGCGATCGCCGCGGCGCCGCGTCGAGCGCGCCGACGCGCGCGCAGGCCCATGCTCCTCGAGATCGCCGCGCCCGCGGCGGCCGGGGCCGCGCGAGGGTGATTCCGGCCCGCGCGCGATCGCTCCGGAGCGAGGGGCCCGCGCGTCGAGCGCGCGTCGAGCGATGGTCGCTCTCGTCTGAAGCCGGCCCGCGTCGCGCGGACGCCGGCCGGGGCGGGAGCCTCCGATGTCGCCGCGCGCCCCAGGTGAAGCTTGTCGGCGACATCCACGGCCAGTACGCGGACCTGCTCCGCGTCTTCGACGAGTGCGGCGGCCCCGGCCTGCGCGGAAATCGACGACTGGGTCGGGGGGTCCCGACCAAACTTCAAAACTCTCGAGCTCGGTCAAATCGAAGTCGTTTTGGACGATTTGTGAACGAGTCTTTCTCTCGTCGAGTTCTCCACGGAGAGCGCCGGGAGCTGCGTCGAAACGGTCGCATACGCGTTGAAGTCATGTCGAAGATTTGGTTTTGGCGCAGGCCCCGGCGACGTCCGCTACCTCTTCCTCGGCGACTACGTTGACCGCGGCGCGCACGGGCTCGAGTGCGCGCTGCTCCTCCTCTGCTCCACACTGTGTGGAACCCACATCTTCCATCCGACTTTCATGCGCGCGTATGGAACCTTTTCGACGCGACCGTTTTTGTGCTCCGCGGAGAGCTCGACGAGAGACGCGCGCTCGTCCGAAACTTGGCCGAATCGACTTCGACGCGACCGAGACGGAGCGTTCTCGAGTTTGGTCAGGACCCCCCAAACCAGTGGTTGGCACCCACACAGGCTACAAGGCGGCGGCCGGCGCGGGCGCGCCGGGGCCGCGCTCCCCGGGGTCGGGGGGGGGCGACGACCCGCGCCGCGCCCAGGTGAAGCACGGCGGCGCGTTCTGGCTCCTCCGCGGGAACCGCGAGCGGAAACGACATCTTCGACCCGACTTCAATGTGGGCGTGCTCGACCGTTGTGACACGAGTTCTTCGGCCGTGCTTCGAGAACTCGACGAGAGCGATTGAGTGGTTCAACAATCAGCCGATTCGACTTCGACGCGACCGGGCTCGAGAATTGTGAAGTTTGGTCGGGACGTCCCAAACCGGCGGTCGATTTCCACACAGGCGGGAACCATGAGTGCGCGGCGATCAACCGCATCTACGGCTTCTGCGACGAGTGCAAGCGCGCCTACGGCCTGAAGGTCTGGAAGCAGTTCAACGACGTCTTCAACTGCATGCCCGTCGCCGCCGTCGCCGCCGGCGCCGACGCGCGGGCGCCCCCGCCGGGCGGGGGGGGGGGGGGGGGGGTGGGGGGGGGGGGGCGCGCCCGAGCCCGCGCGCAGGTCGTCGACGCGAAGATCTTCTGCGTCCGCGGCTGGGTGGAATTCGACCACTGGTTCAGGGGGTCCTGACCAAACTTCGGAAATCTCTCGCTCGGTCGAATCGAAGTCGAGTCGGCTCATGTTTGGACGAGTGCTTTTCTCTCATCGAGCTCTCCAGGAACAGAACAAACGCCTGTCTCGAAACGGTTCAATACGCGCGCATTGAAGTCTGGTTGAAGATTCGAATGCCACGCAGGTCCACGGGGGCCTCTCGCCCGAGCTCCGGTCCGCCGCGGCGTCCACAAGAGGGTGACTCAGCTTCGCTTCAACGTGAGTGTTCCGCGCGCGCGCGTTCCGGAAAAACCATCCGCGCTTCGAGAGCGCTCCGAGAGATGATCGCTCATCCAAGAATAAGCAGAAACAAGTGGAAATCGGCCGAGAGAGGAGCCTTGAAGCGGGAAGTTCGCACGTCCGGCCGAGGGGCGGGGGCGACGTCCCGCCGGGCGCGCGCGCCGGTCCCCACGCGCCGCCGCGCAGGTCCCTGGACCAGGCGCGCGCCGGCGTCGACGCGCGCCGCCGCCGCCGCGCCCGGGCGCGGCCGCCGCCCGGGGCCGCGAGGCGGGAGCCGAGGCGCGGAGCCGCCCCGGCCTCGGCCCGGGGGCGGCGCGCGCGCGGCCCGCCTCCGCCGGCCGCGCGCGCCGGGCGCCGGGCCGGACGCCCGCCGGCGCAGGTGTCGGCGTTCCGGCGGCCGTGCGACGCGCCGCCCGGCGCGGACCCGCGCGGAATCAGCGCGCGCGCGGCCAGCCTGGCGTCGCCGGGCGGCGCGCGCCCGTCGCGCCCGCCGAGGGCGCCCGCCGCGGGGCGCGGAGAGGTTCGCCGGCCGCGCTCGCGGGCCGCGCCGCGCCGCCCGGGGCCCCTCGGAGCCGCCGGCCGGCGCCCGCGCAGGCGCGGGCGCGGCGCGCGCCGACGCCGCGCCGCCCCGCGCGCGCCGCTCCGCCCGCGCTCCGAGGGGCGCTCGCCCGTCCGGGACCGGGCCGCGCCGAGCCGTCGCCCCGGGGGCGGGCGCCTCGCCCCGGGCGACGGGCGGCGCCGGGCGCGGCGCGTGCGCGCCGGGGGGGGCGCGCGCGGCCGGCCGCCGGCGGCCGGAGCCCGACGCGCCGCGCCGCCAGGTGCCCGACGCGGGGCTCATGTGCGACTTCCTCTGGGCCGACCCGGACCCGCGCGCGCCCGCGCCCGCCTCCGCCGCGGGCCCCGCGGGCCCCGGGCGACGGCCGCGGAGCCGGGGGCCCGGCGGGCGACGGCCGCCCGCCGGGGCGCGGCCCGCCCGCGGGACGACGCGGGCCCCCGGCGCAGGCACGCGCGCGGCTGGGCCGAGTCCGAGCGCGGCGTGTCCTACACGTTCGGCGAGGACGTCGTCGCCAAGTTCCTCGAGGCCCACGACCTCGACCTGCTCGTCCGCGCGCACCAGGTCGTCGAGGACGGCTACGAGTTCTTCGCGAACCGCATGCTCGTCACGCTCTTCTCCGCGCCGAACTACTGCGGCGAGTTCGACAACGCGGGCGCCGTCATGACCGTCGACGACACGCTCATGTGCTCCTTCCACATCCTCCAGCCCGCCGCAAAGCCGCAGCCACCGCGCCCCCTCGCGTCGCGCGCGCCGACGCCTCGGTGAGCCCGGGCCGGCCCGCCTCGAAGCCCCCGCGTCCGAGCAGCCCTAGTAACAATGCTCTCGCGATGATAATACAGGTGCCACGGACCAGACATGCGCACCTGTAGATCTGCGAGATCATCGCAGAGGGCAAGCGGCCGGTGCTCGACTCGGCCCGCACAAGCAGCCTACAAGCTATGGCGGCCGGAGTATTTCGGAGGGTATATACCGGTATGGTAAAATACCGGTATTTTTTACCATACCGGTATATACCGGCATATACCCGGGTCCGTTTTCCCATACCGGGTATTTCGGTTTTGGTCGTCCGTCATCCCGTAGACGGATACGGCGCGGCTGCCGTGCGTAGGGCCGCCAGCCGGAGAATTCGTCGCCGGCGTGTCTTACGTCGACGCTGCTCCTCATGCTCAGCATCGCGTGCCAGATGGCGTGGACGATTACCCAGTTCGACGTAACAACGGCGTACCTGCTGGCGGCATGGGCTACGGGCTGACGCCGTCGCGCACGTACTGTGACAACCAGGCGGTTGTCTTCGCACCCCAGCCGGGACGTTTCACCTGACTTGCAGTCAGGCATTTTCGCGCTACAGAGAGCGTTTAGCGCTTAGGAGATGGTAACATTTCCCAATCACCTAGAAGGCGGTTTGCTGGAACATGTGACCTGGGCAGCGCAGCTCCTCCGCCGACGCCGCCGCCGGCGCCGAGAGTGCCCCCCGAGTTGTGCGCCGACTACGTTTTGCTTAGAACTTTTTGCTTTATAGCTGCCCTGATGCCTCACCCTGTCGAAGTCGCCGCGTGCTGTTGGCTATGCCCGCGGCGACTCGGTCGTGTAAGGCCCGGCGCTTCTCCTGGGAGACGTCGAGGATGGAGATGGGCCCGAGGAGGAGAAGCCAGCGCGGGAAGAAGTAGTCGTGGGGGATGCCGTAGGCTGAGATGACCATTGGCAGCCAGAGGCGCTCGATGGAAAGGATAATCATGCTCTTCTCGTGGAGCATCTCCGCAACAGCGGATGCGCGGACGCGCTCATAGGCGCTGTTCATGATCGCAATGAGCAGGTTCAGCGCGAGGATGCCAAAGATGAGCATGAAGAGCTGGAGGATTGTCGTGATCGGGAGCTGGCGGTCCATCCGCCAGTTGTAAAAGCCGCTGCGTCCGCTGAGGTAGTCCTTCTCGAATTCACCGTAGAAGCCAGCGATGGATAGGTAGACCATGAGCCACTCAGTTGGCGTTTCCCTCATACAGATCGCGAAGGCAAGCCAGAAGCCGACGAGCATGAGGGCCACGACGGCGGAGAAGAAGCGCACCTCCCAGACGATCTTGACAATCATGCGCACGAGGGGCCCCCATTTCTCAAAGCCACGTGCGAAGGAGACAATCCTCGACGTGAATAGGAGGACGTTGACGCAGGCAAAGAAGGCCAACAACCAGCCACCGACCTGCATGGCGAGGAGGCCGTCGACGATAAGCTGGAGTGAGAGACAGGCGAGGTCGAGCGCCTTCCAGACCGCGTGGCCCGCGAAGTAATTTTGCGACCCCTCGAGCAGCATCTGCCGCACCTCAAGACCAAGGAAAAAGCAGGTCAGCAGGACCACGGGCAGGTAAAGCGCGAGAGCGAAGACCTCGCGGAGGCCATGGACGGGGCGTGCGCTCTCTGTCGGGTCCCACCGCGTTGGGAGACGCATCGCGGGCGTGACCGCGATGTAGAGCGCAATAACCAACACGAAGTGGGCGACGCAGAGCACGCACTGAAGGATAAAGATACTCCGCGCGTAGTGGTCCCACTTGAACTGGATTATGGCTCGGACCATCTCGCTCTCAAAGACGTGATAGTCATTCATCGACGCGGCGCAGCGAGTCACAAGCGCGAGGACGCTGTCCTGGCTCAAATAGGGAAAGTTGTATAAGACTGAAGGGGTCGGCTCGCTGACCGTTTCTGTCTTATACTATTTTTTATGGTCTGGTGACGATGGTCTGTACCGCCATTGCGTAACCTCGAT
>Ga0257110_1001471_pt1 | contig 11105 bp, 14 predicted proteins | sample LP_taG_7_FD_190184 | JGI IMG/M metagenome (GOLD analysis project Ga0257110, IMG submission 190184) | Marine microbial communities from Northeast Subartic Pacific Ocean, Canada - LP_J_2015_P26_10m | ecosystem: Environmental > Aquatic > Marine > Oceanic | place: Canada: Northeast Subartic Pacific... | reverse complement strand
CTGCACCAAAGCAATTCCCAAAGACGAATCTGGACACGAACTGCGCGCCGGATACTATAGTCAGGAAGAGACTTTTAAAAAAAATTCCACTCACACCAAGTTCATCTCTACTTCAATAGCTCGTCAAGTTGCGACGCCAATGTGCTTCATTGAACAGCTTCCATGGGGTATGAAGGTCCGGCTGCTGACTACAGCGTTTAATCAATTTGTAGGACGTCCTGACCCAAAACTGCCATGGGCGGAAGACATTTCAATAGCCAATCACGCAACCATCATGAAGATGCTTTCGAAAGACAAGATGTATGAAGTTCTTTCGCAACCAACCGAACAGCGATTGGTCGACATCGTGATTGCGTTTTTGAAGCCAGAAATCGACCGGCGGGAGGCAGTTGACGAAAAGCCATTCGGTGAGTTCTACCCATTGCGACTTAGGCAGATTGCGACGGCGGTTGAGCACATCACGGGTGTCAAGTACAAACATATGACCATCGGCTGCACCTCCGTCACCCAATTCCAGTGCAACGACCAAGTTGATTCACTAGAAGATTCGGTTCTCGCAAGGGAGAATTGGATGGCCTACATAAGCAAAAACAACTGTGACTTGACACCGTGTTACGACGGAATGGCTGTTTTGTACATGATGTACTCAGTAAAGCGATCTGGGCTGGTGCCTTGGGCGGAGGGGGTGCCATCCATTGAGTGGTGTAAGCAAATGCTATCTAGGTGTTAAAAATACAGAGTGATACCCTTTTGCTTATGAATAATCTAAAACCTTTATTTTTTTACACCTTTAGAAATTCAAAACTCCGAATGTTTATAAAATTGAAAAACTTTTCGTCGCGTGTCTACACAGACATCACACCAAAAAAACAGCATGACTGAACCAAATTACCAACCTTTTATCATCAACTCTATTGGCGGGTTCAAATGCAGAGATATTGTATTTGGAAGGCGCTACAATCTCATTCAGTTGGACCGAAGCTCGTGGGACCAATGTAGCTACGTGGCTGATGTGTTTCCTGGTGGAAACACGAGTCCCCTCACGAAGTGGAGGATACACAAGAACGGCGACTACATCAAGTTGTATTGGCCAAAGGCAGGTGAGACAGAATGGCTATATAACGGAATCAACGTGCACATCATTTTCCTCAAATATCGAACTATATTTCGGTGCATCGTTCGCCTCATGATGCTAAAAAAAAGAGCACAAGCGCGCATCAAAGCCAGAAAGAACCTGAGAATCGCCAATCTGTTTCGGGGAATTGGGAACAGCAATCTCAACCCACACATTCTTGCTTTTGTTTGAAAAAATCATAAAAATAGAACTATCATCTAGAACCAATTTTTTTTATTTCGTTCTAAAAAAAAAAAAATTGAAAACTTTTTCGTCAAGGAAGACAACAACATACAACAACACTCATACTAGATATGAAATCCATCCAAAAATTCGTTGACGGACAAGCTGCTCGCCTCGCTTGGAAAAAGGCGCTCGTCCCAGAAACATGCACGATTGAAACCTTAAACGCCGCCTGCTCTGGATTATTCTCTCACTACGCAAACATCGTCCTCGACCCCAACCCAAAACGCGGAACAACCATTATAGCATCACCTGCGTCTGCGGCTATATGGAAACAAGCCGGAGAATACATCTACGCAATCGTCAAGGATGGTGTCGTCATGAAAATCGGTGGCACGCGCACAAGCATGGGTGAACGCTGGGGTTCCTACCTCTGCGGTCACTGCGTTCCCCAACGTAACAAGAAAAACGGCGAGCCCTACCCCGGAAAAATGTCCGTGACCAATGCACATCTCTATCACACCATTGAACACGACCTTCTTGAAAACGAAGGCAAGTGGGAGTTCTGGTGCTGGAAACTTCCCGTTACCACCGTTCAAGTCGAGATCATGGGTGTTCCTACCGAAATCATCGCGCAGACCTTCCACGCTTATGAATCCCGCTGCATGGAAAAATTCCGTGAAATCACCGGACACATCCCCCAGCTCTGCGACAACGCCGACCCCTCTTATCGCTAAATAAAAAACAAAAAACAAAAAATAAACAAAAAACAAAAAAAATAAATATACAGATTATTATCTATAACAATAACCCTTTTTTTTTGTTTTTTTACCTTTTCTCCTTCTTTTCCCACCCATACTTTTTCTTGGTTTTTTTTTGTCGCGTTTCTTTTTTTTATCAGGTTTTTTTATATTAGGGGGGGGTCTTCTCTTTTTTTTAGAAATTGCTCTTCTTCGTTTTCTCCGGATTTGTTTTTGAGTGTGACCCGAGGGCGACGAGGGTGACGACGGCAGCGCCATTTTGAGAGCGTTAAGGTCGAACGGTTCTCGTGCCGACGATGATTCCGCGTCGAACGGTTCTCGTGCCGACGATGATTCCGCGGTTATGCCGCGGGGGCGTTTCGCTGGGGGGGGTTGCGCTATGGGGGGTTTCGCTGGGGGGCGTAGCGGTCTGGGGCGTTGCGTGACTCTTGTAGCACTCGTGAATCGTTGGGGTTCTATTGGTGGTGGTAATTCTTTTTCTGAACTATCAGGTCTTTCTCTTTTACTCATCCTTATAATATAACAAGAAATTAAATATTCATTTTCATAAACTCTATTTCATTATCTGTCAACCCGAATTTTTTTTGCACATCTTCCACTTTCTCACAATAGGGAAAACTCTGCAAAATACGAATGTTGTTAAAGTTTCCATATCGGCAGATATTATTCACGAATCTATACAAGCAATGATTCAAAACCTTACTTATATTCTCAGCAACCTTCTTACTTTTACAAGGAATAAACGCAATCGACTGCGTCATCCCACAATTATCCACAAATGTTCCATAGTATGAAGTCGTTGAAATAAACACCTTATACCCTTCTTGAAATTTATGCGGGCGTGAAGCCCATACCACCTGCTTTGGTGTATGATGCAACTTGTATTTATAAATATCATCCTGCGTAACCGAAATACAATTCCTTTTTGTATATTTATGCAAATCACTGCTCGTCTGCACATCAAACTTTTTAAGAATAGAACAATCCACCGTTTTATGCAATATAGACTGTATCATTCGATTATAATACAATGGAATATAATTCCGTGTCTCCCTTGTCACTGTATCACGGTACAGTTCCTTCTTCCATATTCCCTCTATTTCCATATCTTTATAAGAAGCGCTATTCTCGATCAAATACCACACAAAAGAGGATCCCACTTTCTTAAAATACTTTTTCGCTATGTGAATGTTAATGTAATGAATCTGCAAACTCGTTAAATCATGTATCAATGTATTTCTATCTGCATAAGACATCCAGTTATCTGGCGTAATATACAGCAAATACCCGCCTTTTTTCAGTAGTTCCAGAGATTTCTTTATGAATAAACCAATCAAATTATGATTTTTGGAAGCCCGCTTGCCATTCGGCAACAGCTTCGCATACGGAGGATTCGCCACAATCAAATCAAAATCAATAGGCACACTAAACTCCAGAAAATCCTCGTTATACACATTCAATTCATGGTTGAATACGGAATTCAATACATCCAATCTATCTTGATTCATATCATTAAAATACAACATGGAAGACAAGATCTTTTCCTTTGCATGATACTTAAGTAGTTTGAAATAAATCACGACCGGAAAATTCCCGCACCCACAGCAGGGATCCAATATTTTTATGTCTTCGCTTTTCCAAAAATCATCCGGGATTTTGTTTACCATTTCTTCGACGCAAGTAAGAGGGGTTGGCTCATCATTTGAGGTTTTTACAAGTGATGAATCCTTGTTTAATACCTCGTCATAATACTCTTTTAATATTTTATATTCATTTTCAATGGTCGGCATATTCATTTATATATATATCTATATCCATTTTTTTAATCAATTTTTATTCATTTCATTTACAAAAAACAATAACGATTTAAACTATTTTGTATTTCATAAAATTGAATCGTTTTTCTTATAAAAGAAAAAAGCAACATGCATCCACTTCATCTTATTTGCGCTTTATGCATCAACGTCGTTCTCTTATTTCTCATGTCTTGTTTGTGGAACTCGACCCGGAGACATAACCATCGCATCATGATGAATGGAAAAGGATCATGGAATGCAAATCGCCGGCGAATGTACCAGTGAATGTACCACTAAAAATATTGTCTTTGTGGAGTTTGTGGTTATTTATTTTCCAGTAGATTAGTATAAAGAGAAATCATATCAAAAAAGGTTTAAACCTTACTGCATAATATTATTTGACATGTATGACGTTATGAAACAGGTTATAAATGGATTATTTTTTTTTATTGCAATTATCTACACATATAAAAGATATAAATTTAGACAGTTTAGTGGTCCAATGCCGCTTCCTCTAATTGGGAACCTATATGATCCAAAATCCATGAGCGTTATTACTTATATAAATTCCTGTATTCGCAAATATGGACCTATCTTTACTTTTTGGGCTGGTTATAAACCCATGTTAGTTATTTGCGAACCGGCACTTGTAAGAAAAATATTAACAAATACATCTATCTTTGTTAAAGGTCCGGATTATACGGAAAAATTTTCCGTAGTATTTGGAAGAGGATTAGTTACATCCAATGGCAAAAAACATAAAGAGGATAGGGGGTGCTTAGGAAGGTTCTTCACAAAATCTTATGTTGCATTACATTACCAAATGATATGTGAAAATACAGATAAAATGATCAGCGAAGAACTCATGCCGAACTTGGATAAAATAATAGACATGCAAGATTTTTTTCATATCTTAAGTTTGCGTATATTTGGAGAATTTTCAATAGGTATGGATTATTCTCTTCCTGAAAATCATGATGCGGCAAAAGCATTAAACACGGGAGTAAAAGAGGGTTCAAACATAATTGGAACCCATATTATTTTAAATATTCCAATGTTGTCTTTTCTACCATCCGTTAAAAAAGTAAAAAAAATTGTAACAAATGTAAATAATCATATCAATAATATTATAAGCGAACGTCATACTATTATTGTAAAAAATGAACTAATAAACAAACCCGTAAATGATGATATATTAACCACATTAATTCTTCGAAATCCAGAAAATAAACTAGATGAATCAAAAAAAAAAGATATACAAGACCATTTAAGAACTACTCTTGCTGCGGGACACGACACTACTGCTTTTTTTGGATGTTACATGGCTTATTTATTGTCCAAGCATCCCGACATTCAGGACAAAATTCGCAATGAAATTCGCACCCAATTACAAGATACCACATACATAACAGAAGAAGATGTAGATAAACTTACATATTGTCGCTGTGTGTTGCAAGAAGTATTGCGTCTTTACACGGTCATTCCATTTATTAACAGAACAAGCACGAAGGATTATTTTATTGAAACAACGGGACAGACCATTCCTGCAAATACAACAATACTAGTACCATTGTCCATCATGAATCGCAATGAGACTATCTGGGAAAATCCCAATCATTTTAATCCAGAAAGGTTTTTGAACATAGCAGGACATAACAATGCAAAAATGGGATATCTACCATTTGGTTATGGTTCAAGAAGTTGTATTGGAGCAAATTTGGCTTTGACAGAAGGAATTATTATGATGGTTAAATTAGTAAGTCTTTTTAAAATACATCCCGACCCCAATTTTAAACCAAAGATTATTGCAGGCATTAGTTTAATATCAAAAAACGGAATTAACGTAAAATTAGAAAAAATTGAATAATTTTATTTAATATTTTGAATGTATATATATGCCTCCCCTGATTTTTTCCATTGAAGGAAATATCGGTGCTGGAAAATCCACATTTCTCTCTGCGCTACAGGACAAACTTGGTCACAGAAAAGATGTATGTTTTCTTCAAGAACCAATAGAAGAATGGAAATTAATCACCGATGAAAACAACACTAATATTCTGGAGAGATTTTACAAAGATAAGACCAAATTTTCATTTCCTTTTCAAGTTATGGCCTATATTACCCGTCTTTCAAATCTTAAAAAAGCCTATGAAAATCCAAAGTACAACTTCATTTTCACAGACAGAAGTCTTTTCACCGATAAACACGTGTTCACACAAATGCTTTACGACGACGGAGATATTAACGAAATAGAATACCAAATTTATAACCGATGGTTTTTTGAATTCCTTGAATTTTCAAATACTTTTCAGTTTATATACCTGCAAACCAGTCCCGAAAAAGCATTTGAAAGAGTATGTAAGAGAGGTCGAAAAGGCGAATCTATCCCTATTGATTATTTAGCAAAGTGTCACGAATATCATGAAAAATGGTTACTTAACATGAAAAATGTACTTTTAATAGATGCAAATGAAGAAAATACAGATTATACGGTCAATGCGCAAATATTGAAAATATGCAACTTTATGTCTACAGACCATTCTATATTATGCGAACATTCCATATAAAATTGAACAAGTTTTAACATTGTTTTTTTTTAATAAAACCATGAACAATGTGCGTCTATGTGAAAGATGCTATAAACCAGATAGAGAAGGATTTGGCGGAGTTCAAATATGTCCAATAAAAAAAATACAAATATACACATGTTTTGAGTGCACCAGTTTATGTGATTATTGTAGTACTAGACCTGCAGTTATGCTTAAATCTAATAATCCAATGAAATACGCTTGTGAACAATGCTATGGTTAATTATTTTCAACAGTAGAAACATCTGTTACTGGAATGCTTTGTAATATTAAATTACGTGTTTTTTCTAATTCCACATCTGTGGTTCCTCCCATAATAATACGACATATTTCCATATATTGACTTGTTTCTTCTTCACTTTTATTCCAATCAGGATGATACTTTTCCCACTCTTTGATTAATCCACATTGTTTCTTTGAAATACTTGTAATCGTTTTTTCAAGTTTTTCATTTTTATTTCCACATCCCCATGTATCATCTTCCTTAATATATAACTGCGAACCATCTTTATCTTGAATAGAATGTATTGGTCTCTTGGTTGGTGGAGTATCTTCTAGATTTTTAATTACAATATTTGTCATTCCCTTAATCATTCCATTATTTGTAGTATAAGCTAAATCCGATAACGTCATTTGTACTTTACTAATAAAATCCGTTAAATTCATGGCATTTTTACATTCTTCATTCAAGAATAAATTAATATTAACACTTTGATTATAAGTATTATTATTAATTATTTTACTAGTATCTTTCAATTTAATAATTTCATTACATAATTCTCTAGTTTGTGATTGACTTTCTAAAAGTTGTGTCTGTGTTTCCACAACTAAATCTAATAATTTGTTTTGTGACATTGACTTCCCAAGACATTTTTTTACATGTTTGTAATATCCAGTATCATATTTATAAGATCTATCACAAAATTCACAAATATATTTATTTTTTTTTTTAATGATTGAAGCTTGATTTTGATTCTCAATTTTTGCGACTTTTTTTGCGACTTTTTTTTCATTTTTATGTTCGCTTTTATGAGCCTCAAAATCATTTAAACAACACGTAATATGCTTACAAAAGTCACATGAAAAGTGTTTATTTTGAATTTCATTTTCGGTGATTTTTCCCGAAAAGTGTACTATCCATTTACTATCATGTTTGGGGGTCGAAATATGCTTCCTAAAATCAGTTTTATTAGACGTATTATAGTCACAAGCTTCGCAAAAATATTTCAACTTTTTTTTTCTACTATCCAAAAATGGATAGTTTTGCGACTTTTTTTGCGACTTTTCTAAATCGTCCATAAAATATATAAATATTTTTCTTTAAATTCCTTCATTTTAGTGCCTTTTTTTCAGCAGAGCATAAGAATCCCTACATGTTGTTTTTCGTTTTTTTCAAGAATTCCCTACATAACAGTCTAAAACCACTTTTTTAACAAAAAAAAAACTTTTTTTCAAAAGTATTTTCAGAAATTTCAAGGTTTCAGATCCAAAAGTTCCAATATTCTGAGAATAAGTTTTAAAAAAAAAATAAAAAAATGTTTATAAATAGTATATGGATGATGAAATTAATAAAGACCTCCTGATGAAAGCTCTGGAAAATGAAGAAAATGAAAAAATGTTAGCTCTTACCAGTCATAAAATCATGGCTCAAAAGAATGATATTCTACAAAAGCTAAGATTTGAAAAAAACCAACTAAAGGCATATCATAAAAAATTAAAGCAATATAGGTATATAGATGATATAGATGATTTAACCTACGGTAACTATATACGTTGGATTAATATAAAGAATCCTGAAAAAATTAAATTAACAAATGGCGCCATAATCTGCGACATCATTGTTTGCGATAACGGAACACATATCCTTTGCAAAAATGGTTTCAACAGAATGTTTCGTTTAATCATGGATGAATGCATTATATTTCAAAAACTAAATTATGAGGAAATGATTCTTTTAAATGTGTTGACCTATTTGGATGACAATAAGTAAAATTGAATATAATTATTGTCAGCTAATGAAGAGGTATTTAAACCGATATGATCTTTGAATTAGAACCTACGTTTTGGAGAAGACAATGGTTTTCAAGTTTAGGTCCATACGACCTATTAAATCTATTGAAAACCTGTAAGTTTTTTCAGAAGGATAGAATGTATATATATAAATTGATTTTCATTATTGCAGATAGAAAAGGTGAAGAAATTGTTACACATCCAATTGCTTATGATTCAGTGGAACTAATTAAAATAGTCAAATTATTTCTTTATAATCCCGAATTAAATAAATTAATGAAACGTCGTACTCGATGCAAATATTCTATTGACCTTACATTTGCTAGGGCATTCAAAAAATATTTTATTGACAAGAACTATTGTAATAACGAAACATCCTGCGATAATGTAACACCAATGGACGGATTTATAAACTATGTGCGTAATTATACAATCAATAGATAATTATATAAGTAGTCCATCTTATTTTATGTATAATTAAATTAAAATTTTTTTACTCTTCCATATTTTCTTTTTTTAATTTTAGCACTTTCTATCCGTTTCTTATTTAATTCTTTAAATGTTTTAGGTGTTTTCTTGGTTATTCTTTTACTAGGTCTATACACATCTCCTTTATATTTATAACCTATTTCTCCTCGCTGATTAACCCATTTTTCATTAAACCATCTTTTTAAACCACGTTTATTTGTTTTTTTACCTATGTAAGGTGCTTTGTTTTTTCCATATTTATTTTTAAATTCTTTTTTATAGGTTTTTACTAAAATACCACTTCTGTATGCGCTATGTTTTTGATATTTTTCATATATTCGTTTTTTAATAGTGTTATATAACTTCATATTCCTAGGTTTTGACATATATATATATATATATATATATATATATATTAACATGAAAGAAAGAATAGTTCTATTTAAGAGGGGACCATATCCCAAAAAATATACAGCCATTCTTATGAACAAAAATACAAAAAAACAGAGAAAAATTCATTTTGGAGACCAGCGATATCAGCAATATAAGGATCGAACCCCGTTAAAATTATATAAACATAAAAATCACAACACAAGAAAACGCATGCAAAACTATTTCTCAAGACATTCCGGGACTAAAAATAGAAAAAAAGCGATTCAAAAAGAAATTAAACGGGGCAAGGGTTATTATACTGCAAAAATATTAAGTCATGAATATTTATGGTAAAGTAATGTATATTATTCCTTCTTTCTCCACGCTTGTTTCATTAGCTTTATTTGTGTTTCTGTCATTGGTTCAAGACAATTTTTTCGCAATGAACATTTTCCAGACATAAATACCTCGTCTTCATGCACCCAATCTCCAAGACTTCGCCTATCAACAATACAAGACATGCCCCCGCCGCAAGGACAAGTATCTAGCGGTTTCATTTCTTTTGAATCCGCATTTATTGCCTGCGGATATCCGAAACAAGCGATACTATCATAAAATTCTACAGGAGAAGGGGGTTCTCCATCACCCCAATCATCAGGAGTGGCTTGTTGAAATACACATACGTCTTTTTGAAATGAATTGGATTTTTTACGTATCGTTGTGATGTTGGTCGCCATTGTTGTTGTTTATAATAATAAATAATATTTATTCAATTTTTATTATTATAAATGAATACATCATGAATGAATACCGCACGAATGAATGTATTTTTAAAATACCTTTTCCCCACTAGCAATATCCGTATAAATATTAGTTTTATTACTTAAACATATTGCTATAAATACTATCAAGATGTATTTCTACTTTGACCATCCAAAAAATGTATGCATGACTTACATTAAACACCTGAAGCTTTCTTTATATCTTTCGTATTTATTGGCAAAAGGTAGTGCTAAAGCTATAGTACATGCTTTTTTACCCGATACATTTATAACTTCTACTAGTGATTTAACTGAAAAGGTTCAAGATATTCTAAAAACTAGCGGATGCAACGAAGATGATAAATCGAAGTAAATTATGTAGTATTTATTATCCCGGTTATTGTTTACATACTCCATAGACAAAATATAATTAATACATAGGTTTATCGTCTAAATATGCTCGTTCTATTATACAGTTAGTGTTATGATTTAATTGAGATTCGATCATTATTCCTATCTGCTCGTGCAATATATCATGAGAGCCGATTAAAGATTTTGCATTAAACATATTTATTCCGTTTTCTGCATTAATTCCTTGAAATGGTTGAAAAGATGTTGAAACCCATTCTTTATTGAATATACCCTTTTCGCGAAATCTTTTTATAAATAATTTCACATTATTATTATTATTTATATTGCTTAGTTTTGCATTTAAATAATAATTACCGTTTTCAGGTTTTTCTGAAAATTCTTGATAAATATATACACAGATATGATTTAAATTAGCAGGTATTTCAACGCTATAAAATTTATTATTATTTGTTTTTGATGTATAATAAAATTTGTCTTTGCCTATGTTTGGTTCTTCCCATACTATTTTTAAAATAGAGGTTGCATATGAATTAATACTTATTTCTTCCCGATGTCCTTCCCGATGTTCTTCCCGATGTTCTTCCCGATGTCCTTCCCGATGTCCTTCCCGATGTTCTTCGCGATGTTCTTCGCGGTTTTCTTCTTGATGTTCTTCTGCATCTAATACATTTTTTTTTTCG
>Ga0257110_1001470_pt1 | contig 11105 bp, 18 predicted proteins | sample LP_taG_7_FD_190184 | JGI IMG/M metagenome (GOLD analysis project Ga0257110, IMG submission 190184) | Marine microbial communities from Northeast Subartic Pacific Ocean, Canada - LP_J_2015_P26_10m | ecosystem: Environmental > Aquatic > Marine > Oceanic | place: Canada: Northeast Subartic Pacific... | reverse complement strand
TGTTGAGCTGGTAACCTGTACAGGCTTCACCTGCACCTACAGCCCCAGATGATCCATCTGTTCTACATTGTGAATCACCTTGTAACTTTATTCTACCTGTGCCAGTCCAGTCATCTCCATTACCAATACCAGGTAAAGAGTTTGAAGTTGTTGTAGAAACTAATTGTGTTGTAGTCTGTGTAGTTGTTTCAGAAGTTGATATTTGTTCTATTACTGTTTCAGTCCAGTTAGTTGTAGTCGTTGTATCTTCGAAGCCACCATTGAGTGCTACCTCTGTGTTAGTTATTACTGAGGTTACGGAACTTGAGGTTACTGTACCCCCGTTAGGTCCTGTATCGCCTACGTTATACTGTTGGTCGTATGCTAGTGCTGGATTAGAGTAAGAATAACAAGAAAGCAAGACTGCCAAGGCCAACGCCCCAAGTAGTTGCTTTGTTCTTCCACTCTTTTTCGTATGCTTCAAGATCATTTTCTTTTAACCATTTCTCATAATCAGGACGTTTGTCTGGATTCTCTGCCCATGCTTTAGCGGCTTCAATACCAATCTTGCCTTTGTAAGGACAAGGGGTTCCTGCCATTTCCATAGCATTAAATACTCTTGCATCTTGGCATAATAAACTTACCGCGGCAACCTTCATACCCATACCATAGAGTGATCTAGATAGTTTCAGTCTTTCACAGTTTAAATCTCTTATCGTTGTACCACCTGCAATACCAAACACCTGTGTTTGTACTGCGGCACTAGTTCCCGTGGAACATACATCTTGATTGTTTATCATGACGTTTGGTGCTGATGCTGTTGGTGGAGTTTTATCAACAGTTGTTGTACCTGTGACTGTTGAAGTCACGGTGTTAGTTTCTGCTACTGCTACGACTGACATACTTGCAAGTGCCATCGCCGCTAACATAATTTTTAACGTTTTAAATTTCATAAATTTTCTCTCTGATCTACTAAAATAACCCGGTAGAGTTGTGCCCTATCACTAGTATTTATCAGGTGTAACTATTTTTACACCATTTACCTAGCATTTAAGTTAAATGCAAACTAAATAAAAATAACGTAGAATTAAGCACGTTTGACTTGCTATAAGGAACAATATAAAATGTCAAATAATAAAGAAGAACAAAACGCCCTTTTTGAACTAATCAGTAATCACTTCGACGATCAAACAATAAGATCTTTGCCAGAGGAACTGGCTCATATTGAGCGAAACACTATCGGTGAAAAGTTAGTTGAGTTTGATGGAAACAGAACAAAAACGGCCAACGCACTGGGCATTGGCCGAACTAATTTAGTTGCTAAGATTAAAAAATACGAACTAGTTATTTAAGCCAGGCTACTCTTAAGCCTAGTTTAGTTCTACGTTCGTGTTCTTCAAGTGAACCAGGATATCTCCAAGCCCATATAGCCACGAGTGCCATAAAGCTACCGCTCCATAGTACTGCGTTTACATTCATTGTCATGTAGTAAGTGAATGCCAATGTTGATGACATCACAAGTACCATTGCATATTTCCCTTTGGTAGGAAATACTCTCTTCTTTGTCCAGTTTGTTAAAAACTTACCAAACCAAGGATGATTATATAACCATGCCTCCATTTTTGGAGAGCTTTTAGCAAATGCCCAAGCGGCAATAACTAAGAAGATTGAAAAAGGTATTCCGGGAGTTACGAAACCTATGTAGGCCAAACCCACACACAGAAAACCAATTGCTTGGTACATATATTTTTTTAGTTTATTCATATTGTTGTATTACTTTCTGAAGAGCGTCTACTAAAGAATGCATCATTGCATTCGTATGGAATGGTGTCGGAGCAAAACGTAGGCGCTCTGTTCCTACATCAACCGTTGGGTGATTTATTGCCTGACAATATATTCCATGTTCATTTATGAGCTCGTCACTCATAGCTTTACACTTCTTGGCATCTCCTACCTTAACAGGAACTATGTGTGTGTCGTTATCGAAGATAGGTATTTCTCTATTTCTTAGAAGTGTCTTAAGTCTTTTAGCTCGTTCCTGATGCTTCTCGCGAAGTTCGTTGTTATCTTTTAACCATTTTACACTAGATAATGCTCCTGCACAAATAACAGGACTTATTGAAGTTGTAAAAATAAAACCTGAGGAGACTGAACGAATAGCGTCTATGACAGTACTATTCCCTGTAATATATCCGCCCTGTACTCCAAAGGCCTTACCAAGTGTACCATTTAGTATATCTATGTCGTCCTGTGATCCTAGCTTTGCGGCCATACCCGCACCTGTTTCACCATACAGGCCAACGGCGTGAACTTCATCTAGATATGTAATAGCATTATACTTTTTGGCCAATGCACAAATCTCTTTGATCTTACTGACGTATCCATCCATGCTATACACGGACTCAAAAACTATACAAGGAGTTCCTTTGACGTCTCGCAGTAAATTCTCTAATTGCTCCATATCATTGTGCGGAAAAATGTGTTTCTCTGCACCACTGTGTCTAATCCCTTGTATAAGGCTTGCATGATTTTTACTGTCAGACAGATACACAATGTCGGGAATGATTCTTTTTAATGCAATTAGCGACCACTCATTTGCTACATAGGCTGACGTGAACAATAGTGCTGACGGTTTGCTATGCAAGGTTGCCAACTCATGTTCAAGTGCTACGTGATAATGACTTGTTCCAGCGATGTTTCTAGTTCCACCCGAACCGGCACCTGTTTGATCAAGGGCGGTATGCATGGCATCGAGCACCACTTTATGCTGACCCATTCCAAGATAATCATTAGAACACCAGTTTACAATATTCTTAATTGCATACTTCCCATACCATATAGCATTGGGATAGTCACCCCTCTCACGAAGGATGTCATTAAAGACACGGTAATTACCGTTTTCTTTGAGTTCGTTTATTTTTCTTTCGAATGGTTCTTTGTCTATCATCACTTGTATTTATATAGGGTTTTTTCTTATTATCGACTAGATGAACGTAAACGCCATTATAGTAATGATGTACGTGTATACCTGCTTTGGCTAGTTGATTGCTCAAGTCGTCAATGCTCTTAAAGAATTTCTTAATCTTTCTTAGGATGTAATACATATTTGTATTGCCTCTGAGCCTTCATTCTGAATAGATGAAGTCTACTTTGTTGTATATCTCTAAAGCAGTTAATGGCTTCAAAGGGTACTATTTCTTTAAATCTATTGTCTATGGTTGCAATATCATACTCCATAGCTTCAACAGTTTGAAATGTTTGATCTTGTTCTAGTTCAATAACATAATGCTTTTCAACTGCATCTTTAAAGTCGTTAATGCTTTGTCTATCAAAGAAGTCAGTAACGATAAGTTTACTATCATACTTTGTATCAAAGAAACCTGTTTCAAATAACAAGTGTGCTGAACAGTTCATTAGTATAAAGTCGTAGTCGTTTAGATTATCTTGTGCAAGATATCTTCTGTTAGGATATGTTAGTCTAGCATAGTCAATGAACTGTGAATTATTATCAATGCCTGTGATACTTACATTGTGATACTTTGCAATAGTATCAACTCCTCTACCATATCCGCAACCTAGATCAACAATACGTTTACCATCTAGATCAAGATCTTTAACTAGGTTAAGGTAGCTTCTGACTTGCATTGGCCAGTCCATGTCTTCTTTGTTAAGTTCTATCTGCGTATCATTTAGGCCGTGATTTTGTAACGGCTTCCAATCAATATCTTTTACAAAATGATCGAATAACTCGTTGTTTGATAGATTGATTTGTGGACTACTTAATTTGGTTTTCTCAGCTCTAATGTTTCTAATTGAGGAGTTTGCTGAGGTAAGTCTAGCAAAAAGCTCTCCTTGTTGTTTCTTATTAAGTGAGTTAACGCCCCGTGTTCCCATTTGGTAAAATCTCCTGTGATAATACTTATAGAAAATTAAAGCCCTGTTTCAGCCTTGTGGTTGTACACTTAGATAAAACAGGGCTCCCGCCTCTATATATGTTTTGTACTGCTCTATGAGTCAGTTTGCATTAGTTGGATGCCTCGCCTAAACTTATTAGGTGGTATCTAGGTTATGCATATTATATCCTTTTTGTCTTATTTTACTTTTCTTTGTCTGAGGTGCCGTTTACGAATTCGTAGAACTTCTCTGCGTTTTTCAGAACTTCATCTGTTCCAGGTACATCTGGCATCTTCACGTCCATAACTACCTGTCCAGTTTCTTTATCACGTTTAGCTGTTTGTTCCCAGCCCATCCACTTGTTTGAAAACTCAAACTCTGTGAACTGTTTGGCCATTCCCAAAACATCTGTTCTAATTTCGTAACCGTTTTTATTGAATTGTATCTTAGATGATACGTCTTTTGGATTTGTCATTTCTATTCTCCTTCTGTGTGTGTTGTGTGTATAGTATGACGCTATTATGTATAATAGCACTTTTATTTAGTTATTACAACCTTTTATATCGCCAAAACAGGCACTTTAAATCATTTATGGTCACTTTACTTATAGGTATAGCTATTTAAATATTACAATGATGTTGCAACGTGTAATATCATTTCACATAGAAAGGAGATCCATATGGAAATCTTAACTAAAGTAAAAGCATGGTCAGGCGCATTAGCCGAAGTGGGTGTTAGTTTAATCGCACTCGGCATTGTACTTGAGGTGCTCTTCAAAGGACAGAGCATTCCGTTCTGGCCAAACGTATCCGTAATTGGAAACGTTCAAAATATTATCGCAGGCTTCTCAGCTCAAGGGCTGGTAGGTTTAGTTGCGGTATGGGTTCTATATTCAATTTACACAAAAAAATAATAGTATAGAAACAATCTAAATCAGGTTGTGGCAGGGGTGTGATATTCTTGCCACAATTTATACGTACAACCTAGTGTTGTATAAATATGTGTTGAAAGTTCAAAACGAAAAACCTTTCTAGAAACTTTCAATTCTAAAATAGAAATGAGGAATCAAAAATAATATGAAAATAATATTAGCAATAGTGCTTTCTGTATTCTTAAGTTTACCTGTGGTAGCCGAAAACTACAACAACACAGGTTTTAGCTTGAGTGCTGAAGGCGAAAAATATGGCATATCATTAGGAACTGGGGCAACCACAGACTTTGATGACAATGCACAGGTGCTTGGTATTCACACTAACAACAGAGTAATTAACTTTGGTCTAGAGTATGTGGATAACGGAGACATTAATGATTACAGAGTAACTGCTGGAGCTGAAAGAGATCTTTTAGCACTAGGAACTGTAAATGTTTATGGCGCCGCTGAAGCACACTACACAATGGGTGATTCATACACTGACAACGAACTGAGACTATCTCCGTATGTTGGTGCAGAAACATCTGTTGGAACTAACCTAACTCCATTTGTTGAACTAGGATACGATTGGAAGTCAATCGAATCTGATTTGTTTGACATCAATCGAGCAGACGCTTATGCATCTGTAGGAACTTCTATCGCAGTAAGCGAGAAGGCTTCTATTATGTTAAGAGTGAATAGAGAAATGAATACCAGTTGGGACGCAACTGACACAGAACTTTCTACAGGTTTTATCGTTAAGTTTTAACTAGTCAAAAAAATAGGGCGGTGTTTCCACTGCCCTATATTCAATTTACACAAATAAATCTATTTCTTTTTACCCGATAACCAATCGGATTCTTCGTCTGTGTATGGCCACATATTATTCTCCATTAGTATATCAGGTTAATATTTCCTAATAGGACAAAGCCTACTAGAAACAACATCATACAAGTCATTGGTATTACTGCGTGTAGAAAGAAGTTCTTCATGCCGCTTTACCCTTCCAGAAAGCTACTGACTTTCCTCTTAAATAATGTTTAGCTGGATCATAACTTGACTTGATCTTTTTTAGTTTTTCTAATCTAACAAGAGCTTTCTCTTTCCTACCTTGAAGTTTTAACTTCTCTAGCAGTAAAGCCTTAGCTTCGGCATGATAGCCTTGTCTTGATAGTTCTGCGGATGCCTTGGCATAGCCAGCCATCTCACACCAGTTTAAAAAACGTTTAATAATAAGCATTGTTCTGATCCTTTCCTAATATCTAACCGATTTGATTCTGTGACCAAACGGGCCAACTTCGACCTGCCTGCGATCGAGTTGCTTAATGCGACGTTCAAGATCAACATGATCGACAGACTGAGACAAATAGTCCTCGTCCCATCGACGTTGAGTCCAAACCATCTTACTGAGTGAATGTAATATCTTTTTAAGAAACTGCATCTAAGCCGCCTCCTTCTTGGGAAGATAATCTATCCTTGGTTTACTACCATTGTTAGCCAACATATGGTTATATGCAAACTCCCAATCGTTCTTATATTCCGTTTTGGCCCATAACTCAAACTCAGCGTGGCGTCGGTTACCATAACCTGGCCCACGATTCATCCAAGACACTAGACCACTCCAAAAGTGTATCATTGTATTCTCCTATGTTTTGGATGCTTAAGGAAAGCAATACCCCGAGTCTTTTCTCGGCGTCAGTAGTCTTTGCTACCGTCAATGTCACTTTGGACATCGTCATTTGCTATTTAAGGAGTGCTCTCAACTCCCCGGTCTATCCCAGTGTCTGTGTGTGTCATCGGAAAAACTTGAATAGTCTTTGCGTCGACATTCGTATTTATAATAATAGCACAGAACTCCTGACCTATATGAGCTAATTTATGCCTACTTTTTTTGCATGGCTGTCTTGCTTGTACGACAACAGTAAGATTTCTTGTTCATGCTGTGTTCATCTCCTCATTGATATATAATATAGTAGGTATTTTTCCTGCTGTGGACCGCGGTCATGAGACAACCGGCACGTAACTTTCAAACTATTTGGAGATACGACATGGAATGGACAACACCCGTGATCATGGAGATCTGCGTTGGGCTAGAGATTAATTGCTATGCCTGTGCAGAAATTTAGGTTGACATTATAATATAAAGATAATATATTATAATTTTAATCCAAGGGTTGAGCAATAGCTTGGCCCTTTCTTAATGAAAGGAGCACCGATGAAAACATACAGTTTAGAATTAGTACTGTTTGGTTGGTTAGCATACAACATCTTAATCGAACTTACAGACATTGTTAGGAACATAGATCAACACCCACAAGACCCGAAGCCGGGAAAGGTATGGCTATATGATTGAGTTTATGGTAGTGATATGGTTAGGATATAATTACGACAACCCTAAGGAAATTGGTGGATGGGAAACTTGTGACGAAGCATACGAGTTTGTCGTTGAAAACGAACCAGAGTTCAAAGCATTTGGTTGTTGGGATTCTGCACACTATATGAAACACCGCGACAATATCCTTAGTTGGTGATTAAGTATCTGCTAATATTCTTATAAGAACGTACTTTATGTTTCGGTTGTATAAGTATTAATATACACTTGACTTTCTAAGTTAAGATGTTATAGTAATAGAACATTGTTAAACTACAGTCGAAAGACAGGAGAATACAATGATAAAACTTCTAGTAAACATAAGGTACTTCATAGCACCATTGTTAATACTTGTAACACTCGCAGGAGTGTTGGCAGGTGGAGCATGGGCTTGGACAGGTGTAGGCTTATTGGGAATAGGCATTATACTTGACACCCTTATCAACGTCCAGACACGTGGAGCAGTTGATGAGAATGGTGAGACCTTAGGTATCCCCTGGTTACAGAATACAGTAATGTATATGATGTTGCCAGTTTTCGTAGCACTTCAGTTAGCTCTTGCTTACCAAATATTTAATGGTATGGTAGGTGCAGAACTATTAGGTGCTGTATTATCAACAGGTATATTTGCAGGCATAGGTATAATCTATGGGCATGAACTATCTCACACCAAAGGTGTTGCATTTGTAATAAGCCGTTGGATGATGGGACTATCAGGTTCAGCACATTTCTGTTATGCTCATGTGTACAATCATCACTTGGAATTAGCAAGTGAAGATGATCCTGCAACTGCACCACGTGGACGTAACATCTACTCACACTATGTTAAATCACACTTGGGTCAATCCAAGTTCCTATTTGAGATGGAGAAGAATAGATTAAAACGTTTACAGAAACCTTTTATATCATTTGGCAACAGATGGATTAGAGGTTACATGATGAGTGTTCCTTCACTTGCATTGTTCTTCTTTGCAGGTGGATGGTTAGGAGTAGCTTGTTTGGCTCTTGTTTGGTTAATATCAAACTTTGAACTAGAAGCACTTAACTATCTAGAACACTATGGTCTGATTCGTGTTAAGAGCGAACCAATAGACTATAGACACAGTTGGGATAACTCAACACTATTCACATCATGGTTCTTCATAGAGATTGGTCGCCAGGCTGATCATCATGACAGAGGTGAAACACACTTCTGGGAACTAGATGAAGTAGGTGCACCTAACACAGGAGTAGGATACTTTACACTCTTTGCGTTAGCACTCATACCTCCAGTGTTTGATACGTTTATGAAAAAACATTTAGACAACTGGGATAAGAACTTTGCCACAGAAGCAGAGAGAGAAATAGCGAAACAATTCGTTTAACATTCGGGGGCGTCTTTCATAGGCGCCCTTTCTTTCCAATTGTAACAAAACTTTAATCTTCACTCTTGACTTTTAACTAAACCTGTGTTATAAATAAAGGTGTTTAGTAAAGTAAGTTGGGCGTGTCGAGCCCAATCTCTTTTAACAATGTGAGCGATGTGGTAAAAGCATCAAGCAGATAGGAGAAATAATAATGGACGATCTCACCTTATGGATGGCAATCGGATTTCTTTTCGCGGCCTATTCAGTAATAGCAAATGATTCAGTACAGACTCTCGGTACATGGATAGCAAGTAACAATGAGAGATTCAATTGGAAAATTATGTGGGGGTGTGCAAGTACAGTCTTGTTATACACTCTGTGGTATGGTTGGTACACTAACGGTGGAGACATCAGTTATGGAAGACTTACAAAGATTCCATTCCAAGAGATACAATGGTATCATGCGGCGGCTCCAGGTCTACTATTAATACTAACAAGAATAGGTGTGCCAGTTAGCACATCTTTTTTAGTATTAAGTGCCTTTGCAAGTACATTTGTATTAGAGAAGATGCTTGTAAAGAGCATGATGGGTTATGCTGTCGCGGCTGTGGCGGCGTATGTTATTTGGATAGGAGTTACTAAACTCCTTGATGAAGCAAAGCCTGTCAAAGAAGAACACAAAAAAGCATGGCGTGTGGCACAATGGGTAACAACAGGCTTCCTGTGGTTTACTTGGTTAAGTCATGACATGGCAAACATTGCCGTATTCCTACCAAGACAGATACCTTGGGACCTAATGGTTCTAGTTAGTCTTGTGTTTGTAGGCGGACTAGGATATATGTTTAAAGAAGGTGGAGGTAAGATACAAACTATTGTATTGGAGAAACACAATACAAGGTATGTACGTTCAGCAACTATAATTGATTGTGTTTACTTTTTAATACTATTGTTCTTTAAAGAAATAAACGATATACCTATGTCAACAACATGGGTGTTCGTAGGACTACTATGTGGACGAGAACTTGCTATGGCAACAGTCACAGGCAAGGAGAAGTTTAAAACAGTATTTCCTCTTATAACTAAAGACTTTATTAAGATGATGATAGGGTTAGGAGCATCAGTTGGTGTTGTTCTAGCAATACATTATGTGATTGTGCCTAACGGACTTTAATATTATATAGTAGGCAAAGGAAACAATGCCTACTATTTTAATTTTTATATGTTAGTTTCGTTTGGAACTATTGAACTCTTACCAAACAAGTCAACAGCCTTCCATGAAGCATATATCTTCCAACGAGGAACTTTAGGTGATGCATCTTGCATACCTGCGTGAAATACCTTATCAGAGGCGTGTTTCGCCTTCGCAATAAGATCCTTATCTTCTTTATCCTTCATCTTCCAACGATACTGTCTAATTGTTTTGTATAGTAGGTCGTGAATGATTGCCGCTCTGGCTACATCAAAAGGAGCAATAAAGGCCCACAAAGCTCTTGGCACTGATGCCAAATCTGTAATAAAACCCTTTGGTACTGTTATTGTTTCTGTTTTGTTAGTATCTCGTTTTACTTTGACACCAACACCTTTTAATGCGTCGATTTCTTCAACTGTTAGGTCCGAAGTTGTATATGATAAATCTCTTCCAAGCATCCACTTGCGTGGTGGCTCAAACTCTGCTAATATTTTGTTATTAAATGATCCCATATTATATTGCCCTCCTGTGCAACTATATTTATCGTAGCAGTTAATAAATCACTTGACAGAAGCAGTTATAGAGTGTATTATAAGTATAACAATGCGGGTGTCGTATAGTGGTAATACCTCAGCCTTCCAAGCTGATGCTAGGAGTTCGATTCTCCTCACCCGCTCCAATACTAATTCTTTAATGAAAGTTTACGTTACTCTAACACTAAATACAGTATAAGGGAATTGGACTATGAGAAAACGTACACGATCTATACTAGAAGAACTTAATCAGATTAACAGAACATCGAATAACGATGCTTTAATACAGTCTACTGGTAATAATCTGATTGAAAGCAGTATTAATTTGCTGAATAGAATCACAGAGAGTTATGGTCCAGAAACAGCCCAAGAGCTTGAACGTAGGTTTATTAACAGTATTAGAAGCGGAGATCCAAGAAAGTTCAAACGTGGAGTAGATAAAATTATAGAGGGAAAGAATAATGAATCAGATTCTTAATGAGGGCGGTAATGTTTTCAAAACTCCAGACGGTGGTGAAGCAACACAAAGAATTAATAAAGCAGACGTAGAACCCACACTTAAATGGTTAGAGAAGATTGTAGGATTTAATCTTACAGATCATATGTTAGGTAGCACAGGTATTAAAGATACCAGTGGTGACCTGGACGTTGCTATTGACAAAGAAAAGATTGACAAGAATCAACTTGTTGCAAAATTACAAGCATGGGTTGACAAGAACGCAAAAGGCGATGAAACTAAAAGCTGGATAGCAAAGACAGGTATTAGTGTACACTTCAAAACTCCTATCAATGGTGATCCAAAGAACGGATATGTACAAACAGATTTGATGTTTGGTGATCCTAAGTTTATGGCATTTGCTATGAGAGGATCAGCTGACAGTGA
>Ga0257110_1001469_pt1 | contig 11106 bp, 18 predicted proteins | sample LP_taG_7_FD_190184 | JGI IMG/M metagenome (GOLD analysis project Ga0257110, IMG submission 190184) | Marine microbial communities from Northeast Subartic Pacific Ocean, Canada - LP_J_2015_P26_10m | ecosystem: Environmental > Aquatic > Marine > Oceanic | place: Canada: Northeast Subartic Pacific... | reverse complement strand
CATTTATTATATCACTTATTTTTCTTGCTAATTCTCTGAACCAGTTTCTTCTATGACCTCTTGTTGTTTCAGCAGCAGTTCCAATTCGGATACCACTTGTTTCTACAAAACTTCTTGGGTCATTAGGTATTCCATTCTTATTAACAGTAATACCATTTTCTTCTAACTTATCTGCAATAACTTTTCCACTATGATTTTTATCTGATAAATCAATTAAAATTAAATGTGAATCAGTTCCTCCTGTTAAAATAGGTATATTCTTATCTCTGAATATATCACACATATGGTTAGCGTTTTCTTTTACCTTAACACAATACTCTTTAAACTCTGGTGTGTTTGCTTCTATAAAACATTGTGCTTTAGCAGCAATTATATGCATTAGAGGTCCACCTTGTGTACCTGGAAATATTGCTCCATTTATTTTCTTTGTATAATCTGAGTTATTCCAAATAATAATTCCACCTCTCGGTCCTCTTAGAGTTTTGTGAGTTGTTGAAGTTACTACATCAGCAAACTCAATTGGGTTAGGATATACACCACCTGCAATTAGACCAGAGTAATGAGCCATATCTACTAATAGTATTGCTCCTACTTCATCGGCTATTTCTCTAAACTTCTTCCAATCTATTATTCTTGAATATGCACTTGCACCAGCTATCAACATCTTAGGTTTAACTTCTAATGCTTTAGTTCGTATTTCTTCGTAATCTAAGTACCCTTCTATATCTACCCCATAAGAATGTGCATCATAAACTTTACCTGATATGTTTGGTTTACTTCCATGTGATAAATGTCCACCACTTGCTAAATCCATTCCAAGGATTGTATCACCTGGTTTTAGAAATGCTTGAAATACCGCAGTATTAGCATTTGCACCACAATGTGGTTGTACATTGGCAAAGTTACAATTGTATAACTTTTTGAGTTCCTCTATTGCAAGATTCTCAATCTCATCCATATGTTCACATCCATTGTAATATCTTTTATTAGGATATCCTTCAGCGTATTTGTTGGTGAAGATTGAACCAGCTAATTCCATAACGGCATCAGATGCAAAGTTCTCACTTGCAATTAGTTCAATCGTATTAGATTGTCTATTCTTTTCTTTATCGAGTATTTCTAGTATTCTTTTATCCATATTTTAATAATTGATTAAACACTTTATATCATGTTTTTCTACAATACCAATATCAAGTAAACAAATCTTACCAATAGTATTATATCCACATATTTTTGATAATTCCTCAGAAGCTTTCATAGTTCCACCTGTTGCATAAATATCATCTACCAATACAACAGAACCACTACCACTTTTCATTTCAATAGTATCTATTCCATATTCTAATGTATAGTTTACTCGTTTTACATTATCATTTGGTAGTTTACCTGATTTTCTTATTAACTTAACTCCTCCTCCATAAAAGAATGAAAGTGCAGATGCAAATATAAAACCCCTTGATTCAATTCCTACCCAATAATCAGGTACTTTATCAATAAATTTACCCATTTCAGCAATTGCCATTGAAAATGCTACATTATCTTCTAATAGTGGTTGTATATCTCTGTAAAGAATTCCTTCTTTTGGAAAATCTTCAATACTTTCTATGTAGTCTTTATAATCCATTTCTTCCTAGAGCTAAATATTCTTCTATTTTTTCTGAATATAACATATCATATACTTCTTTACCTATCTCACTTGGTGGTATTGTTATTTGTTGAGATGCATATCTTGTTGCACTCATGATATCATGTTCTGAATATATTGGTTTTGTGTTATCAATTTCTCCATTTACATATTCTACAAATTCTGGAGAATTTACCCACATTTTGTACTGATAATCTTCATCACCTCTTGAGTAAAGTTCTGCATTTAATTCTTCTTCGTTTAAATCTAGATTATCTAAGAAATCTTTAGTTCTTCCCATTTTTTAAATTTTTTAATTGTGTTTCATTTAGTACTCCTCTTTTTTCGTTAGTTTCTTCGGTAGGAATGGAGTATTTTTTTACTAATTGTTCCAACCAATCTTGTGTATTATTTGCCATATAAATCTTTATTTACTATTTTAATTGCTTTATCTACGTTATCTAATGATGCCTCAATTTCCGAACCGTCTGAGTATTGTAAACTCCAACTGCCATCTTGTAACATCTTAAAATCTTCTTTAATCGTGTTTAGGATTTTAAGTAAATCCTTTCTCGGTGTTTTATTTTCCATAATTTCTCTTTCTTCACATCCTCCACAAGTTGTTCTCCATCCTGCATTTAATGAACCACAACCACACGTCCAAGATGCATCTACATTACCACCCATTTATCTTACTATACTTAAAGATTCAACTTCATCACATTTAACACAAACTGTTGTATCAATTCTACCTCGTACACAGGAATCATGTTCCCATAGTTCAACTAATTTTGGTGAACTACAATCACAATTTGAATCTGTTGATTTCTTGTTTCTGAAATGTTTTAGATGTGGATGATTTATCCAATCTTGTTTTAAGAACGAAATACCGGGTTTCCACCACATTGGTATTCCACTTTTTGCATTCATTATCTCTCTATCACTCATAATTTTAATTTATATTTACCAATATACGAAATTATTTTGAATTATCCAAATTATTTTCACATTCTTTTTTATGTCTGAACCAACCACCACATTTACATTTAATATAATGTACAGTTGTTACTATGATTGGTGAACCTGCAAGAGCAGTCCAAACATTTGGATGCCAATGTTCTCCACAGATTCCTAGTATATGTTTTACAAACTCTATCATTTTTTCCAAATCCAAATTGGTTCACCAAAAGCAATATCTGATGTATCTTTAGTTTTCTCTTTAAGATGTTCTTCAAAGTATTCACTTTTTGCATTTCCTGCACCACCTGAATTAAATCTCTTGGTCATCTCCATTCCGATACAACCATAATAAGTTAATCCTTGTGATTCTAAAAATTCATTCATAGGATTACATATATCGAAATAATCTTTTTCTTTTGGATTGTACACATCTGCAATATTCACTGCTAACATTCCATCTTTTTTTAATGTAGGAATCAACTTACCAAGAGTTTTCTGTAAAAAGTTTTTATTCCATTCATCAATTGTTTTGTATCTTACCCAACTCTGAGTACCTTCATCCGAATATCTCTCAACATCAAAGTAAGGAGGACTAGTGAATATAGTATCAAAATGGTTATGATATACGGTGAAATCAACATCCTCTGCAGGTGAACAAATCAAATCTACTTCTTTTGGTTCTTCAAAGAATGTTTGATTCTTTTTGTAGAACTCAACTTGTTTTTTATAGTTAGGATGATTCAAAGTATTCGGGTCAATACCAACATAATGTTTAGTAGTTTCACCACAATAAAATCCTGCTAATCTATCTCCCCAACCAGCTGAGAAATCTAATACATTTTCTGATTTGAAATAATCATAGAATGCTTTTGCGATTGATGGTTTGAATTGAGATGCTACATACTTTCGTAATGTAGTTGCCATTCTGATTGATTGTAAATCTACTTTAGTTAGAACCTTTTCTAAACTCCAAAATGCTCTTACGATAGTTTTGATTCCTTTTACTGTCTGCCAAGTTCTCCAACCTGATGGAGTTCTTGTCCAATCCACTTTCCATCTATTTTCAATATGGAATGGATTAGATGCATTATTACCTTTGTTATCTCTCTTGAAATACTTTGATGTTAATGGATATTTTGATTTTCTTTCGTTCCTTGGAAACCATTCTTTTTCTATCAACAAATCTTTAAATTTAATTCCTTTTAAAAGATTTAGGGATTTAAGAGTTTCTTTTTCTGATATATCTGGAACTGGACAAGGGTACGTATGTAAACATTTTGCAAGTTCTTCTACAACCTCATCTTTTTCATAAGTTTTCATAATATGTTGCCACTCATCTTCTTTAATCTGAAGATATGGTTTCATATCATAATACTTTTTAAATACCTCTTCTATATTCATTATCCAAATATTTCTACTCTTATATCTTTAGTCATTTCAAACCCGCGTTCATTTAAATGGAATCTACCTTCTGATATCATAATATCCCAACCACAAAAGTACACCCATGGTTTTTCTGAGGATTCATCGATTAGTTTTAAGTAGTGTTCATGTACGTGTCCTTCTTTAAACCCTTCTTTGCTTTCTTGGGATAATGATGGAATGTATTCGAAGTTAGGTAATTCTTTTTGGATCTTCTCCAATTCATCTCTATATAATAAATCAGATTCAGTACGAGTACCAAAGAATAGTTTGATACTTTTGAATGGTACTTTATTTTCGTAGATATAATTTATCATTGAACGAAATGGTGAGATACCAGAACCTGTAGATACAAGATAAATATCTCTATCCATTAAATTATCAGGTAAGGTAAATATACCCATCGGTCCTTTGTAAACAAATTCATCTCCTATCTTAGCTTCTTTAAAAAGATATTCACTCATCAATCCCTTTTCCAAATATGTAATAATAAGTTCAAATTTATTTGTACCATCTGGCCAAGATGCAACTGAGTAGTTTCTCTTAATACTATCTCCTCCTTCACTTGGAGCATATGGTTTTGCAAGTAATTGTACCAACTGACCTGGTACAAATTTTATCTCATCGTATAATGGTGATTCAAATATAAATCTCCAATTTTTATCAGTTTCTTTTATTATATCTACAAGTATTGCTACGTCCATAAGGTTGTGTCTTTATATATTTCCCTAATTTTATTTAATCTTTTTTGCATCTTCTCATCATAAGTGGTTATTCCATTGTTCCAAATATTATAAATAAATTCATAATCTTCTTTAGATACTAATTCATTAGTATGTGCCACTTTCCAATACCACTCCATTATTTTCTTCAATCCATCTCTATGTTTTACTGTCATTTCATTCATTATTTTATTGGTTTGTGTGATTAATCCATGATTGTATGAATCCTATTACAAATGCAACAAAAGTAACAGGCCATAAGAATAAATATCTTAATCTAGTTCCATTACTAGGCATTTTTTGTATTCCCAAATCCCATATTGCCAACCATGTAAATCCAATTATTAAATAAGCTATTATTATATCAAACATAATTTTAATTTTAATTTAAAAAAAGAGTAGGTTTCCCTACCCTTCTTTAGTGTAAATAATTGATAACCTTAAAACTGAGGGATTTCATCTTCAGTACTTTCGGTGTCATCTACTTCTTTGAATAGAGGTTCACCATTTTCATCTTTTTGGTATTTCTGAACCAATTGTTTTATGTAAGTTCTTTCTGAATCAACACCACCATCTTGTGAAAAGAATGGGTAGATTGAAATCTCAGCAGCTTCTTCAAGTTCGAAACCATCATAGATTAAACCAGCCATCTCAACAGATGCTCTAGTAGAAACCATTGAAGTTAGTTTACCATTCTCACTCATTGATTGAGTTCTAGTATGGTGAGATATTTCAGCGATTGCTTTCAAATCATCTTCGTTAACTTCTGGAAACATAAACTTAAGTAATCCTAATTCTTGAACATCATCAAGAACATTCATTTCGATAGTAACAAATCTATCTAAGATTGCTCTATCCATAACTCTTGTTGAAGTATATTCATTACCAATGTTAGCAGTTGCTATGAAGGTAACTCCTTCAGCTACATTCACAATTGGTGAACCTTCAGCTTCATCTAATCTCAAGTATCTTTGTCCTTGGTCAAGAACAGTCATTAAGATATTCCATGCATCAGGATGTGCTCTAGATAACTCATCTAATAGAATTACAGCATTTGGTGTTTTGATTGCTGATACAAATGCAGATTCTGAAAAGAATGTACCTTTCTTTTTATCGAAGTGAGTATTACCAATTAAGGTAGCTCTCGGGTCTTGAGTTGCTCCAAGATTAAAATAGAAATCTGGTCTATCTAACGCTTTCACTAGTGCTTTTGAAGCCATAGTTTTACCACATCCACTTGGACCAGTCATCATAATATTTTTAGCTCTCACAGCACTTCTGATAAGATATTTCCATTTCAGTTCTTCCATAACCAACTCAGTTGGTTTTAGAGATACAGAACCTTTATGGATAAAATCTTTGATTGCGGTGTGGTCACCCTTATCTTCAAATTGAACACCACCTTCTTGGGTATTCATTGGTATAACTAAGGAGTTGTAAACGTTCATATCAACTCTTCTATATGTTTTCTTACCATTCTTATTAATGTACGCTTGAACAGCTTCACCATTTTGGTATGCTTTTTTCCTAGTTCCAGTCGTGATACCCATAGTACCAACTTTAGTACCACTAGCATCTATTAATTTAAAGGAATTACCAAATGCTTCCACTTTGTAAACTTCATTTGGAACTAATCCGGTTGTAAAATCTTTGTTACTCATAATTTATTGTTTTAAGGTTTATAATTTAATTTATTTTGGGGATAATTCCCCACTCATTTACTATGTAAATATACGAAATTTATTTGGATTATACAAGTCTTTTCGTATTTATTTTCATTTATTTTTGTAAAAATAATTGATTCATTGTTTTTGTGATTTGGTTAAGGTTTGTTACTTCTATAAACTTAGCTCCTTTACCATACATTGTTTGGAAACTTCTTTTTTCGTAATTTTGTACACCATAATCTGATACGAAGTATGATAAGGTTTTGATTCCCATACCTTCAATCATTTTAACCATTTTACCGGTGTGTATTTCAGCAGTATCACCAGAGTAGTAGAAACCTCTACCACCGAAGTAAGGTTGTCCATCTGAAAGATTTAAGAAATATGAATCCATATCGTTATTAACAGGAATAAATGATTTCATGATTGCTTCAAAACATAATCCTTCTGGTGTTGTACCATTTGGTCTTAAACCACCAAACATATTTTTTACTTTAGAGAACTTTTCTGTTTTAGAATCATATGCCATTACGATATATGGTTTCTCATTTTGAGTACATCTGAAAGTTACTTGAACTTGTAAGTTAGGAATCATATCAACTGCCTTACAAAGTGCAACTACATTAATCATAGTATTTTTCCACTTCTCACCATTCATAGATGAACTAGCATCTATTGAGATATGTAAGTTAGCTTTTTTGTAAGAATCTATTTCTGAGAATTGAAATACATTTTCATTACCAAATCCTAAAGATGAAATCATTCTCTTATCAATTCTACCAACTTTTTGTCTGTTAAAAATTGTTGTTCTATCTTCACCTCTTACTTGAAGTTTCTTACCTAACATTGTACCAAGTTTAATTCCTTTTTGAACCTCTTCAATATAATCCATTCTCATTATAGTTTCGTCATCCCAATAATTTCTATAAGTCATTGGAAACATATCTGATTCAAATAATCCTTTAGTAAGTTTCTTAACTACAATACATTGAACTGATTGATTACCATAGTAACCTTGATTAACATCCTTACCAACTTCTTTCATTTCAGAACCACTTTCTTCAATAGCATTTAGGTTCTTAGAATCTGTTTTAGTAAGTGATGTTTTTTGAATGTCACCATCCATAAACTTCTTTTGTTTCTCTATTTTCTTTTTAAGTAAATCTTTTTGTTTCTCTGAAAGTTCAACAGATGATTTAGATGGTGAATTATCTTTACTCGGTGTACCTCCAATATTACCAGGCACATTACCAATATCCATTCCACTACCACCAGTTGGTGTTTCATCCGAATCACCTCCCATTGGAGATTCACCAATAGATTCTAATAAATCATTGAAATCATCATCACTCATTCCTTGAGAAGAACCTCCATTTCCATCATCAGAACCTTGTTCATCAGAAGAACCATCACCATTACCATCACCATTCTGGTCTTGTTGGTTTTCATCAGTTAGTTGGTTAAGGTTTCCTAAAATTATATTGAACATTGCAAGTGCAACATGAAATGATTCTTTTGAATTAGTTAATCTACTGATTGTATTCAATCCAACTAATCTATAAATTGCTCTCAAACCCTTTAGAGAATTTAATTGAGTATTTTTGTTATGTAAGTTGATAATTCTAAACATATAAGAATCAATAGTTTCTTCAGTATACTCATCAGAAAGTAATGCCTTATCGATTAACTTATCATTGAAGTACTTATCGTACATCTTTCTGTAGTAATCTCTGTAACCAGGTGCTGATTTGAAAACATAGTTATCGATTCTCCTATCTTCAACATAATTCCAAAGGTTTTTAATAACCTCAATTGGATTATTAATACCTTTTTTAATAGCCCCATCTTTTACATGAGTTGGAACTAAATTGTATATATCATTAAGTAATTTGAAATCAGAAAGTTTAATGTGAGAACCCTCGTGAAGTGCCAATCCAACTGCCACATCAAAATCTTTTGGTTCTGTGATTCTACTACCAATAACAACTGATTTACCATCAGTATAAGAATCTCCTCCTCTTTCTTTAAACTTAACAGGTACAGATTGGTTAGTTACAATATTAACGAAGTTAGATATTGCTCTTTTGGAAGAAGCTAATTTGTATAAATCTAAGGATTTCTTTTCCTTATCTGAAAGTTGGTCTATGATGATTGAATCTGTACCATAATCATCATACCAAAAGGAAGAATTGTTATATTTACTCATGTTTTAGGTTTTTAAGGTTTATATTTGTGTGATAACTCTCACTCATTTACTATGTAAATATACGAAAAATAATTGTAACAAACAAGCTTTTTCGTATTTATTTTTTATCTATACAAAGTTACTACTGAACCGAAGTTTTTATCAAAGACCTGTATAAGGTTTTCATAATCTCCACTCATCATATCTTTGAGTATTTTATTTCCATCCAAATCAAGTTGATTAGATAGTCTTTTAACCATTCCCATTAGAAAATATGCATTTCCTTGTGGACCTGTTAAATCAATTTCGATTCCGTTTGTTTGTGGTTTTTGTTTTATCATATCTTATTGGTTTAAGGTTAACATTGATAATGGAACATTATAAGAACCTATACCATTTAGAACTTCAATAACAGCTTTAGTTCTGTTGATTTTACTAACTCTACATTGTTTACCATTCAACTTTGGATGATTAACTGAAACGTTAGCTCCAATATAAAGTTCTTGTTTTGTTTCCCAAGCAACTTCGGATTTTTTGATTTTAACTAATTCTACAATTTTAGAGTTTAACTCTCTTAGTTCTTGAAGGGAAAGGTTTTTTAATTCTGAATAATTCATATGTTTTATGTTTTAAAGGTTTAGTGTAATATCTCTCTCTTTATTACATATGTAATATACGACTTATTATTGGATTGCGCAAGCTTTTTGTGCTTTATTTTTTATATTTATAAATAAGAATTCACCCAAAACCATATTAGATGAATAAATTAATAATATTATTACTATTATTGCCCACTCTATCGTTTGCCCAACTACTAACCGAAAAGGATAAACAGATGCATTTTACTGCTGGAGTTCTTACCTCTGCATTTACTTATGATTATGTTTATCGTAAAACTAATAACAAGAAAAAAGCAGTAGTTTATTCAATTGCATCCTCTATAGTGGTAGGATCATTAAAAGAATTCATAGATAGTAGACAAAAAGGAAATAAATTTGATACTAGAGATTTACTTGCAACCACATATGGTGGAATATCAGCTTCTTTTACAATTAACCTTTTTACAAAAAAGAAAAAATCCTATCCAAATAAGTACATTCCATAACCAATTAGAAGGTTAAGGTTTACTACTACTAAATTCCATTGTTTTGCTAACCAAACCTGTGGTAATGATAATACTGCTCCACATAAGTAAGTGTAAGCTCCTATATTATCATATGGTAGTAAATAAGGACTCATCATGATAAATGCAGTTCCCATGTAACCCAATCGATTACCCAATCTTTCTGCTGGTGTTAATTTTCTAGATTTCACCAACATTCTCATAAACCAATTACCAAGGGTTCGTTCACATGATCTACATGTTTTCTTTCTACTCTTAAAAAGTAATTTTGGTTTCGTTTTATTACAAACGTTACATTTCTTCATCATAACAAATCATCTGGTGTTTGTTTATATATTCTGTATGAATCTTCATTAAAGTGTTGTGTGGATACCTCAAAAACGATAGAGTTCTCTTCTAATGATATCAATTGATGTGGTTGACCTCTTTCTATTAATACGGTATCTCCTACCTTTAGAATCCTACTATCGTGTAGACCTTCTTCAACATCTATCCAGTTGAATTGGAAACTTCCTTGTTGAATATACCAAGTTTCTTTTTTCTTTAAGTGATAATGCATTGAGAAGCTTTCCATCTTCTTTTCAAAAACTAATAGTTTTCCACAATATTCTTCATCATTGTGAATCCATAGTTCATAACCCCAAACTTTTTCTACTCGTTTTGGTGGTTTTACATCTATTGGTATAATCATAAAATTTTATGTTATTCGTAATCATAATCAAATCCACTCTCTTGTCTATCTAATTCAAGATAAATATCATCGAGTACTTCGATTGTTTTTTCAACTAGTGCCCAATCTTTTTCAGATACTGCATCTTCTAGGTTGATGCTAACTCTTTTAATCTCCTCTGCTAAACTTTGCATATTCTTTTTGTAGTATGTTTTTACATATAATACTATCCAATTAGGATGTTTTATATGTTATTACATATTAAGAAATGAAAAAAGATGTTATTTAATGAAGTTTTTGTTCTTAAGTGCACGTGCAGTTGAAATCCACTTTTTACCTATCATATTATATAAAGGCTTTCTTACAAAAGCATTTACTGCTTTCTGTACTTGGTTGGAAATTGGTTTGTAAACTGTATTATCTACAATTCTAAAGTTACCACCGAATAAGTTTTGGAACTTACCTAAGTTATTTTGAACATCTTTCCAAGATTTCTCTAATCTAGCATCATCTAAAACTCGTTCTCTTTGTTTGTTTCTTTCTTGAGCAACTTCTAGTGAAGTGTTTACGAATACCATGTAAGTATCGTAACCTAATGATTCTGCATATTTCTTATTCTTTTGAATCTTACCATACTGATGACCAGTTCCATCGATAATCATACCTAACCTACCAGCTTCATAGAATTTCTTTTGAAGTTTAGTTATTCGTTTTGCGTTATTTCTAATAGAGT
>Ga0257110_1001467_pt1 | contig 11128 bp, 12 predicted proteins | sample LP_taG_7_FD_190184 | JGI IMG/M metagenome (GOLD analysis project Ga0257110, IMG submission 190184) | Marine microbial communities from Northeast Subartic Pacific Ocean, Canada - LP_J_2015_P26_10m | ecosystem: Environmental > Aquatic > Marine > Oceanic | place: Canada: Northeast Subartic Pacific... | reverse complement strand
GTCTTAGAAAGTTCAAGCGTGCCTGTGAAAAAGCAGCAATTGTTCCTGAAATCAGAGCAAGAGAGTACTATGAGAAGCCAACTGAAAAGAAAAAGCGTTTAATGGCAGCAGCTGTAAAACGTGCAAGAAAATCAAATAGGAAGTACGCCTTCCCACGACAAAGATCATTTAGATAATCTTGACCCTTCTTTCAGAAATTCAATCAGACCTAAAGCAAGCAATGCTTGATAAAGACGAGTTAACTCGTGATACCTTAAGGATGTTCAAATCCGAAGTTCAAAAATTCGAAATCGATAGTAAGGAAACTGCCGATGATGCGAAGGTACTTCAAATCATCAATAAGATGATCAAACAAAGAAATGACTCTATCACTCAATTTAATAATGGCGGCAGAAGCGATCTCGCAGAAAAAGAGCAATCAGAAGTTGTTGTCCTTTCAAAGTACAAACCTCAACAACTAGATGAATCTGAGATAACGCTAAAAGTTAAAGCTGCAATTGCAGATTCTGGTTCAGAAACTATGCAAGATATTGGAAAAGTCATGGGAATCCTAAAAACATCTATTGAATCGGGAACAGCTGATATGGGTGTTGTAAGTAAAATTGTTAAAGAGCAATTAAGCTAAATTAAAAATTGGATCCTTGAGTCCATAAGGCCAAAAATATGGAAAGAAGCAACGATAGAAAACCTAATGAGTTAAGAGAAATAACTTTTGAGCCTAATGTCAATGTTCATGCTGAAGGTTCTGTCTTAGTTTCCTTTGGAAATACTAAAGTTATTTGTACTGCATCAATTGATACAAACGTTCCTAGATGGATGAGAGGCAGTGACGAAGGATGGGTAACAGCTGAATATGGAATGCTTCCAAGATCTACTAATGAAAGAATGGGTAGAGAAGCTGCAAGAGGCAAACAAAGCGGTAGGACTCAAGAAATTCAAAGACTTATTGGCAGATCTTTAAGACAAGCGGTCAATTTAAAATATATAAAAGGCAAGACTATTAATATCGATTGTGATGTTATCCAAGCAGACGGTGGAACAAGAACGGCATCTATAACAGGTGGTTGTGTTGCATTATTTTTAGCTCTTCAAAATCATCATGATGATCATAGAGCAATTAGATCTTATGTTGCTGCTGTTTCTCTGGGAATACTAGGCGGTCAAGTTGCACTTGATTTAGATTATAAAGAAGATAGTGGAGCTGAAGTTGATCTGAATTTAGTAATGACAGATGGATCTGAACTAATTGAAATTCAAGGAACAGGCGAAGAAGCTCCATTCACCAGAGACCAGCTTAATGATATGCTTGAAGTTGGAAGTTCAGCTATTGCTGATATTATTGAGAAACAAAAAGCCTGCCTAAAATAAGTGAAAGAATATCAAAAAACATTTTTGAACCTAGCATTAGATGCTAAGGCATTAGAATTTGGTACCTTCACTCTTAAGTCCGGAAGAACAAGTCCATACTTCTTTAATGCAGCTAAAATGCTTACGGGAAATTTATCTGAGTTGGCAAATTGCTATCTAGAAGCTATTAAAGAAACTGAAATAGATTTCGATTGTATATACGGCCCAGCATATAAGGGAATCTTTTTAGGTTCAGTAGTTAGTATGTTGCTTAGCCAAAACGGTCAAAACTACCCTCTCTCATTTAACAGAAAAGAAATCAAAGATCACGGTGAAGGAGGAAATATCATTGGAGCAAATCCAAGTGGTGACGTTATGATTATTGATGATGTTTTATCTGCTGGGACAGCAGCAAGAGAATCCATAGAACTCATAAATAATATTGGAGCAAACCCAAAGCTATTTATAGTTGGCCTCAATAGACAGGAAAAAGGTTTCGGAGAAGTTTCTGCAAGTGATGAATTACAAAATGATTTTGGCATCATTGTAAAATCTATTGTCGATTTAAATACCCTTATATCTTTCTCAGAGAGCAATCCAGACTATGAAGAGTTCTTAGAAGAGCTTAAAAGCTATAGAGAAAACTGGGGAGCGTAAAATGTTTTCAGGAATAGTCGAAGCCAAAGGCAAGGTCTCAAAAGTTACGCAATTTGATGATTATCTAAGAGTAGAGATTTCTGCTCCAAAAGGTTTTAACAAGAATTTAAAAAAAGGTGCTAGTGTTTCCGTTAATGGGGTCTGCTTAACTTCTAAAGATAATGGAAGCAAATCTATGAAGTTTGATGTTATTGAGGAAACTATTTCTAGAACCAATCTAAAAGAACTTTCAAAAGGACATATTGTAAATCTTGAACGTTCTATTAAAGCTTCGTCTGAAATTGGTGGGCATCTTATGTCTGGTCATATTCACTATTCAGCTAAAGTTATTCATATTGAAGATAAAAGTCATACAAAAGATATGAAAATTAGTTTGTCTAAACAGTATGCTGATTATGTTATGGAAAAGGGATATATCGGTATTAATGGTTGCAGCCTAACTGTTGGCAAAGTAAATAAAAAAGATTTCTATATCCATTTGATACCTGAAACTTTAAAAGTAACAAACTTAGATAGTTTGGTAAAAAATGATTTATTAAATATAGAAATAGATCAAAACACTATCGCTATAGTTGATACTGTTAAAAAGACTTTAGCTGCTCAGAAATCTAGATAAAACTGCCATTCTAATAGCGACGCCGTTTGCTATTTGATCGCGAATAACTGAATTATCAGACTGATATACACTTTCAGATATCTCAATGTAATTTACAGGTCCTGGATGCATAACAATAGCGTCACCTCTTGCCTGCTCAACTCGTTCAGAGGTCAATTCATATGCCTGCTTGTAATCCTCTAAATCAAGGTTTAGATCTTCTTCAAAGCGTTCATATTGAATTCTAAGAGTCATAATCACATCAGCATCTTGTAAAGCTAAATCAAGATCAGGCTCGTATTTTCCTAATGCAGGATCTAAATATTTCGAACACATGCTTGGATGTCCACAAAATGTTAATGAGTTAAATGAAAAATTGGATAATCCCTCTACAAAAGATGAAGTAACTCGTGAATGATCAAGATCACCAACAATAACTATATTTAAATCATCAATAGATCCTTTATGATCCATAATTGTCATTAAGTCTATGAGAGCTTGGGTTGGATGAGAAATGGAACCTTCTCCTCCATTAACAAATACCATTTCTGGTAAATATTCTGCTAAGTCTCTAATTACTGATTCTGGATGTCTTAACACGCACAGGTCTACACCCATTAAACTTAATGCATCAACCGTCTCATAAATTGATTCGCCCTTCTCAATAGAAGAACTTGCTATATCAAACCCAATTACTGAACAGCCTAAATTCTTAGCAGCAATTTCAAAAGATGATTTTGTTCTTGTACTTGGCTCACAGAAAATATTTGCAACTGTTTTATCAGGGAATAATTCTTCTTTCCTGAAAGTACCGTTATCAGTTTTAAAGTTTCTGGCAAACTCAATTAGGTCCAGTATCTCTTGCTTAGATAAATCTGTAATTGATAAAAGATTCTTAATCATGAGCAAGAAGAATTGCATCCATTTCTACATTCACTCCAAGGGGCAAAGCTGATACTTCAACGGTTGCTCTTGCAGGATAAGGTTCTTTAAAATGCTTTAGCATAGCTGCATTAACAACTGCAAAATCTTTCATATCAGTAATATAAATAGTTAACTTAACAATATCAGATAGCGTTAAATTTGCAGCTTCACAAATACTCGTAAGATTTTTTATTACCTGCTCTGCTTGATCTTCTATTGAAGCATTCATAAGGTCGCCTGTTGCAGGGTTTAGTGGTATTTGTCCTGAAACAAATAGAAAACCATTAGCTTTAACAGCTTGAGAATATGGCCCAATAGCTTTAGGAGCTTTTTCAGTAAATATTATTTCTTTTGACATACTATTTCTCTCATATATAAAAATGTAGCTGATCGCAATGAGGATTGTACATAATATTAGGAATATAGGTTTATCATTTTTCATTAATCATTCTTATGCAGCTTGATGTAAATTTCTTTGATTTAACTTTTTGCATGATTTTATCTAAATGTTCTATATTTTCGACATCTGCTTCGATCTCGAATCCAGTAAATTTCTTATCTATATGATTTGTATTTACATTTTGCATATTAATGCCTGCTTTTGTAAAAATGGCTACTAAATCAGCAAGTACACCTATCTTATTTTCAGTACTTATACTTAGTCTTGCAGTATAAAGATGAGTTTTTTTAGATTCATCCCATGTGGCAGGAAAATATCTAGCATCTTTATTTATAAAGGGTGCGACCTGTTTACACTTCCTATGATGAATAACTATGCCTCTTTCGGTATCAGAGTGAGCAATTGCAGGATCTCCATCTATAGGATGACAGCACTTGGCAAAAACTACTGAAACTCCTTCAATATGATTGTCGATTATATGAACAGTGGAAGTTTGACTTTCCTCATCATCTTTCCTGATTTTGAGACCTGAATAAAAACGTTCAGCAACAATATTTCCGGTCCTCTTTCCAAGCCCAAGGTCAGTTAGTAGTTTGTTTAAAGATGTAACTCCAATTGAGTCTAAAATTCTCTTCAATGAACTTCCTCTATAGTCTGTTAAAGACTTACCAGATCTTTTTAACTCGGATTCAAGCATTAATTTTCCTGCCTTTCTAGCAGAAGATGTTTTTTGATTCTTTAATTTATTTCTAATGCCAGTTCTTGCTTTACTTGAAACTACAAAATTAAGCCAAGAAGGGTCTGCTTCAACTGGAGAACTAGATGTAATAATCTCAACAGTTTGTCCGCTCTCTAACTCAACATTTAATGGTGCCTCTACTCTATTTACTTTACAGCCAACAATGCTATTACCAAGACCTGTATGAACTTCATATGCAAAATCAATTGGAGTAGCTCCTGTTTTTAATGCATAGACATGACCCTTTGGAGAAAATAAGTAAACTTCACTTGAATCGAGATCTTTCTTTATGGCATCAGCAAAATCTTTAGGGCCTGTTGATTTTTTTTGAAGATCAATAAGACTTGATAGCCACCTACTAGCTCTAAGCTCAGTTCCCATTCCGCTATCCTTAGTTTTATAACCCCAATGTGCCGCCACACCCATATTAGCAGTAGCCCACATACTTCTTGTTTGAATTTGAACTTCTATTGGAAAGGCATTTAGGGCCAAAAGACTAGTATGCAAAGCTTGATATCCATTGGTCTTAGGTATGGCTATATAGTCTTTGAATTTATTTTCAATTGGTGAGAAGTAGTTATGAATAATTCCTAAAGCTCTGTAACAATCATCAACAGAATCAACTAATATTCTGAATCCATATACATCTAATATTTCAGAGAAAGGTTTATGTTTTCTTTTAATTTTATTGTAAATACTATATGTAGTTTTTTCCCTTCCTTTAACAGCTGCATTTTCAATATTATTAGTCTTCAAATGACTTTTAAGTTCTTTTCTAATTTTATCTACTATTTTTTTTCTACCGCCGCTTGAGCTTTTTATGGCATTCTCTAACATTTGAGATCTTAGAGGATGAATGCATTTAAAAGACAAATTTTCAAGCTCAGCTCTTATGTCTTGCATACCTATTCTCAAAGCTAATGGTCCATATACCTCTAAAGTTTCTTTAGATTTTTGAATTTGTTTTTTTCTTGGGACATGCTCTATCGTTCTCATATTATGCAAACGGTCACATAGCTTCACTAATATTACTCTTACATCATTAGCCATTGCCAAAGCCATCTTTTGAAGATTATTAGCATTACTCTCAGCTATATTTTGCATATCAAGCTTACCCAGCTTACTTACCCCATCGACAATATGAGCTACATCGGCTCCAAATAGTTTAGTTAAATTATTTTTCTGAACGTTGCAATCTTCAAGCACATCATGCATTAAGGCTGCACAAACCGTATCTGGATCTACCTTCAATTCAAGTAAAATATTTGTGACTGCTACTGGATGAGAAATATAATCTGATCCATCTTTTCTTTTTTGTCCTTTGTGAGCATAAAAAGCAAAAGTGTAAGCTTTTTGAATTTTTTTAATATCTTCCAGGTTTAAGTAAGCTTTTGTAGCTTTAAAGGTGTTTGATGGTAATTTTAAGAGATCTGTATCTGAAAAATTTTTCAAAAAATGACTAGGGAGAACTGTATCACTCAAATTAGTTCTCCAAAATTCATTTAACCAACTGTTTCTGTATCTTGGTTCCCTGGTGCTGAAAATTCATCTAATAAAACATCTTCTTCTAACGTTCTTTCTAAAGTTTCCTTATCTAAAAGTCCTGCTTCGATTTCTCTTAGTGCAACCAGTGTTGGTTTATCATTATCCCATTCTACGAGCGGATCTCTACTTGTAGTAGCAAGCTGACGAGCTCTTTTTGAAGCCATGATTATTAAATCAAATCTACTTGGTATTATTTGTAAACAATCTTCTACTGTAATTCTAGCCATATAATTTCTCCTAGGATGTGTATTCTAATTCTTATTGCCCCATTAAGACAACAAAACTCTTAAGTTCTTTGTATTTTTTTATATCTAGTTTGATGCTTATATCTTTTCTGTAACTATATTAGTGAGATTTTCGAGCGCTAAATCAAAATTATCATTAAGCACTCTAAAGTCAAACTCATTAGCATGTTCTAACTCTTTTTTTGCATTTAATAATCTAGTATTAATTACATCATCTGAATCTAACCCTCTTTTAAGCAATCGCTCTTCGAGCTCTTCTATACTTGGTGGCACAATAAATATTGAAGTGTGTTGAATTTCAGTATTCTGAATTTGTTTAAAGCCCTGAACATCAATATCTAATATTATATTAATTCCATTATCTAGTTTTTCTTGTACATGTGATTTTAAAGTTCCGTATTGATGATTATGGACAATCGCATTTTCAATAAAGGCATGTTCTGATTTAAGCACATCAAAATCGTTATCAGTTATAAAAAAGTAATGTTTGCCATCTACTTCACCCATTCTTGGAGACCTTGTTGTAGCTGATATAGACAATTGAATGTTATCTGATTTTTCTATAATTGAATTAATTAAAGAAGATTTACCAGCTCCAGATGGTGCTGAAATTACAAATAGGTTTCCTTTACTATCTTTATTCAATGTTCTGAGCCTGTTCTCGCATTTCTTCTACTGATAGCTTCATGTCTAGCGCAATTTGTTTATATGATGGTGAATCTAACTTTACTGACAAAGTGCTGGTTTCTCTAAACAGCTCTTGAAGAATAAAATCTATTTTTTTTCCACTGGTCTTTTTTGAAGAAAGTTCTTTTTTTAGAGATGTAGTATGAAAACTAATTCTTTCCACTTCTTCCGCAACATCATGCTTTAAAACTAAGATTGCCACTTCTTGTTCTAATCTTGCTCTGTCTATATTCTTAGTTAATTCAAGGATTTTCTTTTTAAGAGTTATTGATCTTTGTTTTGTTAGCTTTTTATTTGAAGATAAAATTTTTGAGTTATTTTTGATTATCTTATTTATTTTAGATAAAAATACCTTTTCTATTTTTATTCCTTCAGATGACCTGCTGGCTACAAGCTGATCTAAAGCCTCAATAAAGACTTTTTTTATATGCTTTTGATTTGTATTTATAGTTTGCTCAGATTTTATTACTCCTGGCATATCTTTAATATCCGAAAAACTTATAGAACTCTTATCAATACCTGGAATATCCTTAATAGTCTCTAGTAAATTCTTTAAGGATTTACTATTTAATGTAAATTTATTGCTGGCTGGAAACTTCAATCTGAATCTAATATCTACACTTCCTCTTTTTAACTTCTTAGATACGGTATCTCTCACGTATACATCTAGTTGATTACTCATGTCATTGGGCTTTGTAGATATTTCAAGAAATCTGTGATTAACAGTTTTTATTTCGCAATAAATTTCTGATTCTTTATTGGAAAATTGTGCGGATCCAAAACCGGTCATGCTAATTGTCATATTAATATTGTATTTTGGTTGATGTCTTAGTTCTAGCTATATTCATCAAATTTAAATCCTAATTTTTTAATTTTCTCATTAGAAATACATTTTTTGGTTTTGTCTAACTCTATGTCCTCACTACAATTAATAAAATTGTTCCTATCGATAATATCCGGATTGTTAATGAAGAAGTTAATGGCTTTTGCAGCATTATCTCTATGCAACCTATTAAAGGACTTGTTGTCAGAATTTATATCATAAAGCCCTGAAAATCTGAGTACGATTAAATTACCTGGATGCTTTTTGTTGAGCAACGATTCATATCTAGTTATAGTTTTTCCTCTAAAGTCAGCAGGTTCCATGGATGAATCTTCATTAAGCATTCCTACTTGATGGGGGCCGTAAACCCTTGTTGATGATATGGCAATTAAATTTTTAAAGCTTACATTTTTCAAGGAATTATTTATATTATCTATTGCTCTGATGAAGCCGTCCTCGTAACCACCTTGACTCATGTCACTTGGTTTTGGAATTATAATAACTGTATCAAAAGACATATCTTTAAACTTAAAAGGTTCGCCAGAAAGCCAATCCCAAGAAGTTTTGTTTATACCTTCTTCATTTATTGAGCTTCTATTTAATGCATAAATATTAAATTTATCCAAGTTAATAATGGTTTTTAATCTTTGGCCAATATCACCATAGCCAATAATTAGGATATTTTTCAGCATTCTTTAATTTAACATATGATCCAAAGAGTATTCCTTTGGATCATATAAATTTACGGAGTATCTAGATACTTAATAACGGAGCAATTACTAAACTTACTATAGCCATTACGTTTATAAGAATATTCATAGCAGGCCCAGATGTATCCTTGAAAGGATCTCCTACAGTGTCACCTACAACAACGGCTTCATGGGTATCTGAACCTTTACCACCAAGATTACCCTTCTCAACGAATTTCTTGGCATTGTCCCAAGCGCCACCAGCGTTTGCCATCATTAAAGCTAATGATACGCAACCTAATAATCCACCAGCAAGCATTCCGCCCAGGGCTTCTGCACCAAGACCAAAACCTATTAATGCCGGCATACCAACTGCAATTACTCCTGGGAGCATCATTTTCTTTAGTGAAGCTTGAGTTGCTATTTCAACACATTTTTCTGAATCTGGGTCTGCTGTTCCTTCCATCAGTCCATCAATTTCTCTGAACTGTCTTCTAATTTCATTAATCATTTCAAAAGCAGCATCGCCAACAGCTTTCATTGTTATTGAAGCAATTAAGAATGGAACACATGCCCCAATGAACATTCCAACAAGAACAATTGGTTTAGTTAAAGCTAATGAAAACTCAGGATTGTTTAAAGTTACGACTGCTGAGAAGGCTGAAATAATTGCAAGTGCGGCCAAAGCAGCAGCACCAATTGCAAAACCTTTACCGATTGCAGCTGTTGTATTACCAAGTTCATCCAATGAATCAGTAATCTCTCTAACTTCTTTCCCCATGCCTGACATTTCAGCAATACCACCAGCATTATCAGCAACTGGACCATAAGCATCAATTGCCATCGTAATACCTACCGTTGATAACATTCCAACTGCGGCAATACCAACACCATAAACACCTGATAAACCTGTAGAAACAAAAATTATTGATGCAAGAATAATGATTGGAATCACAACTGACTCCATTCCAACAGCCAAGCCAGAAATCATTACGGTAGCTGCACCAGTTTCTCCTGATTCTGCAATACTTCTAACAGGTTTGTTTTCTGAATCTGTATAGTATTCTGTTATTAAGCCAATAAGAACTCCGCCAACCGCACCGGTAATAACACACCACCATACTGCTGATGAAACCCCTGGTAGGGAATCTATTAAGAACCAAGCGAAAGCTACGAATATAACCGGAGCTAACAAAGTTCCTGATCTTAGTGCATTAGCAGGAGCCTTTTCTGATTGAAGTTTTACAATTATTATTCCGATTATTGAAGCAACAAGACCAACTGAGGCTAATAATAAAGGTAATACCATCATGTCTTTAGAGCCAAGGGTATAAGCAATTGCAATAGATGCAATCATTGATCCACAATATGATTCAAAAATATCAGAACCCATTCCAGCTACATCTCCAACATTATCTCCAACATTATCTGCAATGACACCAGGGTTTCTTGGATCATCTTCTGGGATTCCAGCTTCTATCTTTCCTACTAAATCTGCACCTACGTCAGCACTTTTTGTAAATATTCCTCCGCCAACCCTTGAAAAAAGAGCTACGACTGAAGCACCCATTCCAAAACCTTCTAATGCATGAACATGATCGGTATTAAAAAAGTAATAAAGAGTACCAAGACCGATAAGTCCTAGTGATGCGACGCATAAACCCATCACAGATCCTCCATAAAAAGAAACGGATAAAGCAGCAGCTGCACCATCTTTTTGAGCTGCTGTTGCTGTTCTTACATTTGCTTTAGTTGCTGCATACATACCTATGAATCCAGCTACAGAGGAGCAAGCTGCTCCTACAATTACTGCTATTGCAGAATGCATTCCAAGACCAAGCCATACCAATACTACTAAAACTGACATGAACATTAACAAATATGTATATTCAGTCTTCATAAAAGCTAATGCGCCTCTATGTATTTGATCACCAATTTTTTTAACTTTATCCTCTCCATCAGGATATTTCATAACAAGTGTATAAACTATATAAGCGGCTATCATTCCGATTAAGCCTAAAAGTGGTGGTATAAGTAAAATATTCATAGTAATAAACCTTTTTTATAAAAAGTGCATTCTATCAAATTATTATAAAAAAGATGTGATTTAAATTTATTTTTTATTAAAAATATCTTTATCCAAGAGTCCTTCTGAATTAGCAACTATGCATGCTACTGCAGCATCCCCGGTCACATTAACTGAAGTTCTTATCATATCGAGAATCCTATCTACAGCAAGAATAATGCCTATTGCCTCAAGAGGAAGTCCAAATTGTTGAAGAATAATTACCAAGGTAATTGTGCCTGCAGAAGGAACTGCAGCTGTGCCTATTGATGTAACAACTGCAAGGATAACAACTTGAACATATTGGAATAGTGTTAGATCAATACCAGACATTTGCGCGATAAAGACAGTTGCCATGCCTTGCATTATCGCTGTCCCATCCATATTAATGGTTGCTCCAACAGGGATTACA
>Ga0257110_1001466_pt1 | contig 11129 bp, 6 predicted proteins | sample LP_taG_7_FD_190184 | JGI IMG/M metagenome (GOLD analysis project Ga0257110, IMG submission 190184) | Marine microbial communities from Northeast Subartic Pacific Ocean, Canada - LP_J_2015_P26_10m | ecosystem: Environmental > Aquatic > Marine > Oceanic | place: Canada: Northeast Subartic Pacific... | reverse complement strand
AAATTTTAAAAGCTGAAAATAATCCTGAAGATGAAACTGCTGGTTATCGAGAAGTACCTTTTTCAAAAGAACTATATATAGAAAGAGAAGATTTTAAAGAAGACGCAAACAGTAATTTTTTCCGCTTAACTTTAGGGAAGGAAGTTCGGTTAAAAAACGCTTACATTATAAAAGCAGATTCAATTATTAAAGACCCTGAAGGCACCCTTAAAGAAATAAAATGCTCTTATGATGCCGACAGTCTTAGCGGAACAGGCACTGTAGCAAGCCTAAGAAAAGTTAAAGGCACACTTCATTGGGTTTCTATTTCTCATGCAATTAAAGCCGAAGTAAGATCGTATGACCGATTGTTTACAGATGAAGCTCCCGATAGCCATAAAGACAAGACATTTATGGATTTTGTTAATCCAAATTCCTTAACTGTTTCACAAGCTTTTGTGGAGCCAAGTTTAGCTTTAGCAAAAAAAAGTAGTAGCTTTCAGTTTCAGCGATTAGGGTATTTTAAAGTTGACGATGACTCTACGAGTGAAGCCCTCGTTTTTAACAAAACAGTTGGTTTACGTGATTCTTGGACTAAGAAAAAACCGGTTAAAAATAAAATATTACCAACGCAAAAAGCTGCAGTTCATTCTTTAAATGAAATTATGCGTTTTGGAAAAAAATACACTAAATTTCCTGTCGAAAAGCAGCAAGAAACTAAGCTTAGAATACAAGAATTAGCAAAGAGTATTTCTTACGAAGAGCTAATTCCGTTTTTTGGAACAGCTCTTAAAAAAGTGGGCACACGAATTGTAACAATGATCGCACTTGGTGTTTTAATAAAAAACAATCAAGAAATAACCCCTGAGATTAAAACATTTTTAAGAAAAGCTTTAGAGGATAAAAACGAACTATTAGTTGCTGAGGCAAGTAAAATTAATTACTAGTTTTTTATCAATAATCAAAATCTGTTTTTGGTGGTTCTTTTGGTCCTTCATTGGTCGTTTTTTTATTTACAATACCCTTAGCCGCATTGTCTTTTTTCATTTGCTCACCAATTTGGTTACTCGCTGCAAACGAGGCAATCATATTATTTAACATGTCGCTTCCTGCTTGAGGCGAATTAGGTAGTAATATTAAATTGGAGTTAGTAGCTTCTCCCACCGATTGTAAGGTGTCGTAATGTTGGGTTACCACAATTAAGGCAGATGCCTCTTGCGAATTAATGCCAACATTATTTAATACGTCAACACTATCTTCCAGTCCTCGAGCAATTTCTCTGCGTTGATCGGCAATACCCAATCCCTGCAAACGTTTGCTTTCAGCTTCAGCTTTTGCTCTTTCAATAATTAAAATACGTTGTGCATCTCCTTCATGTTGGGCTGCTACCTTTTCTCGCTCTGCAGCATTAATTCGGTTCATGGCAATTTTTACTTTTTGATCAGGATCAATATCTGTAACCAGAGCTTTTACAATGTCATAACCATAATTGAGCATTGCCTCTTTTAATTCTCGTTGTATTGCTAATGCTATTTCTTCTTTTTTAACAAAAACGTCGTCTAGAATCATTTTTGGAACTTCTGCACGAACCACATCAAATATAAACGCAGTAATCTGTTCATGTGGGTTTTGTAGCTTATAAAAAGCGTTATAAACATGCTCCCTTTTAATTTGAAATTGTACTGAAATTTTCAAGTGAACAAAAACATCATCTTTTGTTTTAGTTTCAACAATGACATCTAATTGTTGAATCCGCAAACTAACTCTTCCTGCTACTCTATCGATAAATGGAATTTTCATATTGATACCCGCTCCATAATCTCTGGTAAATTTTCCAAACCTTTCTACAACTGCAATTGTTTGTTGTTTAACAATAAAAAAAGAAGCAAAAACAAGTACTATTAAAATAGTAAAAAAAAGAATCCAAATATAGCTCATAATAATTTTTTTAAATTAAATACAATATCAAGATACAAAAAAAGGCTGCTTATAACAACCTTTAAATTCTTTTATTTAGAAGATATTTACGTTTGTTTCAAGATAAAAAAGCAATCACTTTGTTTATCCTAGAAATCACCTCTTTTTTACCCAGTATCGCAGCAATTTCAAACACATCGGGACCTTTCGTCTCTCCAACAAGCGCTAATCGTAAAGGCATCATTACGTTGCCAAACCCAATATCATTTTCAGTAATCCAGCTTTTAGTTTTATCAGTTAAATTTTCTGAAGAAAAATCGACACACTCCTCTAACAAAACAACCAACTTTGAAAGTAGTTGTGGAGTTTTCTCTTTAAATGCTTTTTTTGCTGCTTTCTCATTGTATATAATTGGCGCTTCAAAAAAGTAACTTCCTTGTTCCCAAAAATCAGCTATGAAGGATGATCGTTCTTTTATTAAACCAATAATCTTTTCAAGATTTTTATTATGATCAATTCCTTTTTTAATTAATAAGTTTGTAAATAAAGTCGATAAGCTCTTGTTATCTCTCTCTTGTAAATAATGATGCTGGAACCACTTTGTTTTTTCAGGATCAAACTTTGCTCCCGCCTTGTTAACCCTTGCTAAACTGAATGATTTTATAAGTTCCTCTAAGTTGAAAATTTCTTGTTCTGTTCCTGGGTTCCACCCTAATAAAGCAAGCATATTAACAACAGTCTCAGAAAAATAACCATCTTCTCTATATCCTGAAAAAACCTCCCCTTTTTTTGAATTCCACTGAATTGGAAAAACCGGAAAACCCATTTTATCACCGTCACGTTTACTTAATTTTCCTTTACCAACCGGTTTCATAATCAATGGAAGGTGAGCAAATTTTGGAATCTCCCAACCCAGTGCTTTGTACAACTCAATATGTAAGGGCACTGAGGGCAACCATTCTTCACCCCTAATAACATGACTAATCTCCATAAAGTGGTCGTCAACTATGTTTGCTAAGTGATAAGTTGGCATACCATCTTGTTTAAACAAGACTTTGTCGTCAAGTAGTTCTTTTTTAAACGACACATTTCCTCTAATTAAGTCTTCGGCAACAACAACTTCTTCTGTGTTTTGACCAGGATCATACATTTTAAAACGCACAACGTAATCTTCACCATTTGCTATCTTTTTTTCCACCTCTTCTTTTGTTAAAGAAATTGAGTTGGTTAGTTTTTCTCTATTATGCCAATTATAAATAAATGTTTTTCCTTTTTTTTCATGGTCTTTTCTGTGAAAGTTAAGCTCATCATTTGTGTCAAAGGCGTAATAGGCTTTCCCTCTGCTAATTAGTTGTTCTGCATACTGCTGATACATTTTTTTTCGCTCACTTTGTCTGTAAGGGCCATAAAGACCTTCTTTTCCTATACCCTCGTCAAAGGGAATATTTAACCAATTTAAGGTTTCGACAATATAAGCTTCAGCACCTTCAACATATCTGTTTTGATCTGTATCCTCAATACGTAAAATAAACTTTCCACCACATTGTTTAGCAAACAAATAATTAAATAGCGCTGTTCTTACACCTCCTATGTGTAGTGGCCCTGTCGGGCTTGGAGCAAAACGAACTCTAACTTTTTTTGACATGTGTTTTTATAAAAATAACAAAGCAAAGGTACACACCTAAAGAGGTTTTAAAAAGTAACAGCGCTATAATTTTTACAGTAAAAAATTAACAGAAAGATTTAAATTAATAATGTATTTTCGAAGATATAATTTTACAGAGCTAATTAATGAGCAGTTTTTCAGAAATCCAGTCAAAGCTGGAACAGTTTATTAAAAAATACTACACTAGTAAGTTAATAAAAGGGGTCATTCTTTTTTTTAGCATTGGATTAGTATACTTGATTATTACCCTACTTATTGAACATTATTTATGGCTAACTCCTGTAGGACGAACTTTACTGTTTTGGGTATTTATAACAGTCGAAGCCTTACTGTTTATAAAACTAATAACTTTCCCTTTATTAAAATTATTTAACCTTCAACAAGGAATATCAGATATTGAAGCGTCTAAGTTAATAGGAAATCATTTTCCTGAGGTAAGCGATAAGCTCCTTAATGTAATTCAACTAAATCAAAATCAAAGAGAATCAGAGTTATTACTCGCTAGTATCTACCAAAAGGCAGAAGAATTACAACCAGTACCCTTTAAAACTGCAATTAACTTCAAGGCAAATAAAAAGTACCTAAAATATGCACTGGTTCCTATCGTTATTTATGTATTGTTTTCTGTACTAGGGGAAAAAGATATCTTTTATAGTAGCTATAACAGGGTTGTTAATTACAATACCGCTTTTAAGCCCCCCGCGCCATTTAAATTCCAAGTTAAAAACAAATCCCTCACTACTTTAGAAAACAAAAGCTTTTTATTAAAAATCCAAACAACCGGGAAGTATACGCCTGAAAACGTTAGTATAAAATACAACAAAGAAACGTACTATTTAAATCAAACTTCTCCGGATATTTTTGAATACACATTTATTCAGCCCATTAATTCAATTAGTTTTAATTTAACAGCAAACCAGGTTAATTCTAAGGAATACACCCTTAATGTGTTAAAAACTCCGTCTTTAGTAGGTTTTAAAATGAAGTTAGATTATCCAAACTATATTGGAAAAAAATCTCAGGTTATAGAAAGTACGGGAAATGCCACCATCCCTCAAGGAACCCTAGTCTCTTGGTTTGTTGAAACAAAAAATACAAATCAAGTACAATTAAAAACTTCAGAAACAGCATATAGTTTACTAAAAGACAAAGAACAATTCCGCCTTAAAAAAAGAATCTATAAAAATTTAAATTATACACTTACTACTTCCAACGCTAAATTAAAAGAATACGAAAACTTATCTTTTTCTCTATCTGTTATAAAAGACCAATATCCTGAAATAAATATAGCAACTCAACAAGATAGTGTCTATTATCAAAAAACCTATTGTTTAGGTACCGTTTCCGATGACTATGGGCTCACTAAACTACAATTAGTCTATTATCCATCCTCAGATGAAGCCAGTAAAAAAAACATAAACATAGCGTTAAGCGCCTCAAATTTTGATCAATTTACGCATGTCTTTCCTGGAAACCTTTCTCTGATAAGCGGCGTCTCTTATAATTATTATTTTGAAGTATTTGACAATGATGCGCTTCAAAATTTTAAGTCTAGCAGGTCTTCCCTTTTTTCATATAGAAAACAGACTCAGGAAGAGATTGAAAATGAACAACTTCAGAAACAAGAAAATACCATTAAGAGCTTGGATAGGTCTTTGGAAAACATAAAAGATCAAGACCAAACCTTAAAGGAACTTTCAAAGTCTCAAAAGGAAAGTGAACAACTCAATTGGAATGATAAAAAGAAACTAGAAAAGTTTCTCATGAAGCAGCAAGAACAACAAAAAATAATGAAAAACTTCTCGAAAGAATTAAATGAAAATTTAGAAAATTTTCAACCGAAAAATCGAGATAAAGATCCCTATAAAGAACAATTGAAAGAACGCTTTCAAGAAAACGAAAAACTATTAGAGAAAAACGAAAAACTTATAAAGGAACTTGAAAAACTTCAAGATAAGATACAGAAAGAGGAGTTAACAGAGAAACTAGAACAGCTATCCAAACAAAATAAAAATCAAGAAAAAAACCTGGAGCAACTTTTGGAGTTAACCAAACGATATTATGTAACCAAGAAAGCAGAAAAGCTTGCTGAAGAATTAAATAAACTTGCTGAAGAACAGGAAAAATTAACGAATGTTAAAGATGAAAAAAACACCAAAGAAGCCCAAGAGCGAATAAATAAGAAGTTTAAAGAATACACCGAAGAAAAACAGAAATTAGAAAAGGAAAATAACGATTTAAAAGATCCGTTAGATATACCTAATGATCAAAAGGAAGAGGAAAAAGTTAAAGAAGAACAAAAAGAAGCCACAGACAACCTAAAAAACGATAATAAAAATGCTGCAAAACAAAACCAAAAAGCTGCTGCAAAAAAAATGAAACAAATGGGCCGTAAAATGCAAATGCAAATGCAGTCAGGCCAGATGAAAACAATGGATGAAGATTCGGAAATGTTACGACAAACATTAGATAATCTTGTAGTTTTTTCTTTTGAACAAGAAGCGCTCATGAAAGATTTTAAAAAAATAGATTATGGTAATGCGCTTTTTGGCAGAAAATTAATAAAACAAAATGAATTAAAACAAAACTTTGAACACATAGACGATAGTCTTTTTAGTTTATCCTTAAGACAACCTATGCTGGGCGTTGCTATCAACTCTTCTTTAACTCGAATTAACTTTAATCTAGATAAAAGCTTAGAAAGAATCGCTGAAAATGAAATGGCAATAGGAGTTTCTAGCCAACAATATACTATTACGGGCGCCAATGAACTTGCTGTTCTGCTTAGCGATATTTTAAGCGGCATGCAAAATCAAATGAGTAGCATGGGACAAGGTAAAGGTAAAGGTAAAGGTAAAGGAATGGGAGAGGGTGAAGGTGAAGGCCAGGGATTCCAATTACCAGATATTATAAAAAAACAAGAAAGTCTTACAAAAAAAATGGAAGAAGGTCTTAAAAAAGAAGGGGCAGACGGCAAAGATAGTAAAGGTCGTGGTCAAGGTGAAGGTCAAGGAGATAGTGAAGGTCAAGGAGGTAACGAGGGCTCTTCAGAAAACGGAAAAAGAGGTAATAAGGAAAATGGCAACCTAAACAAGGAAGAGGGTTATGGAAATACTGAAGATACAAATGGAAAATTATTTGAAATCTATAAACAACAACAACAATTACGGCAACAATTACAAAATAAAATTAGTCAACTTGGAGACAAAGCAAATGCGGCAGCTCTGCTTCGTGAAATGGAAAATATAGAACAGCAATTATTAGACAAAGGCTTTAATCAACAAACACTAGAAAGAATGCAAAATTTAAAACATGAATTGTTGAAATTAGATAAAGCAACCTTTGAACAAGGAAAAGAATCAAAGAGGGAGTCACGAACAAATAATCAGCAATTTAATAACAACCTAACATTAAGTCCTGCAGAAATAAAAAAATATTTTAATACAACAGAAATCCTTAATAGAGAATCCTTACCTTTAAACTTAGAATACAAACAAAAGGTCCAAGAATATTTTAAGAATAAAAATGATTGATTTTTTCTCAGAGACTGCATTTAGCCTTCAAAACCCAGATGAAATAGCTCGTTGGATATCTAAAATCATCAACGCTCAAAAACGGGAAGAGGGAGAAATTAGTTATATTTTTTGCGACGACCAATACCTTCATAAATTAAACCTAGAGTTTTTAAATCACGATACATTAACCGATATTATCAGTTTTGACAACAGCTTAGGGAATCAAATTAATGGAGATATTTTCATATCTATTGAACGCGTAAAAGAGAATGCGGATACCTATAAAACTAATTTTGAAGACGAATTACATCGTGTAATTATCCACGGAGTTTTACATTATTGTGGTTTTAATGACAAAACTAAAGCAGAAGCAACCTTGATGAGAAAAAAAGAGGATGAAGCACTTTCTCAAAGGGTATTTTGTTAATAGTCTAATAATCAGCAAAATAAACAATAAACGTTTTAATTTTAAGTTAATTACTTATATTTGCACGCTCTTGTAAAATCAAGAATAAATTAATTTGAAAAGTAATGTTCCACGTGGAACAAATTTAAGTTTATGTTTCCAAATAAATATGATGTTATAGTTGTTGGTGCAGGTCATGCTGGATCGGAGGCGGCCGCTTCTGCCGCGAACTTAGGCTCTAAAACTCTTCTAATAACCATGAACTTACAAAATATTGCACAGATGTCTTGTAATCCTGCCATGGGCGGAATAGCCAAGGGGCAAATTATTCGTGAAATAGATGCTTTGGGTGGTTATAGTGGTATTGTTTCAGATGAAACAGCTATTCAATTTAAAATGCTTAATAAGTCAAAAGGCCCTGCTATGTGGAGCCCTAGAGTTCAAAGTGATCGTATGCGTTTTTCTGAAACATGGAGAGATATGCTAGAAAAGACTCCTAATTTAGATTTTTATCAAGAAATGGTTCTAGGCCTTATCACTGAAAATAATAAAATTGTTGGTGTTAAAACGTCCTTAGGTATTGAAATACGTTCTAAAACTGTTGTTCTTACCAATGGAACTTTTCTAAACGGAGTTATTCACATCGGAGACAAACAGTTTGGAGGCGGAAGAGCTGGAGAAAGAGCGTCAACAGGTATTACTAAGGATCTTATTCAGCTAGGGTTTGAATCTGGCAGAATGAAAACCGGAACACCTCCTAGGGTAGACGGACGTTCTTTAGATTTTTCCAAGATGATTGAACAGCCAGGTGACGTACAACCAGAAAAATTTTCCTATCTAAATACCACCTCGGCTTTAACTCATCAACGTTCTTGTTACATGTCATACACAAGTCAAGAGGTACACGATATTTTAAAAGAGGGATTTGATAAATCCCCAATGTTTAATGGCGCAATTCAATCCAGTGGCCCAAGATACTGCCCTTCCATAGAAGAAAAAATAAATCGTTTTGCTGACAAAGATCGACACCAACTTTTTGTTGAGCCTGAGGGCTGGAAAACCATAGAGTATTATATTAATGGTTTTTCTACATCCCTTTCTGAAGATGTTCAGTACAGGGCCTTAAAGCAAGTTTCAGGTTTTGAGAATGTTAAATTCTTTCGTCCTGGTTATGCAATCGAATATGATTATTTTCCGCCAACTCAACTAAAACACACCTTAGAAACAAAGCTTATATCTGGCTTATATTTTGCAGGACAAATAAATGGAACCACTGGTTATGAAGAAGCTGCATCACAGGGTCTGATAGCAGGGATTAATGCACATCAAAAAGTACAAGAAAAAGAAGCATTTACATTAAGTCGTGATGAGGCTTACATAGGAGTTTTAATAGATGATTTAATTACTAAAGGAACCAAAGAACCCTATAGAATGTTTACATCAAGAGCAGAATATAGAACTCTACTAAGACAAGACAATGCGGATTTTAGATTAACAAAAAAATCATTTGATCTTGGTTTAGCTTCAGAAAATCGCTTAATAAACATGGAGAAAAAAAAGAAACAGTCTGAAGATTTGATTCAATTTTTTAAAAACACGAGCGTTAGCCATGCAATTTTAAACCCAATTCTAATCTCAAAAGAATCTGCTCCAGTGAAACAAATGGACAAATTGTACAAACCGTTCTCACGTCCAAATATTACAATGGATGATATGAGAAAAATTAATGATGTAGAAGAATATATAACAAAAAATAAACTTGGTAGAGAGGTATTAGAGCAAACAGAAATTCAAATAAAATATGCCGGTTATATTAATAAAGAAAGAGCTAATGCTGATAAGTTAAATAGACTGGAAGGAATTAGAATACCTGAAAGCTTCGACTATTCAAAATTAAAATCACTTTCTTATGAAGCTCTTGAAAAACTTCAGTCCATTAAGCCGGTTACTGTCTCACAAGCATCAAGAATTAGCGGTGTTTCTCCAAACGACATTTCTGTTTTATTAGTTTACATGGGCAGATAAGTTGTTTGTTTCACGTGAAACATTCACTCATTGAATTACTTTTATCTAACAATTTTACTTTAGAATGCAATTAAAACAAGAAAACTTTCCCTTAACTGTAAAAGACCATTTAGTGTCTAATGAAGAGTTTACTTTATATTTTGATGCTGAAAAAGAAATGCTTTTAACAAAACCGCAACCAGAGGCCAGTAAACTTTCTCAATACTATGAGAGCGATCAATATATTTCTCACACTGATAACAAAAAAGGCCTCATTCCATTTTTATATCATATCGTAAAAAAAAGATCTCTAAAGAACAAATTAAGTTTAATTAACTCGTTAAAAAAGAATAACAAAAGTATCCTTGATATTGGAGCTGGAACTGGAGACTTTTTGAGTTTTATTCAATCTGAATTTAGATCTGTAACAGGAATTGAACCCAACCAAAAAGCCAGGGAATTAGCACAAGAAAAAGGAATTTTTTTAGAACAAGACTTAAAAGATGTTAAAGGCAAATTGTTTGATGTAATTACAATGTGGCATGTTTTAGAGCACGTTCCAAACTTAGAAGAAACAATTCGAGATGTAGAAGCTTTATTGAAACCGAATGGAATATTAATAATAGCTGTTCCTAATTTTTATTCTTTTGATGCCGCCTATTATAAAAATTTCTGGGCTGCATTTGATGTGCCCAGACATTTATGGCATTTTTCAAAGGCATCTATGAATAAACTCTTCTCCGATAAATTATCACTCTTAAAAATAAGTCCGATGGTTTTCGATTCATTTTACGTAAGTATACTTTCGGAAAAAAATAAGCCAGGAAAATTAAATTTATTTAAAGCTTTTTTTGTAGGATTAAGATCAAATATGTATGCTTTGTCTACTAAGGAATATTCATCACTTATTTATTGCTACCAAAAACCCGAATAAATCAAAATAAGCCTTTTTAAGACGGTTTTGTAGCTTTAACTAATAAGACTTAGTCTTTTTTAGTTATGTGGTATAAAAAGACGCTTTATCTAAAACAAAATCAATAAGAAGGATTTATTGTTTAAAAAATTTAAATAGATAATCCTTATAATTTTTCTTTTCTATGTATTAACCGTGTCAATCGAATAGATACATCTGTAAAAATAATTTTTGCATTTCCATTTCTTTCTATATGAAAAATGGCTTTTTCAATCTCTTCTTTTATTTCTAAAATATTATGATGGTGAATATATTCCGAGAACTTATCAAAAGAAAATTTTCCATCATGACTTTGAAAGTAAATTAATGACTCCGCTTTGTAGTTTTTGAGCATTGCTTGCCGAAAGATTTCCAAACAAAAATTCAAGAATTTCTTTTGGGTTTCGCGCCCTTCTTCTGCCAACCTCTCACTCCAATTAAATAATTCATTTATAGCCTCTTTGTCCTTTTTGGCTTTAAAAGCGGTACGCACCCAATACACAAAAAGATCTTCAAATAAAACTTCATTACCATTATTTTTTATAAGTTGAAGTGCTTTATTTAAATCTCCATTAGACTGGTGACTAATTTTTCTTGCTTCATTATTTTTTAAAGCATGAGCCTCCACTAACCTAAGGTAAATCTCCTCTTCAGCTAGAATTGGAATATGTAATTTTTGACAACGAGATT
>Ga0257110_1001465_pt1 | contig 11130 bp, 5 predicted proteins | sample LP_taG_7_FD_190184 | JGI IMG/M metagenome (GOLD analysis project Ga0257110, IMG submission 190184) | Marine microbial communities from Northeast Subartic Pacific Ocean, Canada - LP_J_2015_P26_10m | ecosystem: Environmental > Aquatic > Marine > Oceanic | place: Canada: Northeast Subartic Pacific... | reverse complement strand
TGAGTCAGAGTCGAGGTTAGAGAGCGACGCGTAGAGCGTAGTCGTCTTACCCGACCCGGTAGGTCCAGTTAACAACAATACGCCGTGAGGGCGATTCAACAATGACAAATACTGTTTGAGGATGTCGGGGCTAAAACCCATCCCGCTGATATCCAGCTTCACACTTTGTCGATCCAATACGCGCATCACCACGCATTCGCCGTGCACGGTGGGTAACGATGACACCCGTAAATCCAGCTCGTGACCTTTAACTCGCATCATGATGCGGCCATCTTGAGGCAGGCGCCGCTCTGCAATATTGAGGTTAGCCAGTAATTTAACCCGCGAGATGACGGCCGCCGATAATCTTTCGTCCACCGGTTGCGCCGCATCTTGCAGCACGCCATCGACGCGATAGCGGGTCCGCAACCCGCCATCTACCGATTCAATGTGAATATCCGATGCGCCCAAATCGAGGGATCGTTGAATCAATTGATTGACCAATTGAATGACCGGCGTCTCACTGGCCAAGTCTTTCAGGTGCTCGACGAATTCCTCGTCATTCACGTAGGCCTCAGCGGCCTGTTCAAAGTCGCCTTGCTCCTCCGCGAGATAGACCTTTAGAGCTTGCTCGATGTCCTGCGAGCTGGCTAAGGCCATGGTGACCGGCTTGCCGGTACCCAACTTCAGTGCTTTCTGTACAAAAGCCGCTTGTGGTTCTGCTGAGGCGAACACCATGCCCTGCTCGTCCGCTTTTACCGGCGCAATGTGATTATTGAACAAAAAAGCCGTCGGCAACGGCGCAATATCCAACGGCGCTTCTGGAAAATCATCCTTTTGAATCCAGTCGACCTGTAAGTGCTCCGCCAACATCCGAAAGAGATCAGGTTCAGCAATGAGGCCAAGTCGAGTCAGCACATCACCAATGTAACCACCCATCTCTCGTTGTGCGGCAAGGGCACGTTCGAGGTCCCGGGAGGCCAGCAACCCCTCGGCAATCAGCCGCTCGCCAAATAGCATCGCGGAGGGTTGGTTTGCCTGTACTGCCTGCGTCACATTCGTTCTCCACCTGATCAGGATACCCTCTGGCGCAAAAGCAGCCGGCCGTTGCGCTCGGGCCGCGTTTCGCAGCCCTCACAATAGCCATTCCAAGGACAGCTTCGTCGGCGGAGTGCGCCGGATGACCCAAGCGTCGTGGCCGTTTGTCCCCGCCTGTTGTTAAGACGGCCGCCCTGAAAGCCTTATTCCAATTAACTCAACAGCTTATGACATTGTTCAGCAAAAGAGTAAGGAATAGCGGGGGTAGTTTTCACAGAGGCTTCGCCCTGTTGGGATCTCATATTCGGATGGATTTGTGCTTGTGTCATCGTTATTCTCTCGGTCTACCAAATCTGGGGCCTGCTGCACTACAGTCATGGCCTGTCGCCGTTATTGCCATGTCAACGTGAAGAAATATGACTAACCGAAACGTGCTGTTGCACTATCACATTTTCAAAAACTCAGGGACTACGTTCGAACGCGTTCTAAATGACAACTATGGCGAGCAACACATCTCATTCGACGGGCCGTTTCCTTTCTCGCATATCAACCAAGACCAGTTAAGCATGATCATCGAGCGACATCCGGCGGCGGTGGCCTGCTCGTCCCATCAAATTCACCTGCCGGTTCCCTCATCGATGGCGTTTCGGGCCATTCCCGTCGTATTTATCCGGAATCCGATGCTTCGCATTAGGTCCGTCTACTTTTTTAGCCAACGCCAAAATAAGTCACTGGGCAAGCGTGCGCATGACAATCCACTGGAGGGCCTTGAGCAGTGGGTCGTCTCAGCGCTTGCTGGCGACCACAATCTGAATCAGATATCTAACTTACAAACTGGCTTTGTGAGCCGCTGTTACAACTTGCCCCCGAAACGTCAGGGCATCGATGGTCGCGTCAACTACGACCTACAAACTGCGATTAACAACCTCAGCCTGGTCCCCTGCTTGGGACGCACAGAGCATTTCGATACCGATGTCGCGAGCTTCGCCGACACCCTAGCGCGCTTTGACATCCCCTTTTCTTATCAACCCAAGCGAGCGGAAAATATCAGCTCGCCAGACCATGGGCAGCCTATCAGCGAGCAGCTTGACGCCATGCAGGAGCACCTCACTGCGGCAACCTGGGACAAACTGCAGTGGATGAACCATCAGGATCTCGCGCTTTATGACATTGTGCACGACATGCTAGAGAAGCGACTCACCACCGGTTTTACGGTCCCACTGGCCTAGGGACGCGGTCAGTGCTGCACGCAGTGCTGACGCTGCCACTTCGGAGGTAAAACGCCCCTCAAGCGAGGCCCGTCCGTTATCCGAAAGCGAGCGCCACAACTCGGCGTCGTCATAGACTGCCAGTATTGAATCGGCAAAGGCACGCGGCGTTGACGCGGACATGACATTCTCGCCATGGACCAGCCCCATGCCTTCGACGGCGGCTGGCGAGCCGACTACCGGCAAACCAAAACTCAGCGCTTGATTCACCTTGCCTTTCACACCCGCGCCGTAACGCAGTGGTGCTATTGCCAGACGGCACTGCTCGTAATGGGGCGTAAGATCCTCAACAAATCCGAGCATTGTCAGCCCTTGCTGCTCTCCCCACCTTTTTAAGCTATCCGGCATGCGGCTTCCGATGATAATCGTTTCCGCCTCGGGGCGCGCCGCCCGCACCAACGGCCAAATCTCATTGCCGTAATACTCCACGGCATCGATGTTGGGCGGATGCTGAAAACCGCCAACGAATAAAATGCCTTGGCGGCCTTCAAACTGGGCTTTGGTTTCGCCGGCATCATGAACGTTACTGATCAGAGCGACCTTTGCCGAGGGGAACTCCTCCGCCAGCGTGGCCACCTCCACCTCGCTGACCACAATGGTCATATGCGATTTGGCAATCACCTGACTCTCTTCTTGGTAGGCATGGTCCGCCAGATCTCGGGTAGCTGATTTACCATCCAACTCATACTGTCTGCGTAACCTGAGGTAATGCAGATCAATCGTGTCGAACCAAACTTTGGTTTTGGGGTGGCACTCGCGCAACAGGTCAACCAGCTCTATGGCAATGTAATGTCGACACAAGACAACGACATCGTATGAGTCGCCCTTGGCACGCAAATGATCCGACATGGATTGGACAAAGGGCGCATGCAACACCTCGATACCCTCATCTCGCAACGCCTGACAATAAGGCTCGTCTGCTGACAAATTATTGGCAGCGAACGTAACTTTGCAGCCGAGCTGAATCAATATCCGGAGCAATCGAAAGGTGCGCAGCGACCCCGAATCCTGATCTGGTGTCAGCACACAGGCCTCAACCCACAGGATACGCACCTTTGCCTTGCGATCACATTCCCTCTCTGGCGTGACTCCATTGGGCGCATGATTCGCTAACTGATGCCCCCACTTCGCCACAAAACCTGACTGATTACTCAGCTGATACGCTTTTAAACCCGACGACGTATCGGTCCCATTTGAGGCACCCTCAAAATGAATGACCTGCGCGGCAGGCTGATACAGCACGCGCTTGCCCGCTTCACGGACTGCAAAACACAAATCCGTATCTTCGTAATAACAGGGCGCAAAACGCTCATCAAACCCGCCCAGCTGCTCCCATAAAGACCTGTCCACCATTAACGCAGCAGCAGAGCAATAATCTGCCTCGCGCACATAATTGAAACGGGGCGCACCGGCATCCTCGTCTCGTCCCCAGTTCCAACCGGATCCATCACGCCAAATGATCCCGCCTGCCTCTTGTAAGACGCCATTGGGGTAAATCAATTTAGCACCCACTGCGCCCACCTCTGAAAACCGATCAAAGGTGTGCCACAGCGCATTAATGGCACCAGCCAACACTTGTGTATCGTTATTCAGTAATAACACGCGGCAACCCAGAGCGGTCTTCACCGCACTGTTACAAGCGTGCAAAAATCCCTGATTGCGCTCGTGGCGCAATACTTTGACACCCGCAAGACCGAGCGCTTCAGGGTCAAAGGGCTCCTCATAAGCGTCATCAACCACCACAACCTCATAAGTGACCGTCGGTGGATGGGCAAAAATGGCGCGCAGGCAATCTGCGGTCATCTGATGTTGACCATAACTCGGAATGACGATCGACAATTCGGGTGACATCGACGCCGCGAAGACGATTGGACCCTCGGGCAGGCTTGGCAGCATCTGATCGCTTTGTAGATCTGGATGGTCTTGGTAGCGTTTATTCGACGCCCTATTGCGCTCACGCCACCGGACCCACCGTCGATGAAGGAAGCGTTTCACGCCCGCCCATCCGTCCATGGCATAGTGATATCGGATCGCCAAGTAAGCTCGCTTCGACAAAGATTTGAGATGCCAGGCGACCATCAGGGGAATACTCATCACTCGGGGCAGGCGGCTTTGCAGCCTCTCGATGAGTTGCCTCAAGTGTGCCTCCTCTCGCTCGGCCGCTTGCTTCAAGTCACCAATGACCGTTTTTAAATGCGTTACCTCATGGTCAGCCGCTTGCTTGAGCTCACTAATGACCTCTTTTAAATGGGTCACCTCGTCAGCTCTAATCGCAAGATGCTTCTCTCGCTCTGTTAGGAGCGCTACCTGCTCTGTGACTAACGCACGCAACGCCGCCTGCGCCTCCTCGTTTCGCTCATCCAAAGCACCACTCAGCAACACTTTGATCGGTGGCAGTGGCGCCAGCAGCAGATCGTCAATGCTCTCTAGCTCAACTAACACCGCCATCAACGCCTGTCGGTTGATGGGCGCGGACAAGGGCAACGGTGCTAAATATCGGCTGACGTACTCGGCTGGCGAGGTGATGATGAGCTCGGTCTCAACATCATCATTCGCCAGCCGATACGCACGTGGTTGCGCAAGCAATGTGTCAATTAAAGCGGTGGGGGCTGTGTCGGCGGGCAATAGCGTTGCCCGCGCAACGCCCCCAAGCCGCTCCTCGAAGGCCCCCATGGAGAGCGCAACAATCGGCAAACCCGTGGCGAGGCAGGCGGACAACGTGTAACTGTAAGTTTCTGGCACTTGCGATAAGAACAAAAAACAATCGGGTCGTTCTCTGAGCAAGATATGAGGCAACAACTCATTTTGGTAAGGGCCGGTCACCAGTGCTCGCGTGGTTTTCGGTAAGGGTTTTGATGTCGTGCCGATGACTGCAAAATCAATCGGTAAAGCGGCTGCCTCTGAGTGCTGTATCGCCGAGACTAAAAGGTCGTACCCTTTGATGACAGACAGCGCACCCACTACCGCAATCTTGATTCTCGACTGACTCATCGATCGATGTGAACTTAGTGCAGTTGCAATGACTTCGGGATGCGGCCAGATGCAGGTCGCCACGCCCTCGTAATAATCCTCGATGACCGACGCCACAAAAGCGGAGGGACAAATAACTCTCTCTGCATTTAATAAGTGGTCATAAAACAGCGCTCGCCACGCCTCTATCGTGAGCCCCCAGAGATTTTTTCTACCCTCAATACAGGCATTGCAGCCAGCATTATTCGGTCTGCCACAGTACTTTCCACGATCATCTTGAAAGTGGAACTGAGGGCACGCAGTAACAAAGTCGTGCACTGTTACATCAAACGGAATAACAAGCTGCTCAGGGAGCATCAAGACCCAGCGTGGCAAGCCCGCATAATGATGAAAATGAAGACGCTGTATTCCCAGCGCCCGACACAGCTTCAGCACCAAAGCCTCTGACTTTGTCGCATCCAGTAACTCTCTAAATTGCGTGTCACTCCCCAGTGACTCTATGGCAATACCCTTTTCACCATAGGGTCTCAGCGCCAAATTGAGACCATCGCTGTTTTGCCCACAGTAATGCGCCAAAGACTGAACGTGCTCCTCCACCCCACCGCCACGGTGGTGTGTGATGTGCAACACCCTTGGGCCAGTAAAACGGGTCAGCCGCTCAATCGTGCAACGCAGTCTAGCTGGCTGCGCCGGATCCTCGCGAATCCAGTCTTGAACCTGCCTCGAAAAGTCAGGATAACGTTGGTCAATGATCTTCTGAGCTTCGGCTTTACGCTTTGTCGATTCAACGCCAAACGACCCGCCTCCGGCGTGATAGACAAACACATCACAGGCGAGCAAGTGACGCCAGCCCAAGGCGGCAGTCGCAAGACAAAACTCATTTTCCTCGCCATAGCCCCGGCCATAGCGCTTATCGAAACCGCCCGTAATTCGCCAAGCCTCGCGCGACACGAACATACAAAACCCAATCGCCGTGGGCAGCTCCACAGACGAACCGGCATTCGCAGATGCCATCGCCCGATCAATGGCCGCGGTCGGCACCTCGTCATCGCTTGCAGGCTTTGTTGCGCCCGTGGGGTAGCTGGCAATCGTGGCGTTATTCGAGAAAGGCGTGACCGTAGCCACCTTGGCGCCTGGCTCGACATGCGACACCATTCGCTCTAGCCAATTACCGTGGACTTCGGTATCTGCATTGAGCAGCACAAAATCATTGTCAGGACGCACCGCCGCGCCACGATTGCAGCTAACGATAAAACCTTCGTTCTGTTCGTTGGTCAGCAATGTGATGAGCGCTTGATCCGCCAGTGCCGCTAGATATTGATGAACCGCAGGCTCGGGCGAGCAATCGTTCACGACAACGATGTCACCCTGCATCTCGTTGTGATGCGCCAGCACAGAGGTCAGGCAAACCCTCACCTGCCCCTCGTTCGCGTAAACAGGGATCACAATATCGACCACCGATGAAACGCTGGTCCGTTGACCTATAGGAGACGCTTCATCCGGCATTATCCTAGCGATACCTTCGAACACATGACCCAATAACTCCTCAGCATATCAATAAAAAAATATGCGGCATGGTCATTAAGCAGGGAAACGATAATCCGCAAACAGGTCACGTAGGGCGGTTTTTTGAATCTTGCCGGTCGCGGTGTGCGGCATATCATCGATGAACTGTACATCATCCGGAATCCACCACTTTGCGATCTTGCCCTCTAGGTACGCTTTCAGTTCGTCGGGAGAGGGCTCTTCACCCGGCGCTTTGACTACGATGAGCAATGGTCGTTCGCCCCACTTGTCATGAATGCGCCCAATGACAGCCGCCTCCGCCACTTTGGCGTGTCCAGTGGCGACATTTTCCACTTCGATGGAAGAAATCCATTCACCGCCCGATTTGATGACGTCTTTGGTACGGTCTGTGATCGACACAAAGCCTTGGGCGCTCACGGTAGCGACATCGCCGGTTTCAAACCATCCGTCCTCAGCGTGCGCGTCCGATTCGTTATCTTTAAAGTAGCTGGAGCAAATCCAGGGGCCTCTTACCTTGAGGGCGCCAAACGCGGCTCCATCCCAAGGCAATTCGTTGTTATCGTCGTCGGTAATCTTAATATCCACTCCCCAGATGGGCGTGCCCACGTTAGTTCGCACGGTGGCGAACTCCTCGGATGAATACTTTTGGCGATGGCCACCGGCATGATTCGTGGTGCCAAGTGGACTCATTTCGGTCATCCCCCAAGCGTGGCGTGTGTCGACACCATAGGTATCCAGTTCCTCCATGATCGACAGCGGACAGGCAGAGCCCCCCACCACAACCCGCGACAGCGACTCTAATTGTTCGCCGGTGCTGCGGAGGTGCGTCAGCAGGTTGAGCCACACCGTGGGGACTCCCGCTGAGATCGTGACGCCTTCTTCGTTAATCAGCGCGGCCAACGTCGGTCCATCACCCATTTTGTTGCCGGGCATGACCATCTTTGCGCCGGCCACCGGGCAGGCATACGGATTGCCCCAGGCATTCACGTGGAACATCGGGACGATCGGCAGCATCACGTCACCGCTGGAAATATTCATGGCATCCGGCATGAGAGTGGCATAAGTGTGCAGCACCGTAGACCGATGGCTATAGAGCACGCCTTTAGGATTACCCGTGGTACCTGAGGTATAACAGAGCGAGCAGGCAGCCTGTTCATCGAGATCTGGCCAGGTAAAAGTATCGTTCTGAGTAGCTAACAACGTCTCGTAACAATGCACATCCTCACGGTCACAATCGGGCATATGCTCGGGTGTTGTCATGATCACCCACCCCTCTACCAAGGGGCACTGGTCGGCAATCGTTTCGATCAGCGGCCAAAAATCAGGATCAAGAAAAACGTAACGGTCCTCTGCATGATTGATAATGTAGACAATCTGCTCGGGAAACAGTCGTGGATTGACGGTGTGGCAGACAAAGCCAGAGCAAGCCGCTCCGTAGTACGTTTCTAAATGGCGATAGTCGTTCCAAGCCAGGGTGGCCACACGGTCACCCTGCTGAAGCCCCCAGTCCTGCATGACATTCGCCAACTGACGGGCACGCGCAAAACAGGACCGATAGTCGTACCGGTGTCGCGGGTTGTCGCGGGTCACCGACACAATTTCGGCGTGGCCATGCACGCGCTCGGCATGGCGCACGATCGCCGAAATCGTCAGTGGCACATTCATCATTAAGCCGTTCATCGTCGTTCTTTCCTCTCTGTCACCTGCGCTCATCGCGCTGCTTCTATTATTGTTTTATTGCATGTCCAAAAGCGGCTTATCGATCTACCGCCATCACGACCGATCACAGCGTTATAGCGCGTCATACCACTCACGATCTTTGTCGTGACGGGGACTCACCATCCCGCGCGGCTATCGGTCATACCGCTGCCGGTCATATCCCACTGCATGTCGTCGCACTGCACGTCTTCATATTGCATCTAACAGTGCTGCACTGCGTCGTGCTAACAGTTTGTGGCCTCGATCAACAGCCTGTCACTCAACGCCGCTATTGTGGCTCAGTCAAGCGCCGTCAAGCTACCCAGAAATGTACCGATTTTGTCCAGCATGGGCCCTACGCTATTAGTCGTTTAAGGGTGTGTGCCACCGCTCCGACGTGTCGCTCGCGGTCCGCATCACCCTAGACTCGCCCTCTAGCTTGATGAGATGAGCGAGCAAGGAGAGCTTTGCCCACTCATGCATCATGGGATCCACATCGTCATACACTTTAACCACCAGTGCATCGAGGTCCTGAGGCGCGGCCGCTAATGCCCCAGCCACTTTTGCCTCTCGCATCAGTCGATGGCGCACCAGCTTCTCCACCTCTGCGCGACAGTCATGGATTAATTCGCCATGCCCTGGCGCCACAATCTTGACGGGGTAGTCGAGCAATCGGCGCAATGACGCGATGTAGTCGGCCATATTGCCGCCAGGGGGGACGATCACCACGGTCGAACCGTTCATGATGTGATCCCCCGCAAACACCACACCCTCCTCCTCTAGTAGGTAACAGACATGGTTATCAACATGCCCGGGCGTGCTGATGGCTTTTAAGGTCCAGCCCTTGCCAGTGATTCGTTCATCATTCTCGATCTGCCATGCTGGCTGAAAAGTGAGATCTTGATGGCGGTCATCTGCCGTCACGCGCCCCACCAATGTCGCGCCCGTTGCCTCGGCCAGGACTGCTGCGCCAGGGGAATGATCAGGGTGGGTGTGTGTACAAGCGATGTAGCGCAATTTGTCACCCACGCAAGCCAATAGCGCTTCTATGTGTGAGGGAATCGCTGGCCCCGGATCGACGATCACCAGATCGTCATCGCCCACCACATAGCTGTTCGTCCCCGGGCCCGTCATCGGTCCAGGATTCGGCGCAACAATCCGGCGCAGTCTCGGAGAGAGCGTTCTTACCTCGCCATGGGACTGCATCTCAATCGACCAGTTGGGGGATCGATACTTCGGGGTCTACCTCAGCGTCGTAGTCGACACCCTCGATGCCAAAGCCAAACAACTGCAAAAACTCCTGCCGATATCCGTCAAAGTCCGCCAGCGTTTTGAGATTATCGGTATCGATTTGTTCCCAGATGCCAGCGACCTCGGCTTGCACTGCCGGGTCGAGTTCGAGTTGGTCGACACGCAACCGTCCCGCCTCGTCATGCACCGCCTCTCCATACAACTGCTCTCGAAACAAACGATTCACTTGCTCGATACAGCCCTCGTGTACACCGCGCGCTTTCATCACCTTAAAGAGAATGGCCAAGTAAATAGGCATGGCCGGAATCGCTGCCGAGGCTTGTGTCACGACTGCCTTTAACACCGATACCCTCGCGTCACCGCCCAGCGGCGCAAGCCGCTCGCGCAATCCAAGGACTCGATGATCGAGGTCCTGCTTGGCGGCGCCAATGGTCCCGTGCCAGTATATGTCCCAGGTGATTTTCTCGCCGATGTAGGTATACGCCGTGGTTTTAGCGCCCTCTGCCAAGACGCCAGCCTCTGCCAGTGCAGAGATCCACATCTCCCAGTCTTCCCCCCCCATGACGGCAACGGTATGGTCGATTTCGTCTTGTGTTGCAGGCTCGAGATGATATTCCTGAATGGTCTCTTTATCGGTATTGACGCCCTTTTGTGTGGTGGCTTGGCCAATCGGTTTCAGCGTTGAGTTAAACACCTCACCGGTTTTGGGGTGCGTCCGCCGCGGTGCGGCCAGGCTGTACACCACGAGGTCTATCTGGCCGAGATCTTCCTTAATCAGGTCAATCACCTTTGTTTTCATCTCGTCAGAAAACGCATCGCCATTGAGGCTTTTTGCATAGAGTCCCGCCTCGTCAGCCAGCTGATGAAAGCCCGCCGAATTGTACCAACCCGCTGTTCCTGGTTTTCGCTCCGTGCCAGGTTTTTCAAAGAAAACACCGATCGTCGCCGCGCCAGATCCAAAGGCAGCCGTAATCCGAGAAGCTAATCCGTAACCGGTCGATGCGCCCAACACCAGCACCCGCTTGGGACCCGCTGGCATGTCGCCCTGACTGCGAACATGATCGGCCTGACGCCGCACATTTTCGGCACACCCCACGGGATGCGTTGTCGTGCAGAGAAAGCCACGAACTTTGGGCTTAATGACCATAACGAGCGCTCCAGATAAATCAGCCGAAAGTCTAGCATGCAGAGGGGTTTCCGTAGCACACTCGTCAACGTTATCGCGCGTCCGACCGCGCTTCGGGCGGCGTTCACTCGACACGGCTTTATCGGGATCACACACTGTGCGAGGACCGACCCATCACGCTCTAGGAGACACCTATGAACATTGAAACCGCCATTCTGGCCCCCGCCGCCCTACTCGCGGGTTGGACCATGCTCGTTTTTCTCTGGTTACTGT
>Ga0257110_1001463_pt1 | contig 11139 bp, 9 predicted proteins | sample LP_taG_7_FD_190184 | JGI IMG/M metagenome (GOLD analysis project Ga0257110, IMG submission 190184) | Marine microbial communities from Northeast Subartic Pacific Ocean, Canada - LP_J_2015_P26_10m | ecosystem: Environmental > Aquatic > Marine > Oceanic | place: Canada: Northeast Subartic Pacific... | reverse complement strand
TCTATACCGAAATCTTCTACATTGAATACTAATGTTTCTGTAATCATAACTTCTTCTAAATTTTCATTACCTGTGTAAATTATTTCACCAAATGCTCCATTACGTCCTATTTCTGGCACAGAATGTTGATTCGCACCCGCATAATCTAGGATCACACCTTTAGTCGGCTGATATATCCCCCAGTCGACCCAATGGATAGCCGGAAGTATACAATAATCTGCAAAATCTTCGCCATGAGTTAGTGTTTCCCATAGTAGTATATCTGAGGATTCCTCATATGGTAAACATTCGTCAGACCATTCACCCCAAGAATTTCCTTCTTCTGTATGAATCAAAGTATCTGAAGGCTGAGTTCTTAACTTATCTAATTCACTTACTTCATCCATTGCTCCTAATCCTCCATAATCCCAAAAGCCACCCTCATAAATCGGCCATGTGATTGCACAAATAAGGAATGCAGCAACTGCCGAACCGATTGCAATTTGCCTCCCAATGATAGGTGTCATTCTAGCACCAAGTGCATTTAAACCGAATTTTCTTACCGCGAAGTAAATGATTGCAAATATGAATATACCTGTCAAAATCCATGGGATTGCATTGAAAACTTCTGCAGTCCAAGGTTGTTGCCTTCCACACAATAAATATCCATGAGAGTCAGCCCAACAATAATTGGATAAATCTTTAGCATATAATTCTAAGAATATATTAATTGAAAACACCGATATAAACCAAACATGGGCTAGATAAACAGCTCCTGCTGTTGCAAACCAAGGGTCCTCTACTCCTCTTTTCTCTCTTCCAGGTAAAAACGGAGGTAGAGCTAGAAGACCTACTGGAATACCTGTTATTGCTGCACCCCACCATGCGGCATTCCAAAATATATATTCTGCTCCAAAGAATGCTCCTATAGGACCTGCTGGTATAGTAAATGCAGGTAGATATTCTCCCCACCTTAAGTATCCATAAGAAAATAACACATACCAATCTGGAAACACGAATCCTGCTTGTGCGAAAGGATCAGCTGCACTGTGCAATGGAGGTGGGATTAACCAACAGTAAAATGCAAGTGTAGATATCATTGATGCTAAAATGATAGTATCTCTAAGAACTTCAGATGGCCAGAATGGATGCCCCATATGTGGTCTTCTTCTTTCTTGGTCTCCCTCGATGAGACCATCTCTTTCGCTGACATATACGTCTGCAATCCTACCAAATCTGTCTATTAATCCCATATCTCACACGTCCTAATGCGGTTCCGCAATACCTTGAACCCAAACTATGAATAAATGTGCGATGATCAATGTCGTTACTATTACAGGGAGAATAAATACGTGTAAAAAGTACATTCTTGTAACCGTTTGTCCAGATAGTGATGTCCCAGCAAACATTGCCTTCGCTACCCATCCTCCTATTAGCGGTGTCGAAGTTGCCATATTTATTCCTATGGTTGCGGCTCCAAATGCTAGGCTATCCCAGGGTAAAAGATACCCTGAATATCCGAAGAATATTGTGAAGAACATTAATGCAACTCCTATAAGCCAATTTAGTTCACGAGGATTTCGGTATGCTCCTGTAAAATATACCCTACACATGTGTAAGAATACTGCAGCTACCATGAAATGAGTCGTCCAGTGATGTATTGACCTAATTATGTAACCAAATGGTAATTGAGTCATTATAAATTCCATTGATGAATATGCAGGAGTTGGATCGCCTTCACCTCCTGGGACGTAGTAAAGGCCAAGTATAGTTCCAGTGATTACTAGTATTACAAATGCAAGAAATGAAATCCCTCCTAAGCAATATAGTGGGTACCAGTACCAAATTATTCTCAATTTATATTTTTCAGCATGAGTCAAAGGCATTTGTCTGTGCATACTATGGTAAGCATTTCTACTCATACCCCAATAATCTTGAATTCTAAATCTGGTATCGAGCCAAGAAAAAGCCCATAAAAATGATTTTTCTGCTAGACCCATACCAGCTGCACTAGTTTCAACTGCCCTAAGGATATCCTTCCTCGGTAGATCTTCTCTTTCTTTACGAAGCGTGAATGCTACTAAGACAACAACAATTGCTATAAAAAGCCATAAAAACCAAAATTGTATCATATTTTCACCTCACGAACAGTATGCATACCAGTCTACAAAGTCTGGTAAAGCTTCTATCATATCTCCATTTAAGACGAATGGCACCAATGGCATTCCATTAGGTGCTGGACCTCCGACTTTTTTGATTCCTATATAGTTGAATGGCGTCCCTCTACCCATGCTATTTTTTTCTATAGCCGTGGGATCAAATCTACTAGAATGGCAAATGCAAAATAATTTATTACCGCCAGATTCAGTACCTCCTGCTTCCCAACTGTCATTCGTGTAGTCATTAGCTACTAGTTGCCAACCGGGGATACAACAAAGATGCGGGCATCTTGAAAAAGCAATGATTAAATTATCATGTATTGAAAGAGATGCATACTCTGGTTTTTCATCTACCTCAAATCCAGAACCTACGTATTTTCCTCCTCCGCTATATCCGTCCATATATTGGAATCTTGGTTTATTTGAAGCTAGACTAGATCCTTTGTTTTCATTATCTGGGACATAAATCACATTTACTGGCATTCCTGACCAAACTCCTTGTGCTCCTGCCATGCCAGTGTTACTATTTGCAGATGCTTGAACGAATGCATCATAGCTCATTGGTTCTAAGTGACTACCACCATACCAAACTGTATCTTCTGCTCCTGTTGGAACCCAGAATCTAACAGCACTGTCTCCTCCACTTGCTTCCGCTTGTCCCATTAGCAAAGCAGCGAATCCAATACTGCCTAAACTCGCCATTGTAATGCCTCCTGCTGCAGTATTGAATGAATATCTAAGGAAGTCTCTTCTATCTATAAGATTAGATTTTTCTTCTTTATTATCCTCCGAATCTGACAAAGGTCGTAATCTAAAATTCCTACTCATCTTCACACCTCATACTTTTTCCAACCTTCTGAATCATTTGAAGTAATGTATTTATTTCTTCTATGTTTTATTATCACTATGTCTGGCATTACAAATCTCAGGTATACCATTCCCATGATGATGAGAGTCGTTAATGTCATAGCTAAAAACAATGATAAAAGTTGTTGGTCCCAGTGATTATAGAGGCCATAACTGAGTGAACCTGCCCAAAAAAGAGTCCAAAGAACCCCCCACAGTCCTACAAGAACTACTACAATTGAATCTCCTGCTGGTGAAAGACTAGATCTGACAATAGTTCCTGCATCCGGTTCGTTGAATACTCCATGGTCTACTGCAGATAGATAGTTCTCTTCGCTTAGGTCCACGCCTTCCAGAGCTGAACGTGCATCTTCGATAGATACCTTTCCTGATTTCACTTGTTTTAACAACTGAAGGACAATATCGTCTTTCATATTTGGTCACCTCTTCTTTCGTGCTTAATTCTCAATCTTAGTAGATTAGATCTTCCAGTATAATTCGCTGAAAACCCATATCTCAGGAAGAATCCACAGAATATGATTACAATTATCACAGCAAAGAAACCTAATAATCCCAGCCAATGAGCTCTTAATGCAGCTCCCATATGGTGTAAGTCTACATGAGTTTCAGCTGGTGCAGGTGGAGTTATTTCTCCATTACCTGAAAACACAGTCCTTGTTTTCCCATTATCTTCACCTTCACCAATTGTCAAAGTTAATCTGTTCCATCGGTCCAATTCTGAAGGTATCTCGTCTCCATTGACGGTATTACCTGCTATCCAAAATTCTGCGGGTCCGGTTCCGGTTTCAGGAGCAGTCCAAGCTAAGTTCCAAGTTCTATCATCAGTCTTCGAACCCGAATTGGTATGGGTCAAACTATCTAACTCTTCTTCCCAGTTCTGTACGTCATTTTCAGAACCTAACCCTGGTGCAAGAGTTCCTATGGATACTTTCATGGCAAATCCTCCTGTTTGTTCTCCACCTATCTCTGCACCACCGATTAGTTGTAGTGTCAATTCATATGTTTTTCCAGCTTCATAATGGTAGGGTACAAAGTCCAATAATACTGTCACCGAGTTATCAGGTTCTTCGGCATGGCAAGTGCAACCAGATAATGCAACATTTCCTTTTCCCTCAGGATCTCCACCAACTCCTGTATGATATGCCTGAGTTGATGTCGCTAAAAATAGCGCTACAACAGTCAAAATCAAAGCCCGACGGGTTATGAGATTGATGCCGCTCATATTCTACCACCAGTGGACATGCCTCGCCACCTGAACAAGGGATATTAACGTTCCAGTTATGCCACTTCGTGGTAGTCACTTTTATTCTTATTTTTAGATTATCATTCATCGCGAAACCTCATAGCAAAAGTAGCCTTGGGTAGAACGTATGGCGGGCCCTCCTTGGAAGAATATTTACAATTTATCTGAGCAGCAATTAATCGATTTAGATACAGCTGAAAATTTAATAGAAATGATGGACTTAAGTAAGGCAGAATCAATGCTTTTAGAGATGGATAAAAAGTCCCCTAATTGTGTGCCTATTTTGAATGTTCTAGCTCATATGTACGGTCGCCACCTTTCTGATTTTGAATCTGCGATTAAGTATTATACATTGGTCCTTGATATTGAGCCAGATAATGCTTGGGCTAGAGATGAAAGACGCAAATATACTAGGTATTCCTCGTATGATTGAAGTATGTCTAAACACTAGTTCACACTCTAAGGTATATGCATCAGGGCACTCTTCTAGTCGTGGGTGTTGGAGGATTAGGTTGTCTTTGGGCCGAAAGAGCCCATTCTCGCTGTTCTCAATTCTCTGATTTACTACTAATTGACGCAGATGAAAATACATTTAATGGTAGCAATGAAGCTCATTGTTTGCATCTTGATGCAGCAGGGGAGGCACGTGGAACTGCTGCTTTACCTATGCTGGCAAAATATCGTCTGAAAGAAGGGATAAATAATATTCAAACATTACTTGATAAAGCCGAATTAGTTGTTATCTTGACTTGTCTTGGAGGAGGGGTCGGCTCTGGTGCTTCTTCAGAATTTGCAAGTTTAGCCAGAGGATCTGATTGTATGGTTGTTTCAATTGTTGGTTTTCCTTTTGCCGAGCAACCAATTCGATATCAATTAGCTGAAGAAAATTTCCCTCCATTATTTGAAAATTCTAATGTTTGTATAAAAGTTAGTTTAGAGAGGTTATCATGGCAAGCTAAGCAACGAGATATTGACTGGAAAGATGGTGCTGGTTGGATTGAAGAGCTGGTTGAAGGATTATTGTCTACATTTGCTAATGTAGGGAAAATAAACCTTGATTTAATGGATTTTAGAACTATAGTTGAGAGGCCAGGAGATGCAACAATTTTAGTCGGTTCAGGTTCTACAAACTCTCTTTCTGATGTAGTTAAAACAGCAAGAGATTCTCCACTTTCTGATTTGCAAGTCGATGGTGCAAAAGGTTGTTGGATCCAGGTAGAAGGAGGTCCTGATATGACTATTTATCACCTCAATCAAGTCACAGATGAATTTGTATCTATTTTAGATCCTGATTGTCAAGTTCTTTTGGGTGCTAGAGCTAGCGATGAGATGATAGGAAGAATAAGAATTGTTGCAGTGGTAAGTGGACTTTGAACAATATAACACCGCTTGGTTCGTTAACTAGGACCTTTTCCAAGGGCTATGGTGAATGTCAACAAGGCCGCCAGAGGTAAGCATCGTTGGATTGGTTTTCAAACATCTGAAGACGGATTCTCTCGTGCCAAATGTGAAGATATTTTTTCAATTATTTTACCAAATATCAACTGGAGACTATTCGACCTCAAGATTGTTGATGGAGTATGTAAGGGTATACTCAAGATTCCTCTTCAAGAATATGAATTTACCCTAATTTCTATTAATAATGTAGATTCCTTGGAAACATTGACTTCTTCTGGGAAAATAAGGCTTGTAAGAGAAAGATTAGGGTTAAAATAACCATTCTAAAGTATCAATGTCATGTATATTTCTACTATGGTTATCTGAAATAATTGTCAAATAACCATCTGTCTCTAATGCTGTTATGCGTGAACTTATTCCATCCATATTAAGAGAATATCCTCTAGACATTAATCTTGATAAAATCCTCCATGATTCTGATTTAATTTCATCAATATCGAATTTATTTTCTAATAGTGGATGTTCTTCGAAAAGAGTCGATAATTCTGCATCTATGATTGAAAATAATTCGTCTAACTCTAATTTAGGTAAGTTCTCTTTCCAACCACTGATAATCAAGTCTCCAATTTGGTGATTAAATCGATTTATCCCAACTCCTATTCTTAGATTTTCACTCTCAGAATCCATCTCGACCAAAACTCCTCCCATTTTATATCCATTGCTATCTACAATATCATTGGGCCATTTACAGTATTGTCCCAATATATTTGAAATTCTTGAGCCTACTGCAATTTGGATTAGTCCCGGGTTTATTTGTTCAATCAATGTCTTATTGATACTCCATGTGGCTAATAAATCGTTATCTTTAGAATTCCAATCTGAATTTCTCCTACCTCTTCCAATAGTTTGTTTTTTTGTGATTATTCTTTGCCATCCATATGCTGGTAATTTTTTGGCTTCATCCATTGTAGAATCGCATTCTAAAAGTTTCTTTACAGGAACCCCAATACCAGGTTTCCAATATGCTACAACTTCCAATTTTTCTTCAAATAACCAACAAGAATCTAGGATTCTATGTGACCAACCTAAATTCGACCAATCGCTAGTTTTACTCGGGCTTGCAGGGTATTTTCGCTGCACCAATATTATTAATAATTCAGGATTTATTTCTTCTATGTGTTTCTCTAAATATTCTACTAATAAGTGACCCCATCCTTTCTCATTTAGATCAGACATCGATGCTTCTTCAATCCATTCTAATCTTGGTTCGTCTTCACCAGGTGGTGACAAATACGGGAGATTCCAAACTAATAGTTTTACATCTTCAGGAATCCTAAATCCTTGCTCACCGAATCCTCCTTCTTGTGTAGAAACTAATTCGTCTACTCCTGCTCGAATAATATTTTCTTTAGTCGAAACTATAGCATATGGGTTAATGTCAAGGGCTTCTACTGCCCATCCCTTTTTTGCTAAATTAATACTAATTATTCCTGTGCCACAGCCAATTTCCATTGCTTTACCCTTGGACTGATTTATTTTATTGATGCAATCGATTAATAGTCTAGAATCTTCTCTTGGTGGATAAACTGTTTTAGGTACTAATATTTCAAGAGTCTCACCCGATCCAAGATTAAATAAAAGTTCTTTAGATTCTAATCTGAGGCTTGAATTATTTCTCTTTTCTGAACTCTCTTTTTCTATCTTTAACCCCCCTTTTTCTGCAAACCTTTATCATTACCCCCCTCGGTATAGATATGCCGATTGGGACCTCCTAACCAGCACCCCCTCTCCAGTGGTAGCCATGCCTCTACCATCATATTCATAAATACCCCCTCAGTCCGATGACAGCCCAGCATATGCTATGGGCCTGTGGCGTAGATTAGAACAAGGTCAAATTTTACTTTTGATAATAGAGGGTTATCTCCCCCTCAAATGTTCTTTTCTGGCTTGCAAGCCCATGTTTTTGCTGGAAGGTGGTGTGTATTTGGCAGTAAAAAGTTCAACAAAAAAGAGACTAATGGAACTGGGCGTTTCTGAGGAACACGCTCACAAACTTGCTGATGATGCAAATATGGATGCCATTAAGAGAATGACTGTAGATCAAGTCGCAAAGAAGGTTGATTTGAAAACTGGTGATGATGAACTAGAAAATATTATGGGAATTATTCGTGAACAAATGGCTTCAAGAAAGAGAAGTCGCAGTGGACGAATAACGATTTCTAGAAAATCTATACTTGATGATGATATACCCCAAGGTGATGATAGATTCAATGTCCTCAATCATTTCTTAGTTCCTCATCACGAGCTAGTCTCAATGAAAGATGAAGAATCTCAATTATCTCCTTGGCTGACACCTGATATTGAATCGGATGGTACTTCCAGATTGGCAAAGGAACTCTTGCCCAAGATATTGATTACAGACCCTGCTATCCAAGCGATAAAAGAAGTAGAAGAATTAGGTAATTCTGAACTTCCTGCTGGATGGTTAACAAACAGGGTAGTTAAAGTTGTAAGATACAGTAAATCTGCTGGATCTAGTACTGCATTCAGATTAATTGTGGAGAGCACTTAAGGAGTTGTTATTATGAAGGAAATTGTAGAGAGTTATTTTCAAAGAAGAAGTTTAGTCAATCACCAGCTTATGTCATACAATGACACCATTCTGGGTGGTGAAAGTCGAATCAGCCGTATGGAAAAAATCGTTAGAAACATACGTGTAGGTACGGATGAGGCTGTAGAATTAATCCCTGGTGGAGCAGATGCTGGTGGAGCCATAAAACTTGACGTATTAGAAAAAGAAATTTATGTTAGATTGAAAGGACTTCGTTTAGGTAATCCTACTATCCGTGAGGCTAATGGTGCAGAACATCCTGCAACTCCAATGGAGTGTAGAATACGTAAATTAACATATTTTTCACCTATATACATGGATTTTATAATTTTTAGAGATGATATTCCTCCTGAGCCAGGGCAGACTCATGGTTCTATAGAAGAATCAAGCGTGCACATTGGAAATCTTCCAATAATGGTTAGATCCGCACGATGTAATTTAGACCCTCAACATATAGCAGGTTCTCAAGAATCTCCTCGCAAGTTAAACCCTCATGACTCTGAGGATGATAAAGAATATTATCAAACACTGTTAAGAAAATTTGGTGAAGACCCAATGGACCCAGGTGGCTATTTCATCATAAACGGAACTGAGCGTGTATTGATTTCGATGGAAGATCTTGCTCCCAACAGAGTTACAGTTGAGAAAAATAAGAAATATGCTCATGAGACAGAAGTAGCAAAAATATTCTCGCAAAAAGATGGTGTGAGGAAACCTCTGAATGTAGAAAAGCGCCGTGATGGTATGCTTATGGTAAAAATTCCTAGTGCAGGTACGGCCGCAATTCCAGTAGTTCTACTAATGCGTGCTTTAGGGATGCAAAATGATAGAGAAATTTTCGCAGCAATTGCAGGACCAGTCGAAGCAATGAAATATACCGTTGCTAATCTTAATGATGTCAAAGATAACGAAGAATACGGTGTAGAAACATCTGAAGAAGCTATTGCTTGGCTAGAAAAGAAATTCGCTCATGGTCAACAGAAAGAATATCGGGAGTCACGTATTCAGAATATGTTAGATAAAGAATTACTTCCTCACCTAGGGTCATTGCCAGAGGCAAGAGAGAAGAAAGCAATATTCCTTGGTAGAATAGTCCGTCAAGTTCTAGAAATGGCAATTACTAATAGAGATCCTAACGATAAAGATCACTATGCTAACAAGAGAGTACGTTTAGCTGGGGATTTAATTGAAGATTTATTCAGAGTCAGTTTACAACAACTTGCACGTGACTTAAAGTATCAATTAGAAAGACATCATAACCGTAAAAGAGATTTGAAAATTAATGCATGCTTAAGGCCTGACGTACTAACATCAAAAATAATGCATGCTTTAGCAACAGGAAACTGGGTAGGTGGAAGATCAGGTGTCAGTCAGTTACTTGATAGAACAACATATCTAGCGGCTCTTTCTCATATGAGACGAGTAACAAGCCCCCTGGTCAGAAGCCAGCCTCATTTCGAGGCAAGAGATTTGCATCCAACTCATTGGGGAAGGTTATGTCCTAATGAAACTCCAGAAGGCCAAAATTGTGGTCTAGTTAAGAATGCAGCTCAAATGATTGACGTTACAGAGGAAGTTCCTGAATCTGAAGTTAAAGAATTACTAAAAGAGGCAGGTGTCGATGATTCTCCTGCTGGATGGGCTGATGGCTCAAGAATTCACGTTAATGGAGATATTTTTGGTCTGCATAAGAGGCCAAATAAATTAGTATCTCAATTCAAACGCCGACGTCGTCAAGGACGTATCAGGGCAGAAGTAAGTATACGCCACGATTCTGAAAATAAAGATGTATTCATCAACACAGATCGAGGACGAATACAAAGGCCATTGCTTGTTTTAGAAGAAGGTAGTCTTGTTCTTTCAAAGCGTACACTTGATGGCTTGAGAGCCGGTGAATTATCATTTAATGATTTAGTTAACACAGGAGTAGTTGAATGGATAGATGCTGAAGAAGAAGAAGATCTTCTTGTTGCTCCTCGTCCTTTCGATTTACCTGAATTTTCACCAAAACATTCACGTCCAATTAATCCTGCTAAGGTTGAATGGATGAACTTGGGTGATTTGGATAATAAGAAAGAAGCTATTCTGAGTGCTGAAGTCCAATTACCAAATGGTGAGACTGTTACTGAAGAATTTACAGTGCCTCTGAATTATTATCAAGAAGATTTAGATGCTTTACTTACGAAACAAACCAAACAGAACACAGTTCTTGCATATACTCACGTTGAGATCGATCCTCAACTAATATTGGGTGTCTGTGCATCTCTAGTTCCTTATCCTGAACATAATTCTACACCAAGAGTTACAGGAGGTACTGCAATGGTTAAGCAAAGCTTAGGTCTTCCTAGCTCTAATTATAGAGTCCGTCCAGATACTAGAGCTCACATAATGCATTACCCACAACAATCTATTGTTGGTACTAGAGCAATGAAATCAACCGGATTTTTACAAAGACCAGGTGGTCAAAATTTCGTTGTAGCAATCATGAGTCATCATGGATACAACATGCAAGATGCTATTGTAATGAACAGAGCTTCAGTAGAGCGTTCTCTAGGGCGTTCATCATTCATAAGAACTTACAACGCAGAAAATAAGAGATTCCCTGGTGGACAAGAAGAGAGGATTGAAGTTCCTGGAACTGGTCTTGACGAGATAAAGGGTCTAAAATCATTCAACAGTTATTCACATCTTGAAAGAGATGGGCTTCCAGTTCCTGAAGAATTTTTAACAAGCGGTGCACCTGATTCTAAGGTACTTGTAGGGAAAACAAGTCCTCCTAGATTCCTTGAAGAATCAGCGGGAGCGTTCCTTCAGGCTCAAGAACGTAGAGAGTCGTCAATGATGGTTCGAAATGGCGAATATGGATGGGTGGACAATGTATT
>Ga0257110_1001461_pt1 | contig 11151 bp, 5 predicted proteins | sample LP_taG_7_FD_190184 | JGI IMG/M metagenome (GOLD analysis project Ga0257110, IMG submission 190184) | Marine microbial communities from Northeast Subartic Pacific Ocean, Canada - LP_J_2015_P26_10m | ecosystem: Environmental > Aquatic > Marine > Oceanic | place: Canada: Northeast Subartic Pacific... | reverse complement strand
GGTACACTTGATGTAACACAATCATTTACTATTACAGTAACAAATGTAAATGATGCACCAACATTTACAAGTACAGCAGTAACAAGTGCTACAGAAGATTCAGTATATACTTACACAGCACAAGCATCAGATGTTGATGGAGGTGATACAGTCACATTAACAGGAACAACCATACCAACTTGGTTAACGTTTACTCCTAGTACCGGTGTGTTAGCTGGAACACCTGGAAACTCTAATGTAGGAGATCATTCAGTGGTTATTACAGCAACAGATGGAAATAATGCTACTGATACACAATCATTTACTATTACAGTAACAAATGTAAATGATGCACCAACATTTACAAGTACAGCAGTAACAAGTGCTACAGAAGATTCAGTATATACTTACACAGTAACAACAGAAGATGTTGATGGAGGAGATACAGTAACATTAGCAGGAACAACCATACCAACTTGGTTAACGTTTACTCCTAGTACTGGTGTGTTAGCTGGAACACCTGGAAACTCTAATGTAGGAGATCATTCAGTTGTAATTACTGCTAATGATGGTACACTTGATGTAACACAATCATTTACTATTACAGTAACAAATGTAAATGATGCACCAACAGGAACAGTAACCATTTCAGGAACATTAAAACAAGGACAAACATTAACAGCAGATACAACTGCTATATCAGATGAAGATGGCTTAAATACTTTTAGTTATCAATGGAAACGTGATGGATCAGATATTACAGGAGCAACTAGTTCAACATATACATTAACACAATCAGATATAGGAAACACTATAACAGTAACAGCTTCTTATACAGATGGACAAGGAACATCAGAAAGTGTAACAAGTGATCCAACCATTCCAGTTATATATGTTCCTGCAGATAAAGACGATTTAGAAACAGCAGTAGCTCTTTGGATTAGTAATGAGGCATTAGCAATAACTACGTATGGAATTATTAACACTTGGGATGTTAGTGCTATTACAGATATGGCTGAATTATTTAAAAATAAAACAACATTTAATAGTGATATTAGTGGATGGGAACGACAAAACGGTGTTAATGGAGCAACAACTACATCAACGCTAGGCAATGTAATTACTATGTACGGTATGTTTAGAGGTGCTTCTACATTTAATCAAGACATAGGTGGATGGGATACTTCATCTGTAACTACTATGGAATCTATGTTTACAACATATTATTCTGATGCTAATACTATGGATTTTAATAAATCTTTAAACAATTGGAATGTTTCTGCAGTACAGACAATGGGTGGTATGTTTAGTGGTGCAAACGCATTTAATGGTGATATTGGTGATTGGAATGTGTCCAGTGTAGAAAATATGAGTTATATGTTTTCTAATGCAGATAACTTCAATCAATCTTTAAACAATTGGAATGTCTCCAGTGTAGAAAATATGAGTTATATGTTTTCTGGTGCACACGCATTTAATGGTGATATTAGTGGATGGGAACGACAAACCGGTGTTAATGGAGCAACAACTACATCAACGCTAGGTAATGTAACTACTATGAGATCAATGTTTTCTACTGCCGATGCATTCAATCAATACATAGGTGGATGGGACGTCTCTTCAGTAGAGACTATGCAATCAATGTTTTATAGTGCTGATATATTCAATCAAGACATAGGTGGATGGGACGTCTCTTTGGTGGAGACTATGCAATCAATGTTTTCTAATGCAGATAACTTCAATCAATCTTTAAACAATTGGAATGTGTCCAGTGTAGAAAATATGAGTTATATGTTTTCTAGCGCACACGCATTTAATGGTGATATTAGTGATTGGGAACGACAAACCGGTGTTAATGGAGCAACAACTACATCAACGCTAGGTAAGGTAACTACTATGAGATCAATGTTTTCTAGTGCCGATGCATTCAATCAAGACATAGGTGGATGGGACGTCTCTTCAGTGGAGACTATGAGATCAATGTTTTATAGTGCTGATATATTCAATCAAGACATAGGTGGATGGGACGTCTCTTCAGTGAAGACTATGCGATCAATGTTTTCTAATGCAGATAACTTCAATCAATCTTTAAACAATTGGGATGTGTCTAGTGTAGAAAATATGAGTTCTATGTTTTCTGGCGCACACGCATTTAATGGTGATATTAGTGATTGGGTTACCACAAATGTTACTGATCTCTACGGTATGTACAGAATGTTTGATAGTGCTTATGCATTCAATCAAGATATAAAAAATTGGAATGTATCGAATGTAGTCGATATGAGAGAGATGTTTGATAGTGCTACTGTATTTAATAAAGACATTAGAAAATGGAATGTTTCATCTTCCGCATCCTTGGGGGAAATGTTTAGAAACGCACAAGCATTTCAAGATGCATGGTACAATCAAGATTTACTAGGTTATACAACTGATCCTAATACACCAACTTATCAATTTTTCACTAATGCTCCAACGATTACATCTGGAGAAGTTACCAGTACTCCTGAAGATGACTTTTATAGTTATACGGTTACTACAAATGATATTGATGGTGATACAGTTACATTAACCGGAACAACTATCCCAGGTTGGATGGAGTTTGATTCGACAACTGGTGTATTATCGGGGACACCTGATAACGAAGATGTAGGAGTTCATTCAGTAATGATTACAGCTACTGATGGAACGTATACTGTAGAGCATTCATTTAGTATCACAGTAGACAATGTAAATGACGCACCAACATTTACAAGTACCCCAATAAAGAAAACATATATAAATGACGTATATTCATACACCTTGGAAGCAAGTGATGTAGACAATAACAATAATTCACTAACATTTGCTATAACAACAGGACCCGAATGGTTAACAATAACAAATAACGTTTTAAGTGGTACTTCACCCGCTTCTGATGTAGGTTTACATAATATTACAGTAACTGTATCAGATGGTGATTTAACAACAAATCAAACATTTATATTATCAGTTTTTAGTTCAAAAGAAGCAAAGGAAGTAGATGATGTAAAAGACAATATAGAACAAGAAATAGATAATGATACAGAAACATTTGAAGAAAAAAAAACATCTGGAAAAATAATTGAAACTACTGATGGTGTAAAATTTACAACAGAAAGTACAATAAATATTATACAGCAGTTAAATCTAAATGCGAATTCTAAACGTATTATGGCTACAAAAAGATTGGTTATAAAATCTTTGGAAAAATTTGCATCACAATTACAGACAAAAAAAATAATATTTGAAACAACCGCATTACCTGTTTCAGAAACAATTACAAAACCAAATATAGTTATTTACAACGCAAGTACTTCTAATAGTAGTATACCAAAAACAAATGATATTAATTTAGAATTAAATGAAGAAGCATTTTATATTTTAATGGAATCGGAAAATGATTCTTGTACAATTCAAAATAAACACGGGCTCAAAGTAAATATTGTAAAAAATGCCGTAGATTACACAGTAAGACATTTAAGTGCGTACAATGTAGTTCTGTTTAAAGAAAATGTACAGGAAGGATATACTAATTCTTTCAAATCGATGATATATATTGTTGGTTCACTTACAGGAGAATTACAAAGTTTTGTAAAAATAGTAGTACCAAGAAATGCAATAAATAATGCTGAATCCAATGTTCCAAAGGGTATGCCTTTAAAAGATAGTACTTCCGATGGTACTAGTAGTTTTTCAATGAGTAGAATGTCTTTTCATCGCGCGAAAGATTTAAATGCAGATCAAAATAAAAAATGGTATGGAAATAGTCAAGACAGTCATAGACGTGCATTTAACGGACAATTACAAAAACGATTAGATTTTCACAATACAGTATTTAACGGAGAAGGCGAGACAACATCTTTTACAACGAATGATTCGACAAATAGACAAGTATCAAGACAGGCATTAATTAAAACAAGAAGTGGAGGAGCACGTGTTCCTGCAAAAGTAACAAATACGCGTCCTGTTCTGTAAATGTCGCCAATATTTATTTCCTAATATAAGTTATATATAAATGTACGCATATTTAGCAGAGTTCTTAGCCACTTTATTTTTCGCTTATATTGTTATCGCAACAGGTAATCCTTTAGCCATTGGAGCTGCTTTAACTCTTGTAATATTATTGAGTTATCGTTTTAGTTCCGTTACAGCCAATCCTGCTATTACTATTACATTAGCTGCCGCAGGTAAAATTGCACCAAGTGAAATTGTACCATTATGTGCCGTTCAAATCTTAGCAGGTTTAGTAGCTTTAGAAGTATACAAACGTTACAACCTATAAATAATTTATACTTTTTCTTATGTTATAAATTATTTTTTACCAATTTTTAGATTTTTTAAAACCGAATTAAAATTAAACGCTCGAAACATGCATTTGTATACTACAAAAAATACTACGAAAATCATAAATATAATAAACAAATAAGCACCATAATCTACAACTCGATAAGATTTATAGGGTGTAAGATTTTCATTTTGATTTATGGTTGTAAACCCTTCATTACCAACAGCTTCGCAATTACCATATAGTCCCACATTACCATAACGTATAATTTCAATAGCAAAATTAAGACGATATCCATCGAGTAACTCTAACAGTTTCTTGTAATCGTATGAATCAACGTCTTTTCTGACTTTTTTTCTACGTCCAATACCTAAGCCTCCTAATATACCAATTGTTTCGTAGGACCAAATACAAACTTTTGAATTCGGTACTTCTGGTACATCTAATTCTTTACTATTTGTTTTATTTTTATTAATGTTATTTGAAATAGCGTTAAATACATTTTTAACAGATATTTTACCTATATTTGAATCGCAAATATCAGCACGTTTAGCATCTACGCTATCGACGTCACTAATCGGATTTTTTTCGAATATAGAATAAATACATTTTGCTGGAATCCTGACTTCTCTAGATCCATCTTTATTTTTTTTTAATAGTTTAACTTTTTCTTCTTTGGTTTGACCAAGAACAACATTAGGGTCTAAATTATCTTGTATCATTTTTTCACGAATAATATTTCTAGCAATTTTCATTTCAAGCCACATACGGTATTTATCATAAAGTTTTTGTTGTTCGTTTGTAATTTTAACGACTTTTTTTTCAGTATATTTTTGAATTTCACCATCACAAGTATAGCGTGAATTAATAGCATTTTTAATAAAAAATAGAATATTTTCCTTGCTATGTTTTTTTAAATATGCTTTAGCTGTATCCTTTAGAGTCATACCAGCACCAGCTTTTTTTGCTTTATTAAAAGCATCAGTAGCACTTTTGCTTTGTGCAGTTATTTGATCTTTTGTTGTTTTTGAACTGTTACCTTTGATACTACTAGCCTGTTTTTCTCCTTTACTTTTTGCTGTATTTGCAGAGGCCATAGTAGTTTCTGTAGATGATTGAGCTTCTTCTGAAACGGCATCAGCTTGGTCTTGCATATCATCGCTAGTTTTTTTCGCTTTGTCTGCCCATTCACCTGGAGGCATTTCACCACCCATACTATCTGCTACATTGATAAATCCTTCTTTTATTGCCTTAGGATCAATGTTTTCACGTTCGCTAGCAGTTATCCAACCAGAAACACCTTCTTCTTTATTATCATTTTCGAAAACAGTAATTTTGCTACATAAAGGCATAGGTGCGTTACTAATATCTTTAAGGTAGTCAGTACCATTATTAATATATTCGGTAGGTTGATTATTACTAACATCTTTAAACATCTCTTCGCCATTTATTGTTTTAAGAGAAGCTAGTAAAGAATATATTAATCCAGTATTACCATCTTTTGTGGTTTCCATGGCAGACGTATTTACATTATCTACTAAAACTGATCTAGGATGTGTTTTACTTCGATCATTCTTGTCTAAACATTGACTGTTTGTATTAATAAAATATCGGTTACCAACTAAATTAGGAGAATTAATATATACAGGCGAGTCACCTTTCATTAGCGCATCAGCGTAGAGATCTATTAACATTTTGGAATTTTGTTTCATTTCTCTAGGACTTTTATATAATTCACCGTAATTTACAAAATTAGGATCAAATTTATTATATATGTTATAACTATTGTCGTTTGAACTCATAGATAATATATATTCTTGATATAAATTTATTTAAAATTATAAATAATTTTATATTAATAATTTATATAATGGTAAAAAAATTGTTGTTATCTGATATTTGGTCTAAATACAAAAAAATTACGTCTAATACACTTATAGAAGATATACAGAATAGTATAATTATAGAATATTGTTATTTAAATCAATTTGATTGGGAAAAATATTTAGAAACGTATCCAGATTTGAAAAATCAATTTGAGGAGGATCCTGAATTTTCTGTATATAAACATTGGATTGAAATAGGAAAAAACGAAAATAGGTGTGCTGGTAAAAAATATTCACAAGAACCCTTTGAACAATTTGATTCAACATCATACTTAGAAAATAACTCTGATTTATATTTACTAACTAGTCATTTAGAATTATATAATCATTGGTGTAAAAATGGTATTTATGAAAATAGAATTGTAACAAGAATTGAAACAATTAATGAATCAACTGATACTGTTGAAGAAATAAATATTAATACAAAAATAAATATTTTTAAAGATGATGAAATAAATAAATTATGGATTAACACACTTGATGAATTAAAAGATCAATTTGATTGGAAATTTTATTTAAATTTTTATAAGGACGAATTAGTCACTGCGGGGATTGTAACATATAGGCAAGGTTTTTTTCATTGGTTAATGCATGGGAAAGAAGAAGGTCGAATTGGTAAAAAACAAGATAGATTATTAAAAAAAAAAATAAATGAGAAAAAAATATCCGAAGAACAGAAAGAAAATGAATCAAATGAAGAAGAATCAAATAAGTTACTAAGTGATATTCCTATTTTTATTATCAATTTAAAAGAACGTATAGATAAAAAAATTGAAATAATTCATCAAATGAATGAGTTAAATATAACTAATTATGAAGTTTTTAAAGCTTGGGATAAAAGTTGTGATATAGTCGTATCAAAATATAAAGAATACTTGGATGGATATGAAAAAGGGTCAATTAAACAAACAATATATGGATCTTCATGGAAAAATAAAGTAATTAAATCCATAGGGGCTATCGGTTTAATAGTATCCACTATAGAATTGTTTAAAAATATTGAGAAGAAAGGTTTAGAGGATGTTATTATACTAGAAGATGATGTGCAGTTACATAAGTCGTGGCATTACATCTTAAAACCTTTAAAAACATGCTTGAAAGATACAGATTTATTGTATATTGGTTATAATAATCATAAAAAACACATTAATGAACTTTTGGTAGGATGCAATACACAGATAATTAAAGAAATACCAAGCGACAGAAGTTTGTCGGCTTTTTATGGTACATTCGGATATATATGCACTTCTAATTTTCGAAAAAATATAATAGAACTTGGTGTAGACTGGTTTATAGAAAATAACGCTACCATTGATTATGGTTTTAATATATTAAATTGGGAGGAAAGAATAAATTCACACGTAGTTACGGGAGAACCATTAGTATTTCCAGATGTTTTTGATGACGATTGTATAAATAATAAAAGAGAAAATAAAGAGTTGTTTTACAAAGATCGATTTATTAAATGTGAAAATTATGTGGCAAAACCAGAAAGAAACATTCATTTTGTTTTTATTATACCTAGTTATAACAATGAGAAATGGATTGAACGTAATTTAAAATCTATATTAGATCAAAAATACAAACAATGGAGAATTATTTATATAAATGATTGTTCTACAGATAAAACACACGAAAAATTTAACATATTAATGGAAAAACATTTGGATAAATGTCTTTATCTTGATAATACTGTTAAATATGGACAAGCATTTAATCGGTATCGTGCATATAATATGTGTGATGATAATGAATATTGTGTTATGCTTGACGGTGATGATTGGTTGTCTAATAAATATGTCTTACATTATTTATCTATTTTTATTAAATTATATGACTTAGACATTACTTATGGGCGTTTTAAGTGGTTTTTGGATAATAAAATTCAAAATTATAATTTTCCTGAAGACTATAGTGAAGAAATAATTAACAACAAGTCATATAGAAAAGATTCGTGGAGAGGTATGCATTTACGAGTAATAAAAGCTCAGCATTTAAAATTTTTAAATGCCATGGATTTCATACAAGATAATGGAGACTTTATTATTTGTTGTACTGATTTAGTTGAAAGTTTTGCCAGTTTAGAATTATGCAAGGGACGACATAAAATGACTGATGAGGTGTTAATGATCTATAATAAAGATAACTCTGTAGCGTATACTACATCACATTATAATGATACAGATAAAGAATTAAAACAACAGATACAAAAAAAGGTGCGTAATAAAAAGCCTTATTTAACCAATATACGAAAAGATTCTATTATCATAATTGATATTGAAGAGAACAATTATAAAGAGCTTCTTTTGAAATATAAAAAAGATCATATGGCTAAGAATGATTTATTGTTGGTTATTGGTAACGAGATGCATTTTTATATCAATAAATTGAATTCATATAATAATATTCAATACATGACGTAAAAATAATTTTTAAATTTTATTTCATCATAATATAAATGAAATTAAATAAGATAGAAACATTTTTAAAAGAAAAAAAGATTAAAACGATTGTTATTCACGGATTATATTCATCTACACATACCCATCGATTTATTCACGAGGCCATTTATTTAGCATTTGAATATATTATTGATAAATTAAATATAGATGTCCATTTGTATTGGTGTGATGATGACGAATTTTCTTACAATTTATATAAACTAGATACAAATTATTTAATTTTTACAAGTCCACATTATGATACGGATAATTATATACCTGTGACGAATAACATATTTTATATTTTACACTATAGAACTCATAATAAAATTACAAATACATTAATAACTAAATATAATGAATTATTGGAGAAAAAACAGGCTGTTAAATATGTAGAATATAGAGGAGGTCCAAATGGACATTTTGATAAAATGTTTGCTCAATATATTGATAATAAGCGACTGTTTTGGTATTATTATTATATTCCAGATAAAAATGATGGGTATGATATTGATGATATAGAAAAAGAAAACTATACATACAACTTTCAACCCACAAACGAATTACATATGGCTTGGGCTACTAATATTTTTCCAGAAGATATTGATAACAATATATCATTGATAAAACAAGATATTGAATTAAAACGGGGAACGTATTTTTGCGGAACAATATGGCATACAAATGAAAAAGAGATCACAGAATGGAAAACGACTTGTATTGAAAATCGAATTAATTATATATTTGACCGCGAAATTGATGAAAAAGAACATCAAAAAAAAATAAGAAATGCATTAATAGCACCTGCTATACAAGGGGCTACACAAAATCAATCTAGAAAATGGTTCTATATACCTTGTCGAATAATGAAGAATATTAGTTATGGCGCTTTAGGCGTTACAAATAATCCAGGCGTTTACAATATGTTTAAAGATTATCTTATTATGTATGATCGAAATATTGAAAAATTATTTTTACAAACACTTGATTATAGGAAATACGCTGAGAAAAATAAGGAAGAATACATCGAAAAAATGGTTAACGTAATGGAATTTGTGCGAGATCATCATACGTATTTAAACCGAATCGATGCCTTGATTCAATTTGGATTTTATTAAAATCTATTATTATTGTATAAATATTAATAATAATGAATTGGATGAAAACACCCATGGTTAAGTTACTTGAAACTATTCAGCAAAAAGTTATGCATGAATTACCTTATTATAATGATTTTAAATTATCATATCAAGGAAAAGAACAAAGAACCCTCGAAAAATATCTCACAGAACTTAAACCTATAACCGAAGACCAAAAAAAAGGTATAAGCGAACTTATAGAAACGAACAAGCTTTTGTTTGGATATAGAAATGATATCAAGAGCATAGGAGTATTAACAAATATTATAGAATATAGTACATTCTGCGGTGATCCATTAGAAATGGCCAAAAGAAAATTGGGAAAGACTGGATACAAATTGTTTCCGTTTAAGGTAAATGTAGAGAAGATGAGAGATAAAATAATTCAAATAATGTATTATTTTTATTATCATCCAGATATTACAAGAGAAATTGGAGCTGCATTGGAACAATATGTTGATGTACCAATTAGACATCGTGCGAATCCAGAGAGTATGTTTGACTATAATTATAGCCGTGGGGATTCAATTTTCTTTGAAAAAAATGGTATTCGTAGAGTTGGTATGATTCTAAAAAAAGACAAAAAACAATATCAAGTTAGTGATTATACAGACAAGTCCAAGATTACGACAGTTACATTACGTGAAAATGATATTTTAGGATATGGTGATAATAAAGGAGGAATTATATCATGGATATTTACTGATGTTGTTATAGATGATTTTACTGAAGCCTGTCTTGATCCTGAATATGATGGAAACCGCGAAAGTAAAAAATGTGAACAAGGTTCCCCTTTAAATATGCGTAATAATGTTATATGTACATTATACGAAGGTGCGAAAACGGTCGACCCAAATACACAATATCCAATAATTAAAATGTGTACAGAATGTAAAGAGGAAGACGATATGAGTGGGGTTACAGATCCAGAAAGTATAAGTCCTAGAAGTAGTACAAGTAGTGAAGACCTAGGTCATCGTGGTGCGGTTTATAAACGGCCATCATTATCGTCACTTTCGTCATATGGTGAATCAACAGATACAAACATGACGACATTAACTGATGAAGAATCACAGGCATATGATACATTTAAAAAGGCAGTATGCAAGGCTAGCAATTCTAGTTTAGAAGAAAAAGAAGCCGAATTAAAAACAAAAGAAGCTGAAATAAGGAAAAACAAAGCTGAGTCTGATAGAGCATTAGCAGAAAAACAACAAAAAATTGATGACCTAGAAAAAGCCAAAGGAAAATTCAGTCTAGGAGTTAAGAGATTCTTGGGAAAAAAAGGTGGTAAAAAGAAATCATCAACAAAAAAGAAGCGTAAAAATGTAACACGCAGAAAGAAAAAGTATGGGAAGAAATCAAAAAAATCTCGTAAATAGATATATGGAAGAAAATAAATA
>Ga0257110_1001460_pt1 | contig 11153 bp, 2 predicted proteins | sample LP_taG_7_FD_190184 | JGI IMG/M metagenome (GOLD analysis project Ga0257110, IMG submission 190184) | Marine microbial communities from Northeast Subartic Pacific Ocean, Canada - LP_J_2015_P26_10m | ecosystem: Environmental > Aquatic > Marine > Oceanic | place: Canada: Northeast Subartic Pacific... | reverse complement strand
AACAAAAAGAAGCAGCGAAGCCAATCAACAACAAATTAATTTTGCTACAGCAAATACAGAATTTAAAAAAGCAATAGAAGCTGGAGGAGAAAAAAGACCCGCATTTAGAGATCTTCTTACAAATGTAGGTAGTATAGTAGAGTCGGGGGATATATACATTGATGGTAAAAAAACAATTAGAAATGTAAACGCTTTTGGTGATAATGGCATTACAATAGCTTGGGGTAAACCTGATTATTCTGATACAGCGTCCACAATTACAATACAGGCTGCTGAATTAGTTAGAGCTGGAAAACCTATGCAGATAGTAACAATAGATGGAGAAAATAAATTTGCAAAAGATGTGGCAGCTAAAGATGCTAATTCTATTTCTGTCGATCTAAGTAATAGATCACAAGCGCTTGGATTTATGGAAAACATTTTAAGGGTTGAAAGAAACCAGGCTATAAAATTATACGATACTTACTACAAATAAAATAACAATTTAAAAAACGTTACATGTTTAGACTTATTATAAACGGAGAAACAATTACTTTTGAATCTGAAGCAGCAATGATGCAAGCTGCTCAAGAGGCACAAGACAAAGGATTAAGTGTAGAAGATGCAAGAGAAGAGAATATAGAGGAAATTATACCTATAGAAGGTCCTCAAACAGAGCAAGAGGCTGCAGAAAGCGAGATAATAGAAGAAGGATTTAAGCAGGATTTTCAACAGGCTGCGCCCAGTGCAAGTGTGGAGCCGGAAGCTGTAGCACAAGAAGATACGGAATTACCGCAGGAAGATACTTCTTTGGATTTACCAAAAGATGATTTTCAAATTAAATTAGATAAACTTAAAAGTCTTAAAGACCGTAGAGCTAAATCACCTGATGGCACTTTGCCAACAGATGGAGAATCATTTGAAAAGTTAGAAGAATACGAAAATAAAAAAGATTTCGGAATAATAAATTCTGAAACAGGGGAGGTAGATGAAAAATTACAAGCCGAAGTGCAAGAATTTGAGGATTTTTCGCAAAACAAATTAAACTCAGGCATATTACAACAGCTAGATGTTAAAGGGGTTTCTTTGCAAGCTAAAATGCAAAACGGACTTCAAGAAGCATATAGAAGGTATATAAAAGATAATTATAAAAATTTTATTACCACTAGAACAGTTGCCGAAGTAGCTGTAAATACTACCAAGGATAAACAAATGCCGAATGATTTTGCTATTGATCAAATTGTAGAGGAGCAGTTACAAACGCTTCAAGAAAATCAAAGAAATGAAAAAATAGCACAAGAACAAAAAGTAGGTAGAGGTGTATCTAAAAACCCTACACAAAAAGTAATTTCGGTTATACAAAATAGAATAGATGCATTTCCTGCTAACGAACAATTATTTGGCAGAACAAGTCAAAGACTTGACGCTATCGACAGAAAACTAGCGCCTGGTAATCTTCTAACCGACAACGAAAGAATTGCCTTAGAAGATAAGAGAAGAGCACTACTTATTTCATCCGCTGAAGCTTTTGAAAAGATGAACCCTCCAGGTTCCACAAACCCATATAGAGACGGGTTTGAGTACGTTGGCAAAACCCAAAAAAATAAATTAACTCAATTTTTTAATTTAGAAACAGGGGCACAAGTGATGCCAGCAAAAGCAGCTTTAAGCAATAAAAAAATTATTGCCGCTCCTGCAGAAATGCTTACCGAGGCAGAAAGATTAGCCGCGCTGCCTAGAGAACCATTAAAAGCCGCTTTTTACTACAATGCTTTAAAAGAAACCCAAATAAACGGGGCACTTAAAAAAACATTTAATTTTAATCCAAACAAGGCTTATGAGCGTAGGGCTCAAAAAGGCGAAGGAGTTGGAATGGGGCCCATGGATAAATCTCGTTTAAGAGTGTATCTTGAGTCTAAAGGATATACACCAGATGAAAATGGGCTTTATACAAATGTAACAGCCGAAGATTTATTGCCTTTAAAAGATATGAACTTATCCGGCAGGTTCGGTATGTTTAGCGAAGACGGCGGTTCTATATTAGACGATGCATTTGTTCCTCGAGAAGGAGACTTAGCCACTCCTGCTATGTTTATACAAAATTTAGCAGAAGAAAGAATGCGTAATTCCATAGAGGGTAATGCCCTAAACAGGGCTTATTTATTAAACATTGACCCTGGTTCTGAAAAACTAGAAGCTGGAGATTACGTAGCAACTTTTGGAAAAAAAGCTTTAGCTGGCACATTAGATTTACTGCCAGATACCATGACCTCAAGGTATATTGATGAATTGCCTTTAACCCAGCGGGAGATGTTAGATAATTCCGAACAAATGCTAATGGATGCCGGTATTGAAATAACTGAAGAACAAAAAGAAACTTTTGCCAGAGGTTATGGAATGAAATCAGTAGAACAGCTAGGTGATTTTGCTCCTATGCTTATAAACTTCTTCTTTCTTAATAAAGCCGCGGGAGCTGCCGGAATGACCAGAATGATTGGTACCTTACTAAAAGGGGGACCAAAACAAAAAGCAATGGGGCTAATTTTCGGCGCTTTATTGGAAGAAGTAAAATTTGAAGCCGCTACTTATGGTGAAGCTAAAACATTAGGGGGTACTGGATTTTTCGCAGGTGGCCAAGTTGCTAATGCTTTACTAAAAGGAAGAATGGGTGCGTTGGCTAGAAAGATATTAGGAGGAGCTGTTGGAGGTACGGCGGGTAGCGAAACCGCTAAAGTAGCTGAATCTATGGCAGAAGATCTTATGGGTGACAAAGATTTTAAAACCAGTATGCAAGAATATTACGGTGATATTGACGAAGTTACCGAGAGGCTAATAATTGACGGCATAGTTTTTGGTGTATTAGGTATGACCCACGCTAAAAAAATAGACTTTATGAAGCAAAGTACTAAGCAAAAACTTTCTTCAAAGCTAAACCGAGAAATTAACGATATGTCCTCTATACTTACGCCAAAAGAGCTTGGTAAAAAGAAAAAACTAAAAGCTGAGCTTGACCAAGACCTAGCACTTAATAACGAAGCGTTTAGTAAATTAGCTATAGGAGATCAGGTGCAAAATGCTAAAGCCGCTAGAGCTAGATTAAATGAACTAGATAGCCAGCTAAAGAACGACCCATTCGAAGGGGGACTGATGTCTTCCGTAGCTAAATTTGAAATGTGGACAGAAAGAGGGATGCTAGAAAATATAATTTCTCGTGTTGAAGCAAATAAAATGGCGGCTAGAAAGGCAATAAGTGAGCAAGCTAATAACTTTAAAGAAAGCATAGGCAAGCCTGATATGCCTGTTATTATAACAGAAAATGGCGAAGGAATGGGCCTTGGTAATAAAGGCGAATTTCAGTTTGAAACAGTTAAGGGTAAACCCTCTATATTAATAGATTTATCTTTATACCAGCCCGGTGTTTTAAGCCAAGAAGGATTTCATGCTCAAATGGAATTTGCTTTTGGAGAAGGATCTGGCCTTAAAAAAGGCTTAAATTTAGAGGTTGCTAAAAAATTAAGAGAAAAAATAGAACCCGCTGTAGAAAAAGCTTTAGAGAATGAAAGATTCGTTATAAGTGATGGAGAAGGGGGGACTAAAAATGGTACATTTAAAGAGGCTATAGAAGATGCCTACAAAGAAGACCCTGCTAAAACAGATGAAGAATATGTAGCCAACGTTATAGAATTTTTAGGCAATAAAAAATACAGAAATCTCTTGCTAGACAACTCTTTAATGGGTAAGCTTAATAAAGCTGTAAAAAATACTGCCATAGATTTAGGTATCAGTAAAAAGAATGTTGATCAAAACCTAACGACAGCTGAACAGACATTAGATTTCTTATATACTTTATCAGACTTTTCGCAGGGTCCTGGAAGAGGCAAGAAGAACTTTGCAGCCTTTAAGAACCTTGCAATTGACGGTACTAAGTTGGTTGATATGAAAACCAATACGGAAATTACAACTGCGAAAGAAATGCAAAAAGACATTTCAGCATCTAAGGAAATAAAGCCTGAAGAAAAGAAAGATATATTTTCTAAAGCAACAAAGGCATACGAAGATGGACTGGAGAGAGGCGATACCATGGATATAATAGGAGTAAGTGTTGGATACCAATTTCAACCTTTAGTAAGATCTAAGCTAAGGTCTTATCTCGCTGTTAAGAGTTTAGAAAATGCAGGTATTACCGAACAACAAATAGAAGACATCGTTTCAGACGTTACATTAGGTAGTGGTAAAGGAGGCTCTCAAAATATACCGGGGCTAGTTAAATCTTACAAAGAAAGTGGTGAAGCCAGTTTAACTTCTTATATTTTTGGCCAATTAAATAACAAAATATTAGGTGCATTACAGCAACCAGCATATCGCGATATATTCAATACATTTTCTATAGACGCAAATCCGGGTCAAGTTGAAAAGCTAATAGCTGAAGGAACTTCTGAAGGATATGTGGATTTATCTTCACCAGAACAAAATATTAGGATAAACAGGATTAAAGCGGAAGTTACGCTTAAATTACCTGTTGAGTTAAAAGAAGACATTAACGGTATAGGAGAGCGTCTTTTAATGTCTACTCCATTAAAAAATATTGATGCAAAACAAGAAGGTAGTATAAAATTACCAAGCGGTAAGACGGCTGAAATCGTTATATCAAAAAGCGAGCAAGCGACTATTGAAATAGAGGGTGAGCCAACTGAAACTATAAGAGTTAGGTCTCCTAAAATTCTGGAAGATAAGTTTGGTACAGGTAAAAAGTCTTTTGTAAAAAAACAAACTACTAAAGAAAAGCTTTACAGGAGTGGTATTGAATTAATATATCCTAAACTAGAAAAAGTTGTGGGAGGATTAAAAGATAATTTCACGGCTACTCCAGAATATGAGGCCTTCATAGAAAATGCTTATCCCTTATTTAAAAATTATTTAAGTCAATCTGCTGTAAACAAAAGATTTACAGATTTCAAAGAAGATGCAATAAATAAAAAAACAGGCGAAGTAATTAAAAAGAAAACATCAGCCGGGGGGAAAATGTTTCAAAAGAAAGCCATAACCCCAGAGGAGTGGAAGGAATACTTTTTAAAGCCAAAGCACCCAATAACTGGTAAAATCATGCGCATAGATGGGCGCAGGCGATCTATAATAGAAGCGTTTTCAGGTGAATTTGTATTTGATTCTGTAATGGAAACACTATCAAAAGAAGCCATGAGGAAGCAAGTAGAATCAAGACAAGAAGATATAGGTGTTGACTTACTAGATAATTATGTAGCGGTTATAGCTAAAGAAATAGATCGTGGCAACCCAGGGGTTATGGCCTCTAAGGTAATAAAAATTGCTAATGAGTTTGGAGTAGATCCTTACACTATGCTTTTTGATAAAAACAATAACCTAAGACCTATAGATGAAATAGCAATGATGCCTGGTGGACCTGAAGCTTTAGGTGAACTATACAGAGGGGCTCAAGCCGAACTTACAAGACAACTGCAAAACAGAGCGAAGGATCAAGAAATAAACACGGTGGATAAACTTGATAAATATTATAAAGACAACCCTGAGTTATTTACCCCTGAAATGCGCGAAGCGGTAAAAGAAGTAAGAACATTGTCGGTAGAAGATTTCAAGAATTTTCAGGATCAAACAGACTTTTTAGTGACATTATTTCCAGAAAAATTTTCTGAGTTTTCTTTAGAGACCGTGGATGTTGGTGTACCAAACAGTCTTTTATCTCAAATCTTTTCAGGAAACTCTAGAACAAATAAAGCTACAGAAGCTTTTTACATTAAGCAAGGTTTATCAGCAAAGGCTGCAAAAAAGAAAGCTACAATTAACAGGGAAGATTTTACTGAAAAAATTAAAGGCAAAATAGGCACAAACTATAATGCGCCTGAAATGAAGCAAGCTAGAGAGGCGTGGGAAAAGGTAATTAAATTAGCAGAAGAAAATAACATTGACCGAAAAATTACTAAAAAAGGTGTTAAAGTACAAAGAGGTATTACCATACTTAAGCAGGCAAAAGAGTACCAAGAAAAGGTTGAAGGTATAATTTCCTTAACAGCATTTAATCCATATATGCCCGCTTTAACTGCAAAGCAAGCAAAGGCTGAAATTAGCAAACTAAAAGGTTTTGATGCTTACAAAAAGGCTATGGAATTACAAGTAGCCACATTAGATGCAATTTTACTTACATTCGGAGCAGCTTCTAAGATGGTAAAAGGAACTGCCGCAGAGCAAAAGGCTAGTAGAAATAATATATTTAAGGCTTTAGGCACTATGCTTTTAAATAACGATAAAGGATTTAGAAATTTGTCACCTGAAATATACTACGAAATAAGAGAGGGTGGTATAAGAGATCGTAAAAACGAACATTTATTATCTAAAGCAGAATTTGCCACCAGGGTTTTAATAGCATTTAATGAAGGAAGATTAAATACCTTGGAAGAAGTAAAAGAGGTTTCTTCTGAATATGTTAGTCTAGTTGGCGAGCGAGCAGTGCAAAAAGCTGCAGATATTTTAATGGGCCCTACCGCGGAAAATAACAAAGAAGCAAAAATGCTGGATTTTGTTAAAGGGGAAACAAATAGAGAGTTTTCTACATCGGATTTAATTAAACTAGATTCCACTATAAACTTAATAACAGGTAAATCTGCTTTGCAAGAAATGATAGAAGCTCAAGCTAGGAAAGCATTAAACATGCCCTTCCGTAGTGCAACAGAAGCTCTTTCTAATAACAATAAAATTTTGTTAGAGTCAGGAATGATGACTACGGACAGCAAAACTACAACTTCCGCTTCTAAAAAAATAATAAACCTTGACCAAGCTTTTGAAAAAGGGCGGGATCCTAATAAAGAACCAAAGGGTATTAGCGTTTTTGACTTTGATGACACACTTGCTCGCACAAAGAGTAACGTGCTATACACGATGCCTGGCGGTCCGTCTAAAGTTACAGAAAAAGAATTTAGTAATTTATCTAAGCAAGAAAAAGTATACTATCATGGTACCTCTGCGGTAGTAGACCAAAAATTTGTAAATAAAGAAATAGTTAAAGATTTTCCAGAGGGAGCATCCTCGTTTAGTGTTCAAATGCAAGGGCTGGGCAAGCATTATACAAAAAGTTTAGATAATGCAAAGTCTTTTATAGATCATAGAAACAGAAAAAATAACACAGGAACAGTTGCAGCTGTATCTATATCTGCTAATAATCCTAAGCAATTTAAGACCTACCAAGATCTTTTAAATGACATTAAAAGTACTGTTAAAAATAAAGATATATCTATTTCTGAAAGAAATAAAGAGTATTTAAACATCTTAAAAAGCGAAGGGTTTGATTCCATAATTTATAAAGAGGGGCCTAGTTATAATCCTGGCAAGAAGAGTCTGATGGCAGAAGCTGTTATTCCTTTTAATAGCACAAAAAAATTAATAGGATCTGCGGATTATAATCAACGTAATGAAGGAATTGTACAAGGATCTGCGGTAGCTGTAAAACAAGGTAAGCTTAATGCAACCGAGTTTGCTAAAAAATCTGAGGCCTTAGAAGCTAAGGGTGCAGAGTTTGATTTTAGTGAATTTAGTAAAGTAATGCAAGGTAAGTTAGGTCCGTTGTTTTCAGAAGCTAAAAAGAAAGAAGGCAAGTATACTAATAAAGATGTATTTGTTTTAACCGCAAGACCTGCTAATTCAGCACAGGCTATATACGAATTTTTAAAATCAGAAGGATTAGAAATCCCAATTGATAACATTGTAGGCTTGGGCAATGGAGCGGCTAAAGCTAAAGCAGAATGGATGATAGGCAAGGTAGCTGAAGGATATAACGATTTTTACTTTGCTGACGACGCTATTAAGAACGTTGAAGCCGTGCGTGACGCTTTAGGATTGTTCGATGTAAAGTCTAAAGTGCAGCAAGCTATAATGGCGTCTAAAAAAATAACTCTTGAAAAAGGGCTAGCTGAAATGATTGAGCGCAAAAAAGGTATATCTTCTAAAGAGCCCATATCTGCTGCGATAGCATCTAACTTAGGTAAAAAGAAAGGTCGTTATGATTGGTTTATTCCACCCAACGCAGAAGACTTTGCTGGGCTAATGTATAAGCTTTACGGTAAAGGCAAGCAAGGTGATAAAGATATGGCTTTAATTAAAGAGGCTTTAATAAGACCATTTAACCGGGCTGAAAACGCTATAAGTACCTATAAACAAACATTAGGTAATGATTATTCCGCTTTAGAATCTCAAATGGGGGATCTTAAGGTTAGCATGTCTAAAGAAACCAAAGCCAGTCTTGAGCAAGCTAATGTGAATGCAGATCAAGCTACTCGGGTTTTTATATACAACAAGCTAGGATATAAAATTCCTGGGTTAGAAAAAAATGAAATAGAAAACATTTCCAGAATAGTTAATGGAGACGCAAGGCTTTCTGCATACGCGGAGGGTGTTATGGGTATAACCAAGACAAAAGAAATATTTCCTAGACCAGGTGACACATGGTACTCCAGTAATATTCGTTATGAATTGTTTAAATATTCTACCGAAGGTGTTAGAGGACACTTCTTAAAAGACTGGCAAAAAAACGCTGATGAAATGTTTACTGAAGAAAACTTTAACAGAATAGAAGCAGGGTACGGGAAAGAATACGCTAATAACTTGAAAGAAATGTTAAGCAGAATGAAAACCGGTAAAACAAGATCTGCTGATTTGGGTAAAGATGTTCAGGCGGGTATGGATTATGTTAATGGATCAGTGGGTGTTATAATGTTCTTAAATACAAGGTCAGCTGTACTGCAAACAATATCTGCGGTCAATTATGTTAACTGGAGTGATAACAACCCATTACAGATAGGCAAAGCTGTTGCTAAGCCAAAAGAATGGGGTAAAACGTTTATGGAAATATATAACTCTGATTTCTTAAAGCAAAGAAGAGGAGGACTAGAGATAAATGTAGAAGAAGCAGAAATTGCCAAAGCTGTAGAAAGAAGTAAAGGTAATGCTAGAAATTTATTTGATAGCATGATAAAAATAGGGTTTAAACCAACACAGCTTGCTGATAGTTTTGCTATTGCGTTTGGGGGAACTCCATTTTTAATGAATAGAACTGCAACCTATGTTAAGCAAGGATTACCTGCAGAAGCAGCAAGAAAAAGAGCGTTTGAAGATTTCAGAGAGGTTTCTGAAGAAGCACAACAATCTTCGAGGCAAGATAGGGTGTCTAATATACAGACAGGTGTTGCGGGCAGATTAATATTTGCATTTGCTAACACTCCAATGCAAATGACCCGTATGACAAAAAAAGCTACGCTGGATTTAGTAAATGGAAGAGGTGATGCTAAAACAAATATATCTAAGATGCTTTATTATGGAGCAGTACAAAGCTATATATTTTATGCACTACAGCAATCACAATTTTTAAGATTGTTTGGAGGAGACGATGAAGATATGACCCAAGAGGAAAAAGATTTTAACAAAGCAAAAAATGAAAAGAAGAATACTAGGATTGCAAATAGTATGTTTGACAGTTTTATATCTGGATCTGGATCTCCGGGTAAAGTAGCAATAACAGCTAAAAACACTATACTAAAGTATTACAAAGAAAAAGAAAAAGGATATAAAGCGGATTATGGTAATGTTATAAATGAAGCATTATCTATATCGCCGCCGTTATCTTCTAAAACTAAAAAGATTTATTCAGCGTTTAAAACCTACAAATACTACTCAACTAAGCAAGGGCAAAAAGAATTAGCAGAGTATGGACAATACGCTTTTGATAATCCAATGATGATGGCAAATGCTAAAGTATTCTCTTCATTTAGTAATGTCCCCGCCGATAGATTATTACAAAAAGTAAACAATCTTTATTCTGCTTTTACCGATGAAACTTTAACTCCTATACAGAGTGCCGCATTAGCTGCTGGTTGGGATAAATGGAGTTTAGGTTTATATGATCCAGATTTTATAACAGCCGATGAAATTGCTGAAAATAAAATAAAAAGAAAAGAGCAATTGAAAAAAGAAAAAGCTGCAAAGAAAAAAGCGGCTATAGAGTCTTACAATATGGAGATGAGCGAGCCTGAAAGAAGAGACATACTTAAGGTACTTTCAAAAAAGCAACAAATGGATTCCTTATGGAATTTAAACATAACGAAAGGGGAACTTAAGGCTTTAGGCAAAATGAAAGAGATTGATCGCATAGAGGCTATTATAAAGTTACAAAATAAAAAACAATTTTATGAAGATATGAAAAAAACAAAAACTAAAAGAGAAGACTCTTTAAAATAAAAACCCCTTAAAATGAATATATCGGATTTGAAAATTTACGCATTAAACTTTGGAACACTAGTCGTATCAATGTCGCAGGTTGATATGGTTTTAAAAATACTGTTGCTTGCCATAAGTATCGGATACACCGTACATAAGTGGTGGCTACTAAACAAGAATAAAGATAAATATAAAAACAAAAAAAAATGAAAAAGATTATAGCAAAACTAAAACATGAATGGAATTCATTCCTATATTACTTAATGTTTAAAAAGAAAAACAAATAGAATAAACAAAACAGGCAACCACACCTCGAATATTCTATAATAAAAAAGCCGATACTTAATTGCATCGGCTTTTTTAAATTTAATATATGATCTAACCATCACATGCTAAACAATCTTCATCCATTGCTTTAGCGGCAAGATCACCACGTAAAACAGATTCTGTTCTAGTGTAATACAGAGTTTTAATACCTTTTTTCCACGCTTCAAAATGAACTTTGTTAAGCCATTTGGGCGTTGCTACCGCAGGAAACGCTAAGTTTAAACTAACAGATTGATCTATATATTGTTGTCTTAATCCTGCCTGGGCAACCAGTTCCAGCTGATTGATCTCTTTAAATGTCTTAAAAACTTCTTTGGCAGGTATGTCATGATCACCCACGGTAATATGATCCAGCCCGTCAATATCCTGAATTGAACCATAGTCATCCAGTATTTTATTCCACGTTTCTTCATTGTTTAAATTATGTTTAGTTAATACTTTAACAAGCGTCGGATTCTTTCTAATGAAAGTACCTTTCGCACTTTGATCCGTGAAAACATTTGCAGCCCACGGCTCAATACCTGGCGACACATTCCCACTAAGCTTGCTATTGCTAACAGTAGGAGCAACAGCACGTAAATGAGTATTACGATAACCAGTTCCAGCACACC
>Ga0257110_1001458_pt1 | contig 11173 bp, 9 predicted proteins | sample LP_taG_7_FD_190184 | JGI IMG/M metagenome (GOLD analysis project Ga0257110, IMG submission 190184) | Marine microbial communities from Northeast Subartic Pacific Ocean, Canada - LP_J_2015_P26_10m | ecosystem: Environmental > Aquatic > Marine > Oceanic | place: Canada: Northeast Subartic Pacific... | reverse complement strand
AATAAATCTAAGAAGGTCATCTATTCTTTTGAGAACTTCTTCTTTGGCAAATAGAGATAAAGTCATTCCAAGCGATGGGGAATTTGTACTACCGGTTAAAGCTATTCGTAAGGGCTGATTAACTTTTGGAACTGATAGTTCTTTTTCCTCTCTATATTTACTAAGTGTTTTGTCTAAGCTTATTTCATCCCAATCATTTAAATTTGATAATCTATCTTTTAAATCCAAAAGAATCTCATCGGATTCTCCTATAAATTTGGTAATGGCCTTAGCATCATATTCTTCAACATCTTTAAAATAACAAACTAGGTTTGATGCTATAGCCTCTAATGTATTTGCTGATGTTCTCATTGACTCTATTAAATCTTGAGTTTTTGCATGACTATTTACGTCAATGCCCTTTTGAGATAAAAAGGGTTCAAGCTCTGTTATAAATTCATGATAATCGAGATTTGCCATATGCTGAGCATTTAAATAATCCAGCTTAGATATATCAAAAATTGCTCCAGCCTTCTGAACTTCAGTTATTTCAAAATCTTTAATTAAGTCATCTAAATAAAAAACTTCCTTTTCACCTTTAGACCATCCAAGCCTTGCAAGGGTATTAAGAATTGCAGAGTCAAGATATCCAGAGGTTTTATATTCTTCAAGACTAGTTGCAGCATGTCTTTTAGATAGCCTTTTCTTGTCACTACCTAAAACCAATGGGAGGTGGGCGTATTTAAGTTCTGGATAACCAAGAGCTTTTTGAATATGAATCTGTCTGGGAGTATTACTTATATGATCTTCACCTCTTATAACAGTTGTTACTCCCTGCTCATAATCATCAACAACATTACATAAATGATAGGTTGGACTTCCATCACTTCTTAAAATGATGAGATCATCAAGCTCTGAGTTATTAAATATGATATCTCCTCTAACATAATCCTTCACAATAATTTCACCCTCTAAAGGAGTTTTTAACCTTAAGACAGTATTATCAGATTTTGGAAGATTGCGATTTCTAGATCGACCATCGTATTGCGGTTTAAGACCTTTAGCTTGTTGTTCAGCTCTCATGCTATCTAACTCTTCTACTGAACAATCACAATAATATGCTTGATCACTATCAATTAACTTTTGAGCAGCTGATGAATAAATATCATTTCTTTCGGATTGATTTATTGGCTTTAGGTCAGGAGTAAGACCTATTAAATCAAGGCTATCTAAAATATTTTTTTCAAATTCTTTTGTTGACCTTTCCCTGTCAGTATCTTCAATTCTTACTAAAAATAGTCCGTCATGTTTTTTTGCATAAACATAATTAAAAAGAGCTGTTCTTACTCCTCCAATATGAAGAGTTCCAGTTGGGCTAGGAGCAAACCTTGTAATGACTTTTTTCAATGTATTTTTCTCCAGATAGGTTCAATAGAACTTCGATCTTGCATATCTTTTAATTTTTCTTCATGAGCTGATAAGTCTTTTGTGTTGGCTATAATTTTCGATAGATTAAGATCCTGATTTGAAAGCTCAGATTGCATATCAGCCTCTTTTTTTGATTGATCATTGTTGTTTGCAATAAACTCAAACTTGCTCTGACCACCTGTTAAATATATGTATACGTCTGCTAGGATATTGGCATCTAATAATGCCCCATGAAAAGTTCTGTCATAGCCTGATACTTCAAATCTATTTGCTAGTGCATCTAATGAATTTCTTTGACCAGGAAATTTATCTCTAGCTATGGATAATGAATCTTCAATTTCACATATTTCTTCTAATTTAGGATATTTCGAAGAAGCTAACTGAAGTTCATTATTTAAAAACCCAACATCAAATGCAGCATTATGTATTACAAGGGTTGATCCTTCGATAAATTCTAAAAACTCTTCAGCAATTTCTTCAAAAGGCGGTTGATCGTCAAGATCTGCATTAGTAATTCCATGAACCTTTGAGGCCTCTTCATCAATTAGTCTTGCAGGATTTAAATAAGTGTGGAAATGATCGGTAGATTTTTTTCTGTCATTCAACAGGACAGCGCCAATCTCAATAACTCTATGACCTTGATGCACTTCTAGGCCTGTGGTCTCTGTATCTAAGATAATAAATTTTTTTGCCATAATTTAATTAAAGTGAATCTATACCTTTGTTTGCAAGCTGGTCTGCTATTTCATTTTTTTCATGACCAGAATGACCTTTGACCCAGTGCCATCTTACATCATGTTGAGAGACATATTTATCTAATTCAATCCATAAATCTTTATTCTTAACATCTTTTTTTGCAGAGTTTTTCCAATTATTTTTTTTCCAATTTTGAATCCATGAAGTTATACCTTGCATTACATATTTAGAATCCGTTGTTAAATTTACCTGGCAAGGTTCTTTTAAGATTTTTAATCCTTCTATCGCTGCCTGAAGTTCCATTTGATTGTTGGTAGTTTCCCTGAGGCCTCCGAAGTATTTTTTAGTAACGTCTCCGTACTCAACCAAAGCGCCCCATCCACCAATACCTGGGTTGCCTCTACAAGCACCATCTGTATAAATATTTACTGTTTTCATAAAATTAACATAGAATCTGCATATGATTAATATAGAGCCTATTAAGGCATTTAGCGATAATTATATTTGGTTAGTAACAACTAATGAAGGGTCAATTGTAATTGATCCTGGCGAAGCAGATAAAACTATAAAATTTTTAAGAGATAATACTCTTAATCTCAAAGCTATTTTAATAACGCATCATCATTTTGACCATACCGGAGGAATAAGTGATCTTGTATCAACTCACCCAGTTCAAGTCTTTGGACCAAAAAATGATATAGCTGAAATAGATTCAAGATTAAGTGCTGGCGATAAAATAAATGTTATTGGAATTGATTTTGAAATTATGGAACTCCCTGGCCATACTCTTGATCATATAGCTTTTTATAGCTTCAATAATGGTAATCCCATCCTTTTTTGTGGAGATGTTTTATTTGCCTCTGGGTGTGGAAGAATATTTGAGGGCACTTATGAACAAATGTATCAATCACTTTTACAAATTAAATCTCTTCCAGAAAATACAAAAATTTATAGCGGTCACGAATATACTTTATCAAATCTTAATTTTGCAAAAACTGTCGAACCTCTTAATAAGAATATTATTTCAAGATATAATGAAGTGGAAGAGTTAAGAAAAATTGATCTTCCAAGCCTCCCAACTACTCTTGAATTAGAATTAAAGGTTAATCCTTTTTTAAGGTTTGAAGAAAAAGATCTAAAAGAAAGTATAAAAGATAAAATTAATGTTCAAAATAATAGTAAAGAAGTATTTAAGGTACTAAGAGAATGGAAAGACAATTTTTAAGTATTTTTTTATTTAGTTTAATTTTCATAGGTGGTTGTCAAACTAATATTGAAGCTATTTCATATGAGAATACTCAAAGTATTAATGAGATTGTGGAGACTGACAAAGTTCCTGTTGAGCAAGAGTTAATTGCAAAGCTACCAGAAAATGTTTGGCAGTATGTTATTGCAAATTCTTCAAATTACGAAGATGTAATTATTAATGAGCAAACGCTCATCTTTATGAATACTCATATTAAGGATATTGATAAATTTAGTGATTATCTTAATAAATCTTACTACTTTATTTATTATGTTATACAAGAGTTTGAAGCTGCTAACCTTCCTATTGAATTAGCTTTAATACCCTTTATCGAAAGTAATTATGACCCCTTTTCAATTTCACCATCTGGTGCTGTTGGTTTGTGGCAGTTTATGCCAAAAACTGGAAAATTATATAATTTAGAAAAGTCTTGGTGGAATGAAGATCGTCATGACCCCTTCAGGTCAACACATGCAGCAATAGGCTATTTCAAATATTTATTTGAAAGATTTGATAATGATATTTATCTGGCCTTAGCTGCCTACAATGCAGGACCAACTTATCTTGATAGACAAATAAGAAAAAATAAAAGAAGAGGTCTTGATACTGACTTTTGGTCATTAAATTTATCAAATCAAGTAACTCAATATGTTCCTAAGTATGTAGCTTTAAGAGAATTAATCTTTAATGCAGAAAAATATGGAATAACTTTACCTGAGATTCCTACAGAATCAGTGGTTGAAAAAATTGAGATACCAGGTCAGGTAGAGATATTAGTATTAAGTGAGTATTTAGATATTAAGCCTGAGCTTTTATATAAACTTAATGCTGGATATACAAAGTGGGCTTCTGCTCCTCAGGATAAAAGTACTTTTTATATTCCAATTGAGAAAAGTATATTACTTACCAATTCAGATAGTCCTTTTGAGAATGTAAACCAGATTAATTGGATTTCGCACGTAGTTACTCGAGGAGATAGTTTGTGGAAGCTTGCAACAAAATATGACACTGAAGTTAATATAATTAAAGAAATTAACTATATTGAAAATGATCTTCTTTCAATCAATGAGACTCTTTTAATACCACTAAGTAAAACAAAAACAAATAACTTTATACCCTTTGAAATGCATATTGTTTCAGAAGGCGATTCTCTCTGGAGTATATCTAGAAAATATAATATTGACTTAAAAGATCTTACTAGAATGAATTCTTTAACTACATCATCATATCTTCAACTAGGTCAGCAACTTACAATTGGAAATAAAAATATTCATAGAAATATAGAATCAAAAAGAAGAACCATCCTCTATTCAGTTAAACAAGGTGATAATTTATATAAAATATCAGATTTATTTGATGTAACTGTTAGTAGCATCAAAGAAATAAATGATTTTAAAGACAACGGCTTAATGCCAGGACAAATAATAAAAGTTGCGATTAAAGCTTTTTAATTGTCTGTTGTTTTTGGGTCTAAAGCATCTCTAAGGCCATCACCGAAGAAATTTAAAGCAAAAAGCGTAATGGTAAAAGTTAGTCCTGGATAGATAAGCAACCAACTATATTCTTCCATTGACTCGACACCATCTTTAATTAAAGTCCCCCAACTACTCATAGGAGGCTGTATTCCTAAGCCTAAGAAACTTAAGAAACCTTCAAGTAGCATTACTTGTGGAATGGTTAAAGTTGCATAAACAGCTATTGGTCCAAGAATGTTTGGTAGCAAATGTTTTTTAAACATAGAAATGTTTCCAACGCCCATGGCTTTAGCAGCCATAACAAATTCTTGATTTTTAAGACCAATAACTTGTCCTCTGACTATTCTTGCCATTGTGAGCCATTCAACAGCTCCTATAGCTCCAAAGAGCAACCAGAGATTCCTACCAAAAATTACCATTAATAAAATAATGAAAATAATGAAAGGTAATCCATATAAAACATCTACGATTCTCATCATGATTGAATCAACTCTTCCACCAGCATATCCAGCAATAATCCCCCAAGAGACTCCTATTACTAAAGCAACACCAGTAGCAACAAAACCTACTAATAGAGAAATCCTAGCTCCATATAAGATTCTACTTAAAAGATCTCTTCCTAATATGTCTGTTCCAAGTAAATGTTCTGCAGAAGGTGGAGATGCGCCTAAATCAAGGTCTTGAAAAGAATATGAATAAGGTGCTATCCATGGTGCAAGAATTGCACATGAAATTAAAAATACTAGTACGACAGCTCCTATCATTGCTGCTTTATTTCTCGTCAGTCTATAAATGGCATCAGACCATAATGAAGAGCTATTACTCATGATGCATCTCGAGATCTTGGATTAAGCCATAAAGCAGCCAAGTCAGATAATAGATTAAAAAATACAATCATTGCTGAGAAGAAAATAGTTGTTCCTAGAATCATTGTATAGTCTCTATTAAAAGCAGCCTCTACATAAAATCTTCCCAAGCCTGGGATTTGAAAAATAGTTTCGACAACAAATGATCCAGCAAGTAAGCCAGCTATAGCTGGTCCTAAAAATGATACAACAGGTATTAAGCCACCTTGCATAGCATGTTTAACAACAACCATTCTTTCAGTTAAACCTTTTGCTCTTGCTGTTCTGATAAAGTCTTGATTAAGGACTTCAAGCATCCCACCTCTACTCAACCTTGCTATATATGCAGCATAAGCAAAACCTAAGGTTATAGAAGGAAGAACTTTATCACCAGGCAGTTGATCCCAACCAGAAACTGGAAATAGTTCTAAATTAATACCAAAGATAAGAACTAAAAGAGGTCCCATTAAAAACGTTGGGACACAAATACCAATCATAGCTATAGCCATAGGTATAAAGTCTAAATAAGTGTTTCTTTTAAGAGCAGCTAGTACTCCTGAAAATACTCCGATAACTAGAGCAATCAAAATAGCGTATATAGCTAATTCAAAAGTTACTGGTAAGCCAGTAGCAATCATTTCAGATACAGATCTACCAGGGTATCTAAAAGATGGGCCAAAGTCCCCTTGAATAACACCTGACATATAATCTATATATTGCTCCCATTGAGTGGCATCAAGGTTGTAAGCAGCATTTAAATTTTTTAAAACTTGAGGAGAGACAGCTCTGTCTGCGTCGAATGGACCCCCTGGTGCTAATTTGATTAGAAAGAATGTCAAACTAGCTACTGCTATTAAAACAGGAATAGCCATTAACAATCTTCTTAGAAAAATCCCTAGCATTTGATTGTTAGTCTCTTTCTAGATAAATATATTTAGGATGATGGTGATCTAAATAGTTTGGATAAAAACCTTTCACGTCACTCGATATCTGATAATCCTTCACATAAGAATAAACAGGTAAAATAGGAAGCTCGTCCATAATTATTTTTTCAGCTTTATTTAAGAGGATATATCTTTCTTTTTGATTCATTGTTCTGTTTGCTTGTTCAACATAATTATCATATTCGGCGTTAGACCAGCCTGTTTTGTTGTTTCCCCTATTAGGACGAAATAAATCTAAAAATGTATTAGGGTCTTCATAATCACCTATCCATCCAGCTCTAGAAATAGTAAAGTCTCCAATCATTTCTCTAGCTAGATATACTTTCCAATCTTGATTTACAAGTTCAACAGAAACACCTAGATTTTGTTGCCACATTTGTTGGACAGCGAGAGCAATCTTTCTATGATTTTCGTTCGTATTAAATAGTATTTCCAATCCTTCAAGCTTGCTGCCGTCTTCGTAGCCAGCTTCAATTAGAAGCATCTTTGCTTTCTCAGGATTAAATTCAAGAGTAGTTTCAGGCATATAGCCATTTGCGCCAGGAGGTGTAATTGATATTGCTGCGCTTTCACCGCATTGAGTTACTCTATCAACAATCTTTTGTCTGTCTATTGATAAAGATAGAGCTTTTCTAACTCTGACATCTTTTAGAATTGGATGATTTGTATTAATCCTATAAAAATATTGCCCCATGTATGGGTCCGTTTTCATGTTTGGGTTATCTTTAATATATGAAGGACATTTTTGCGCAGGTACATCATAAGTTAAGTGAAGTTGGCCGGCTCTAAACATTCTGTCTTCAGTCATTATGTTTGTTACTGGATAATAATGGATCTCATTTAACTTAACTGTTTTTGCATCCCAATAAAATGGATTTCTCTCCACTACTATTTTATTGTTAAGTTCCCATGTTTTTAATTGAAAAGCTCCATTTCCAACAAAGTTTCCAGGCCGTGTCCAAATTCCGTTTCTATCATCAATAGTACCGTGCTTGAGCACAGTATCTTTGTGAACAGGCCATGTACTGTAATGTGATAATAAACCAAGAAAAAAAGGTGTCGGATTATTTAATGTTACTTGAAGTGTAAAATCATCAATTGCCTTAACACCAACCTTGCTAAAGTCTTTAATTTTTTCTTGATGATAATCTTCTGCTCCTACTAAATAATAAAGCATATCTGGATACTGGGAACCCAAACTAGCTGTTAGGATTCTTTTCCATGACCAAACAAAATCTTGTGCTGTCAGAGTATTTCCATTAGACCACTTACCATTTTTTTGAAGATTAAAAGTATATATACGGCCATCTTCACTAATTTCCCAAGATTCTGCTGCACCAGGAAGGTTTTCACCACCTCTTGGATTTGAGGAAGTTAAGCCTTCTCCTAAACCTATTAAAATATTATGTTCTGGAACTCCTGTTACTACGTGGGGATCTAACCCTTGAGGTTCACTCCCATTACCATAATGAAATATTTGCTTTTCTAAAGCATCATCAACAGGGCTAATAGATGAAGAACAGCTAAAAAGAAATAAAAAAGCTAAAGAAGTTAAAGTAATATTTTTCATATTATTAGATTTGTTCATTTAAGTTCACTCTAGCGTTATCGATTATTTCGCTTTGTATAATATCATTCATTTTTTCAAAGATTCTTTGCTCAGAAAAACTTTTATATTGTTCTAATAATTCTGTAAGTGACTCTTCACTGGGTTTTTTAATCATTGTTAGATCAATAATATATGTATCACCATTATTAGCATTCATCGAGATGGATTGGCCAGATTGAAGTTTGAAAAGCTCTTGAGATATTTCTTGAGGGATTAAAGATGAGTACCTTTTAACATCAACAAAAGAATCTTTTGAAATAAACTCATATGCACTTATAAATTCTTCTATATCTCCATTTTTTCTTACTACTTCAATTTCTTTGTTAAGAAGTTCTTGTTTTGTATTAGCCTTATCACTGGACAATAAAGTATTTACTTCAGCTCTTACACTTGAATATTCTAAAAGCGATGATTCTTCGACATCCTTTAAAGATATAACAAGAATGCTTTCATCAAGATCTATAGCAAAAGTAGAACCTATTTCTGCATCAGGAGAAAATACATAATCTTGTATTCTTGAGTCTTTAATATCAAAATCAAAATCTTGAGAAGTATATTTATTACTAGCTAAGATCTCTTGTCCTATAGATGACGCTATGTTTTCTATATCATCATTTTGTACAATCATTTGATCTAGCAAGTCAAAGTCATCATTCATTAATGCTAAAGATTCAGAGTTAACTAGCTGAGAAATCATATCACTACTCATATCTTCAATCGAAAGAATTTCTGCTTCGTTATACTCTGTTATCTTTAATATATGCAATGTATCATCTAACTCTATGATTGAGCTTGTATCATTAAGCTTTAAGCCCTTTATAGCTTCACCAAACTCTTCAGGAAAGACATCATTAGAAAAATATTCCAGGTCGCCACCATTTTCCTTTGTTACAACATCATCACTATAGGTATTAGCCAATATAGAAAAGTCTTCGCCTATTGATATTTTTGTTTCTAAATCTTTCAGTGTTTGAAATGCAATTTGATCAGAATCATAATTAGATTTTTCAATCATGATATGAGCAATTCTTATTTGAGTTCTTTCACTAGCCTTAGAAAGATAATCTGAATATGCTGTTTCAATATAACCCTCGGGAACTTCAACTTTATCTTTATAGGCTTCTGGAGTTAATAAGAAATAATTAAACGATCTAGCTTCATCGGAATAAAACATAATCTGATTTGTGCTATAAAAGTCCTCTAACTCAGTTTCTGTATTTACCACATTCTTTTTTAGGGCTGCTGAATCAATTTTAATAAAGTTTATATCTACAGTTTGTTCAAGCAGTGATGCTAGCTCTTTAATTTCTTCATCAGTTGAGAAGTTCAATGAACCAACAGATTGCCTATAACCTTCTGCAGCAAAGAGATCTCTAGTCGAATCTATATAGCTTTGTTTAGTGTGTCCAGCTGATGTAACTTGTGCTTCATAAACGCCTTCAGAAAAAGTTCCGTCAATCATAAATTGTGGAGTTTCTTGAATGCCTTCTTTTGCAAGTTTTGTTGTTGTTTTATTGATGAGGCCAAAGGACCTTGCTTGAGATAAAAAAACTTTTTGAACTATTAATTCTTGTTGAATGAGTGATATTGCAGTCTCTTCATCTAAAAGATTTAATTCAAAGTCATCTCCATAAATTCTTTTTAGTTTTCGGGTAGCATTAGTAGCTGCAAAATTGTAATCATTTTCAGATACATTTTCACCATTTATGGTTCCTACAGAGCCTTGATCAAATACTGTTCCAAGTGAGCTGGTACCAAGAAATACAAAAGGTAATGCGCATGCAGCAATAACAATAAATAGTCTAGGGCCAGTTAAAAAATTTCTGAGTGAATCCATCATAGTACTTATATTATAAATAAAAAAAGGGTGCGGAAGCACCCTTTTTTAAAGTTAAAAAAACTTAACCAGCTTTAACCTTATCTTTAAGGCCTTTACCAGCTTTAAACCCTGGAACTTTAGAAGCAGCAATATGCATTGATGCACCAGTCTGAGGATTTCTACCCTCTCTAGCAGCTCTATGTCTTACTGAAAATGTTCCAAAACCAACAAGTGATACTGATTCACCTGTACCTAAAGCATTACCGATGCCGCCTAATACTGCGTCAACAGCACGTCCAGCTGAAGCCTTAGATATATCCGCGTCACCTGCTACTGCATCAATCAAATCTGATTTATTCATATTAAATACTCCCTTTTAAAATTTATTTAATAAATACCTTTCTATAAAAACGTTTTTACGCCTAAAAGTCAAGTAAATAAAGGCTTTTAGTGTGCTTCTTTATTTCTTGATTTTGACGAAGGACTTCTCTCATTTTTAGTTTTTACACTAGTTGAACTTTTTTGAACTGGTATAGGCTCTTTTATGAGTGCTGCTGAAATTACTTCATCTATCCATTCAACAGGAATTATATTTAATGATTTTGTAATTTGATCAGGAATTTCTTGAAGATCTGGTTCGTTTTCTTTTGGAATAATTACATTCTTTATGCCACCTCTTTTGGCAGCTAATAACTTTTCCTTAAGGCCCCCAATTTTTAGAATTTGGCCTCTTAAAGTAATTTCTCCTGTCATTGCTGTATCTGCTTTAACAGCTATACCTGTAAATATTGATATTAAAGAAATAGCCATTGCTCCACCAGCACTTGGCCCATCTTTAGGCGTAGCTCCTTCAGGTACATGAATATGAACATCATATTTTTCATAAAAATCAGATTTAATACCCAATGATTCTGCTCTAGATCTAACAACGGTTAAAGCTGCCTGAATAGACTCTTGCATGACATCTCCCAGTGAACCAGTCTTTATTATCCTTCCTTTACCAGTAATATGAGATGCCTCTATAGTTAATAATTCACCGCCAACCTCCGTCCAAGCTAAACCTGTAACCTGACCAATAGCATTATCTTTTTCAGCGATTCCATATTTAAACTTTTTAACTCCTGAGAATTTT
>Ga0257110_1001457_pt1 | contig 11185 bp, 25 predicted proteins | sample LP_taG_7_FD_190184 | JGI IMG/M metagenome (GOLD analysis project Ga0257110, IMG submission 190184) | Marine microbial communities from Northeast Subartic Pacific Ocean, Canada - LP_J_2015_P26_10m | ecosystem: Environmental > Aquatic > Marine > Oceanic | place: Canada: Northeast Subartic Pacific... | reverse complement strand
AACTGGTAAAGTTACAAACCTGGGGACAACCCCTAAACTGTCAAGTTCAACCCTCTGGTAAAGGTTTCTTCCTTGCACTATAAAAAGAAAGTAATTATTTTTCTTTTGCATATATCTTATTATAACATAAAACTTGACCCTTGTCAAGCATTAGTATGAATTATTATTTGGTTCTTCATCATCTGAATTGAGTAAAGATTTATCTTCAATTTTGCCAATGTCTAATGCCAATAAATCTGGATCCAATTGATGAAACTCTACCGATTTCTTTAATTTGGCATTCTCTTTTTCTAACTTCTCTATCTTATCTTCGGCAACTACCAATAGATGTTTTAGATTAGCAATCTCTAAATTGGCATCCATTAGTGTATGTTCTGCCGTATATCTTCCTGCGTTATCCATATTATCTCCTTTATTTTGCTTTTACCATTACTTTAGGTACTATATCACAATTGTATGATAATGTTCTTCTTACTTGGTCTGTACCACTAAACGGATAAACAGTATGTACCAATGTATATGGAAATATAAAGAAATCGCCAACTTTAGGACTTAACCTAATCTGTGATATTGCTAGTGAATGCTGTTGACCACCTATAAATTCTAAATGTCCGTTTGATGGAGTTTTAGGATTGATTACCTCTTCACCATATGTATCAGGTGTTTTTAAAAATAATACAGATGAAAGACCTACTAAGCTATTTTTACTCGAATGAAAGTGAGCAGGATTATATTCGCCTGCAAACATATCATTTATCCAAGCGTTATCTAAAACTGTTTGATGTGTTTGTCCTAATACTAAACCTGACCTTTTCATATATTCTTGAAAACACATTTGAAAAGTGCCCTTTATACTATCATCTAATAAATGATTGACTAATTTTTCTTTCTTAATTTTACCTGCAAGTTGAGTGGTCCAATCTACTGTTGTTTTTTCTTTTTCATCAAATACATTATTAATCTCATCAATAAATGTTTTAGGCATTTCTAATTTAACAATTATTTCTCCTAATGTGTGTACTTGTACTTTTACTTGTTTATCATCTTCACTCATTATATCTCCTTTAATTTGTCTCTTAAAGATATTTTATATTTTGTAATATTATATGACAAAAAAGGTTTATATCTTTTCATTCTATCAAACAGTTTAGGCCACAATACCTTCTCTGTTATATCTTTGTTTAGTTTTTTTGTAAACTTTAGTATGTCGTCTAGTATTATTAATGTCTCAAAGTTTATCTTCTTTGACAAAAACATTTTAACAATAGGTGGATGTTGACCACCTGTTGATAAAAATAAATCATTAAACTTTATATCTTTTGTTGTCATTCTCTCTATAATATAATCAATATCTTGTTCATAATAATAATGTAATGCTTCTAATTTTTTTGACCATTGTTTATAAGTATCGTCACCAGTTTTGCCAATGATGTCGCCAACCCATATATTAGTATTAGAAACAAAATTACTAAGGAAGTAATCAATAATAGACTTATCGTTATAAGATTTACTAAGCTTATGAAAGAAATAGCGATCCCTTCTTTTAGTAAAGGTCGCCAATCTTGCAGTTGTTCTACCGTTGTGTTTATGAAAGTCGTAAGACTGCTTTTTACTTGTGAAGTGGAGTTTGATTGCCAGATAGATTTTATATACTTCAAAACCATTCATTCGTTCCTTATTGTATTCCTGCTGCTTGTATTAACACACCGCCGACTATTGAAATCGTGTATGCCATAATTATTATCTCTAACATTTTTCTCCTTATATTGGTAATTTTGCTGTTTTCTCTTTTAACATATTCAGACCTTGTGCTTCATATGCTATTTTTTCTTTGAGACCCTTATTAATCATAGACTTGGTTGTTGATGGATCTATTTGATTTTCTGTACAATATAAAACCACAGCGTCTATATAACTAACTCTTTTTTTTCTTACTATATCTTCGACCAACATAGCGAATTTATTTGGTGTAATTATGCTCATGTGTAATGTAAATAACTCCCTACCATGTATTTTGGTTTATCAACTGGTTTCATACCTGCATGAACCCAAGGCCATAAAGGTGGAAACATTAACATAGAACCTTGCTTACATGGTGACGCTAGGCCTAATTGAGGAAAGTTAGTTTCACCTCTTTCATTATCTTCTAGGTATATAAAAAATACTAGAAATCTTTTAGCAGACTCTACATTCATAGAATCTACATGAGGTGCAAACTCGTCTTTATCGTTTGCTAAATATCTTTTTAATCTGATTTGTTCAAAAGCATATTGTTGAGGCCATTGTGTTGAATGTATAGCACAATCTTTTTTGTACTTAGTAACATATTTGCTGTAAACATTTGATAATTGGTCTACATCTTCCTGATATTCTAAATGTTGATTAAAATTAATTTGTGTGAATGACATTGGTCCTTGGTCATGTGCTTCATGATGTTCTTTATTCTTTTCGAACCTATGAATTAAGTCGTTACAATAACTAGGGTCTAAAACATCTTTGTAAATCTGTATGTAATTATTCATATGTTTATTATACTACAATTTTCGAAGTTTGTCAAGGTCTGACTGCCTTATTTTTGGGTCGTAAATCTCTTTTGTTGCTTGACTTCCTGACATATAACCAATACCATAAGCACAAGCCATCAGTATTCCTACTGGTAATAATATTTCAAATACTTCTAACATAATAATCTCCTTTTGTTTGGTGCCAGTTTCTGTTGCGAGGTACTGGCAAACCCCTAACGACCTAGGCCGCTAATGCATACTCATTAAAGTTTGCGTTTATATAAATTTAAAGTCTTCCGACTACCCTCTCCAGTACGATTTCTAATAGCTGTCAATCCTATTTCGCCCCCTTATAGGTCTATCTAGAATTGGTGGAGGCGCTGGGTACTGCCCCCAGGTCCATACTATTTACTCTCATTACCTTCACAGAGAATCTGGTTGTATAATTTTATTACCTTCATCATCAAAAAACTTCCAGTTCATACCATAACCTAATATGCAGGTTAAACTTTCACCATTTGGTCCTAGACCTGGTATTGTCATAAAAAAAGTACCACTATCTCTTTCAATACTATGACCAAAAGATAATATACCTATAACATCACCGTAAGGTGTTCCATCTTTTCTTACTTCACCTACTAATATTTGTGATTCTTCCATTAGTGTTGATGAAGTTTCGAGCATAAAACCAGTATCACCACAGAAAACAGGTATCGTTTGTTGTACCATTCTTTGTGTATCGTATTGTGGTGTTGGTTCTTCAAGAGGCTCAACTGGTGGTGTGTTTGCAAGTAAACCACCTGCTTGTGCAAAATTCAAAACAGAAAATAATATATAAAAGAATAATGTAATCGCACCAATGCCAATAATATTTTTAAGTGTTTGTTTCATTGTTTTCTTTAAACTCCTTTATTGCTGTCTTTAATAAAGGTAAATAATCGTCTTTTGATTTTGTAAATGTCTGTATACCACCATCTTCGGTGACTACAAGAATTACAACTCTATCTATTGGTTGGTCAAATCGTTCTTCATACATTTCACAGTAAGCAGAACCTTGAATGAAATAGTTTTCTATCCATTCTTCTTTTTTCTCTTTAGTAGAGGTTTTAAAATCTATTACAGATAATACACCTTTGTAATCAGCGATACAATCAACACGACCTGCAACACCATAATAGTCGCTATATAAGCCGCCTTCTTGTATTCTAATATTATTTATATTATCTAGTTCGGGTTTGAGTAAAGTAAATAATGCTGTAGGTAAAACATCTTGATTAGATAGTTCTATATTATTTAAATAATCTTCAACTAATTGGTGTACAGCAGTTCCTCTTTTAGCTGCACTTCTCATTATTTGATTTGCAACATCATTACCAACTGATTGACGCCATCTAACTAGACCTTCACTATTTCTACCTGATAAAACTGTTGTAATTGAAGGATACTTTTTACCTTCTGGTGTAACATAAAAGCGTTTACCTTTTATAGTTTCAGTATGTATATCTGGTAGTTGGGTTGTTAATGGGACATGACTAAAAGATTTCATGTCGTAATTGTCCTTTAGAAAGGTGTTCATCTTATTCATAATAATTCCTGTTAATTAACTTACTTATATTATAACAGGTTTTCTAGATAATGTCAAGCGCTAATTTGGTAGTTTCCTCAACTCGTCTAGTCCAACCTTTACCGAAAGTGTCAAAAGTAGATAATTGCTCATAATACTCTTGTCTCAATGCTTGATATTTTTCTACAGATTCTGCTTCGCCATTTTCTCTAACATATTCTTCAACTTTTGCCAAAGTATTAGGACCAATGCCACCATCAACTGTAGTGCCAATCATTGATTGTAAGAATTTAGCTGCACGACCAGGTCCTGCATTTACACCGAAGTCAAATACACATAGGTCTAGACCGCCAGGTAAATCATCACCTTTCATTTTATCCCAATAACCTTTTTTGTATATTGGTGCCACATCTTCGACTAGTAAATCTTTCATGTCTTTTGTGCCACCATGTTCTAGGTATACTCTCTTAGTAACACCTAAGTTAGTTTCACCACCTGGGTCTTTAGGATGATTTACATAACCACCTTCGTGATGTAATATTGTTTCTAAACACTTGTCATAATTATTTTTCATTTTTTTTGTTATCCTCTTCTAATAATTTATTCGCTAAATTTTCTAACCTGTCTCTTTTTCTTTGTGTAGAGCGTGGTACTTGTCTTGTTCTTTCGAACTCTCTATGTTTTGCTATTATTGCTTTGTTCTCACCTTTTGCCATTACTTGCCTCTCGTAATTGCTATTATCTTCTTAACTTGAGATTCAATAACTTGAGCTCTGTTAGGCCAATGTATGTATGCCTCTGGTGATTTTGCTAATTTAATTAATAAAGGTATGATAAGTTTTTCTAATTGAGCATATTTGTCTTTTTGTTCTTTACCCAAATTATCTTTTCTTAAATCATACTCATCATCCATTTGTTTTTTAGCAACATCTAATTCGGTCTGATTCTTTTCGTTTACTGCTGATTTAGTAGAATTAATTAAAGATAAAACTTTATCTAATTTACTATCTAATCTATTCACAATATCGCTTGAGACCGCCTTAGCAGTACTGTCTGCTGTTTGTTTTACTACTGTTTCTGTTTGTTTAGATTGTTCATCTGACGGTTTCTCTTTGACCGAGGTAAAACCCCAATCACCATCACCCTCAAATCCATCTAAAAAATCAAAGTCTGCCATATATATTTCCTTTAGTTGGTGTAGCTACACACTCATTTGATACATTATCGGATTGACTTCTCAACTTATGACCATCGCCTGGCGTGTTGAAGTTTCTCGATAGTATCAATTATATTTATCTTCCTCCGCCTTTAGACTTACGGTCTCTATGTTTTTTTATTGTCTTTTCTATTTGAGATTGTTTAACTGTCTTTTTACCATATCGTTCAGCAAGATTACTAGCAGGATGTGCTTCTGAAATTTTAGACATAACTTCTTTCCAACCGCCATCTGTTTTACCATCAATACTGCCAACACTTGATACAATATTCATTTGTGTTGGTGGTAATAATTTTACATTTTTGTTTCTTTTTAGTTTTTCCATCTCTGCAATAGACATGAAGTCCTCATAAATTACTTTTGTTTTTAAGTTTTGAAATCTATATGTTGGCATTGTTTAGCTCTTTTTCTATCTCATTAATTTTTTTACTTAATTCTATTGTATCTCTTTCAATACGATAACAAGTCTTTTCTATAAGTAATAATTGTTTTCTTAAAAGTTCAAACTGTTCATCATTCATTTTTATCTCCTGGGTCATTGTACTCCTTCACTAAACCATATTGGTGTTGGTCTAGATGTCCACTTTGCAAAATAAGCCTTTGCTTCTATATAGTAGTTTTTATATGATTGAATACTATCACCAGGTACTATGCATTGTGGATAATGAGACATAGCAGGTGGTGGTTCTACCCAACCGTTATCTTTTAAATTAACTGGTGGGTGTTTTAAAAGGTCCTCGAGCAGTTTAATCGTACTGTGTTTTTTTTTATATCGGTGTGTATATTCCCTGCCAAGTTCGGTGAACAGCGAGTACAGCCAGTTGTAGTGCTGAGAAGAAGAACGAGCCCACACAGCACTAGGGTGGTGATAATGTACCGCTTTGTAAATTGTTGCTTCTTCATTTGGATTTTCTAATCGGTACCTTTGTACTCGTCTGCCTGTTTTTGATTTTGCTTCATATTTAATGCCGTCTGTCATTCGTTTCGCTGTAGATAATAATTGAGCGTATTCGACAATCATTTTGACCACATGCTTATCAACATGAAGTTCAGCACACACCGTTGTATCATTATGTAAATAAAATATATTCATGTTAGTATTATATCAGTTTAATTCTTTCTTGTCAACCCCTTTGATTCCCTGCATAAGGGATTGTAGTTTGTCCATCCATATTCTTTTAAAATCTGGATCTTGGGCAGTTTGATGTGCCTTCCATAAGTTTGCGGCTCTTCGCCAAAATAGTTCCATATTATAGTTCATAAACACCTCTTATATTATATTGTATTATTTCTTTCACTAGTTCAACATATGTAGGTTTACTAGCATATTTCTCTAGATAGTTTGCCAATTCTAAAGCGTCATTGACACCGTTTGCTCTTGCCACTCTTAGTTCTTCAAAGGCATGAACATTGTTTAGTATATGTAAGTAGTCAACAACACTTTCACATTTACTATTGTACATCTTTACACCCCACCCTGGCCAATCTGTCCATGGTATAGGTAGTAAATATTTTTCATCTTTATCCCATGTTCTAATACCAAATAGATTATTACCTTCATTGGCAAATCTAGATTTACCCCAGCCAGTTTCGATAACTGCCTGAGCAATAATTAGTTCATTAGGTATTTGATACTCTACTTCTATACTTTGATACAAATAATTGATACAAGTATTTAAAGATTGTACAAAATTTTCATTTGATGATGTGTCAATCTGAGGTAGTCTATATGTTTTTTCAACTACCTTATGAACACCATACTCTAAATTAATTTTTTGAGCTAAAGATGTAACAGCAGGATTTTCAATCCATTCTTCAATGTCAAGTTTACCTCTAATATCTTCTAGAGGTTCTGGTATTGATAGTTCATTGAAACCTGGACATCCATCATCTGTACAAGGTTTATCTGAACAGGCATATACAAAAAGGTATATACCTAGAATTGTTAATACCGTTGTAAAGTATTTCATATTAACTTTTTCAACTCTCTTTTAGTTGCATAAGGTTTATGTAATTTACAAGTAAACCATCTAAAATTTGGTTCATCTGTAGCAGGACCTTGAAACATACCATTTGTTCCATGTTCATTAGTTGCCTCTGCATAAATTAGTTTTTTCATAAACAAAGAAAGAGCAGCGTCATACTCTTTACAAGGTTTATATTGAGACCTAATTCGTTTAGGTGTCTCATAGATACCTTTACGGTTGTCTATGATTCCGTTTAGTATCTTTTTTTCGTATCTATTTAATTTTATCAAAATGTAGCCTTTCGTTATTATTTAGTTATAAACAGTTACGCCTGGTTCAGGTGCGTTACTGAGTAGTCTTGTTTTGTATTTTGCGATTTCTATATCTTCGGATCTCATATTTTCAAAAGAAGATAATTCATTTTCTTGAACTGGATAAACATATTCTTCTCTCAACTCAGGTTTCAAGAACATATAATATTGATATGCCAATTCTTGTGTTTCAAACCATGTAACACCTTGAATTTCTAAAATCTCTGGTCTATCTGAATTTTTGATAGACAACATACAGTAATGATTATTCATAATATTATCTTTCGTAGATTGCAAAATTTGTTGCATTGTTCATTAATACATAAGACGGATTTCTTTTATAAGTATCGGTGGATGGGCCACGATATCTTATTCTGTATTGTAATTTATTTTGTTTAATTACACTCTTAATAGAATCTAAATGTTTGATATCAATTTTTTTCATAATTGCAACTTCGTCAGGTCTTGCATAATAAAATGCGATTTTGTTATTAAACATATATTCATGTAGTATCGGTTTTTTCATTAAGCAGACTCACTTTCTGATAATGATTTAATGATATTATCATAATTAATATCAAATTTGATGAAAACATTTTCTTTAATTTCTTTAAGAAAACTAATTTTTTGTTCGTTAGTTTTATAAGAGTTAAATTCGTTATATATTTCATTTAGTGTCATAATGTATATCTTTCTTTTTTGTTAATATACTTATATAATATACTAAAATGAGCTAGATTGCAAGCATTATTCCAATAAAAATGGACTAAAAAACCCTTGTTTTCTGCGTTTTTTTGGATTATTCCACATAAAAAAACCCTTATAAATCAACGATTTAAGGGTGTCTTAAACTGTTGAAAAATAAGGGTTTTAGTAGGGGGTCCTAGGTATATTGCAATATTAACCCCTATATTTTACTCTTTTTTCATAAAATCGTCATTCCAATCGAATGCTTCTTTAACTAGATTACCAGTAAAGCCTTTGTATTTGTTGTTGACTTTTTTGTTTACAACTGCTACTAAAAACTCTGATTCTTCGGCAGATAGACCTTCTAACATTTGAATAAAAAGTGTCTCTCTTTTGTTATTAGATAAAGTATTATCGCCACCTTTTGTAAACAGATATAATCTTTTTGCTTCTTGTTGCAATATGGTATGTTCTGTTCCTACAGGTGCATCATTTCGATTAAATGGTACATCACCTTTTGGTAATAACCACTCTATTTTTGGATCAAAAGCACCTTTTAAAACTTGTCTTAAAGATATCGAGTCGTGGTCCTTTAATACTTTTAGTTTTCTAGGTTTGTCTTTTGCATTATTAATCTTCATAGCAATCTCACTCATTAAAGGTGGTATAGCTCTACCAGCGTCTGACATCGCTGCCATACCTCTTTTGTTTGCTAATGCTGGGTGGGATTGTGTTGGTTCTATTTGTGCTTGTGTTGAAAATCCTTCTTGACTTGCAATTGTGCCATCTGGATTTCTTCTTATTATTGCCATGTTATCTCCTTAACAGTTCTTTCGAAGTCTAAAATTCATCAATGACTTCGATTAAAGTTTTAAGTTTTTTGTTTATAAAGTAACCTAGTATTTTATCTCTAGTGGCTACTTTGACATTCAAAAACTCATTATTAATTTTTTCCTCAAGTTCTTGAGGTATACAACTTAAATCAATTAGTTTTCGATTTCGGTTGTAATTCTTTTGCTCTTCTTCGGTAAAGGTCATAAAAACTTCCTCTACCCAACTATTTATCTTTTTTTTGCTTAGAGGTCTTTGTCGTCTACCATCAACGAACACATTATCATCTGATAATACATTTGGTATACCATCACTTCGGTCACCTTTTAATATATGTTCTTTAATATATAGACTTGGATTTTCACCCTTACCTACAAATTTGTTTAGAACAGGATTGTATTGTTTGACATATTCATTATGTAATTGTATGAAATCTTTATCACCAGATAGTATTAATACCTTTTTCTCATGGTTAGGTCCTACTATTCTTTGTTGTTTTCTGACTAGTGCAGCAATTATATCATCAGCTTCTGTTGTTTCTAATTCAATAACTTTGTATGGTAAAAATGTTTTAATCTCAGTTTTGATATCATGCAACATAGAAAATATAGCATCCCAATCGTGTTCTGATTTTGCTCTATTTGCTTTTCTACCTGCCTTATAATTAGGAAAGATTTCTCGTCTCCATACATTCTTACTATCACAAGCGATGACCATTTCACCATATTCTTTTCTGAATTTTTTATTGTGGGCTCGAAGTGAATTAAGAACCATGTGTCTAACAAGTTCTTCATTTAAATCAACTGCATTTCTACCACTAATTTGAACCATTAGGTTAGAAATCATAATCTGGTTTATATCAACTATAATCATTATACAAATACCTTTAATATTCCTGTAAACAGTAAGGTTGCCAAGGCACCATTTAATAGTATCAATGCCCTATCATGCCATAGATATCCAACCCAAAACCATCCTAATGTTCCTATAAAACTAAAATATAAATCTAGTGTATGAAACCCGCCAGAGGCTCTAAAACAAACTGCAATAAGTATGAATACACTTGCTACCCATTTTACATACCATGATAAATCAAATTTAGGGGTAATCTTTTTAAATACTCTTGTTGAATTGAGGGCTTTTATTTTTTGGTCTAACTTCTCTGTGTATGTCATAATAATATTATATCAGGTTATTGACCTGATGTCAAGCACTAATCTAAATTAATATCTGGATCAAATTGTATATCTAATTCTTGTTGTCTTTCGTCTTGTTTTTGTTTGGATTCTTTTTTATTTTTAGTAATAAGATTACTATAATTAATATCGGTAACTTTTCTACCATCTTTGAGTGTATGAATTTTAGCAATACTATCAGAAATAGTCTGCATTGGATGATTTCTACCAAAGTCTCTTTTTAGCAAGCCTTTAATGGATTCAATCACTATTGCTAAATCTCTTAGAAAGACATCTGTTTTAGTATCAACAACATTTTCTTGAAGCACATGAATAATATCTAAAATTAAACTTTCAGTTATTTGCTCAACAAACTTATCTTCTTTAATTTGTCTTGCTTCTTCCTCTGATAGTTCAGGTCTTATAGGCTCGTTGTTATAAACAACTCTATGTGCTGGAAATTTTATTAACTTTCCCATTTTTTTCTCTATCTAACCTTTCTTGTTTTGCTCTTCGTGATTCTTTCAGACCGATATTAAGTAGTTCTTCCTCTTTGGCTTGTTCCTCGTGAAAGTACTTTATCTCTTTTTCTTTTGTAGTTCTCTCTTTATCCATGAGACTGCCTGATATGATGTTGGTTTTCTAGTGACCATTCTTCGTATTGCTTTATATACAGTAGGGTTTACATCTTCAGCAACTTTATTATTATCTACAATAATAAAATTACTTGTACCAAATAGATTTTGTAGTTTACCTATGTTTTGTTGTACCTGTTTATGATTTGATATCACAATAGCATCTGGTACTTTTCTTGCTCTCATTTGATTTCTTTTAAGAGCAACTTCTAAACTTGTATTTACAAACACCATATGCACATCATAACCGATATGTTTCATTGTGTTTGCTTCTGATTCTATTCTTGAGACATCT
>Ga0257110_1001455_pt1 | contig 11187 bp, 14 predicted proteins | sample LP_taG_7_FD_190184 | JGI IMG/M metagenome (GOLD analysis project Ga0257110, IMG submission 190184) | Marine microbial communities from Northeast Subartic Pacific Ocean, Canada - LP_J_2015_P26_10m | ecosystem: Environmental > Aquatic > Marine > Oceanic | place: Canada: Northeast Subartic Pacific... | reverse complement strand
GCTATCGCTATAACGGCTGGTGGTGCTGGTACAAATGCTACTGGACAGTTCGTGAGTGAACTTTCTATTCTACACTAAATAAATGGAGGTCAAAAATCATGACTTCTCTAAAGACGATTCTTTGGTGTGTCCTAAGTGTGGTGGGTGCAAGTGTCACACTTGCTCCTGTCCAGGCGGTTCCCGTGGTCCCAAACTTCAGCCAGGGCTCCATGACGAGCCATACGGAAACAACGTCAAAGGTGACTGAAACGATTAACTCTATAGACTATGCAACCGGATGGCAATATTCAGTATCGGGAACAAACGTGACCAACGGGGGGCAATCCCTCAGTCCGAACCCAACGACAAACTCAGTGATAGTGAATCCATTAGGAGGAACAGAGGGGCAAGTAACAAGCGCCAACTCTGGTCTAAATTTAAATGGACAGAGTTTCACAATCGCAGAACCAGGAGCAGCATTTCAGTTCACTCAGACCTACATGGGACCAGGTGTGACGAATCAAACTGTGATTCAAAGAAGCACAGAGGTTACCAGCATCACCGATACCACAAGTATCTTTACCCAGTAATTGCTTTACTAGTATCCTCCCCTGTCAGTGCTGCTGATGTGGGAGGTGTTTCTGCGACTGCAAATCCAATAGCTAATAGTTCAGGCTCAGTTACGAACCAAGCCATTCAGGTCTTACAAGGACCATATATAACCAACCAATATGGTGGTGGTATCGCATGTCAAGGACCGACTGCTAATATCACACCATTCATTACTCATGCTCGTAATGAGAAGGATCCATTTGAGACCTACTATTATGAACCACAGTATGATAACAGAGACTTCCAAGGTCAGATGGTAGAAACCCAAAAGATAGTAAAAAACTTTCCTTGGTCACCACATTATGATGATAGAAGTTACACCAATGCAGAAGGTGAGACTGTTCGTGCCTATGAAGATGGTGCAGACATGTCTATCACTACCATGGAAATGATGGGTGATGGTGTGCCTGATAATCCTGGCTCTAAACTATGGGACAAACCAGTAAGAACTGGTGATGCAATTAATAACAGTACAAGTCTTGGATTGTCGGCAACGATTTCTTTTCCCCTTGATGGTGGACTACAAGAACGTTGTAAGACAGCAGCAGATACTCAAATTCAAATGCAGCAACAAATGATTGCTAATAAGAGATTAGATTTTGAGATCGCAAGACTTAAGAATTGTGGACAGTTAATGCAGCAAGGAATTTCTTTTCATCCTAGGAGTCCTTACTTTAAAGTGTGTGCAGACGTTGTAGTACAAAATGTCAACACAGTTAAGCAACATCGTCACACTATCCCTTCGGTTTCAGTGCCGAACGTAAGATCTTTATCGCCCGGTTCCGATCCCGTTGCTCCGCCTTCCTCTCAGCAGCAGACAGTACCGGGGGAGTCTTACCCCTTAAGGTCGCAATCTTCTTTATTACCTTCTTCACAGTCGGTTTCACAACCTTTAACAAAAGGTCAGCAAGAGGCTTTGCAAGCAGTGCAGAGGTCGTCGCTACCACAGCAATTGAGGCGGTAACAGTTATCATACCTGCTGATGGTATGCTCTGTATAATCTGATCAGGTATATTTAATTTATCAAATACAGGGAGACATTCTTTTCCTACTGTCTCATACCTAATAATCTTTTTATTACCCTCTAGGATCTTTCCTACGGGGTTTTTTAATTCTTGTGCTCTACTTGGACACTCTGCTATTGCAGCATCAGTTCTAGGTGGTGCTGGTGCAGCAGGAGTCTCTGGTGCTTCTGGAGTGTTTGGGATGACTGGTATAGGTGGAGAAGACTCTGTTGTTATCTTTAACCTACGTGGATCATAATCTATTGGATTGAAACTAGGTGTTCCTGCATCACAATAAATTCTAACTCCATCACTATCTTCATCTTTTAGAGTTTGGTTCTCACTACTATCCCTATGTGACTCAACACATCCAGGCATATTAATAATAGGAATACCCACCTGTGAAGTCACGGGTGGGTATATTGGAATTGCCTGTGGAGGATTACTCATCCAATCAGGCATTACATTAATATTCACATCACGAATATCACCAATACGAATATCATTATTCGGTATATTAATATTAAGTATGTCCATCAGCAATCATTAAATACACTACCAACTGTAGAACCAAGTGTAGATCCTGCTTTCTGACCTAATAGTAATGCCCATCCACCTGCTAACCAACCCACGTAGGGGATGCTAGCAAGGGCAGGAACAGCAACACCAGCAGCAAGAGCACTACCTGCCATTGCACCTTGACTCCGTGCGCCAGCGTCCGCCACTAAACACTCTGCTTCTTTTGCAGTCAACTTTCCCTCTTCACCTGTTGCACCTCCCATATTTCTAGTGCCCTCCATAGTGAACTGATCACTACGATACTCACGACGGTTCTCATATTTCTTACCACCAAAGAAACCACTTTGATTTTTTTGAAGTTCTAAGGATCTATCAGACTGTAGAATTTTAGGATCGTTTGCACGATACTCAATTTCATATCCATCCTTACCTGCTTTAATAGTATAGGATGAATAATCTCCACGGGGGATATTAATTGTAGGAACCTGAGGGAGTTTTGGTTCTTCTGGTCTATGGATTACATAACCCAACAAACCAACATGTGCTAAAGCAAAGAGTCCACCTAGTGTCAGTGCAATCGCTTTGACTGGTGACTTATTCGGTACATGCTCGGTAACTTGCTTGGTAGCATATTTTTGTGCTAACTCTTCTGGATTAGTCATGGTTAGAATGGCAGGGAAGGAATAGCACCACCAGTAGCAGCAGGCATACCTATAGCACCACCAGTAGCACCAGGGAGTTCTGGCATTGCAGAGTCCATCATTCCAGGAAGTTGTCCAGAAATTGCTTCTGCTGCTGCACCAGCAACTTGAGATTTGATATTCTCAACAATAGAATCTTTATTAAGATATAGTGCAGTGCCTCCACCGACAATACCAGCAGTTCCTACAAATGATAGTACTGCTAAAACATTAATTACTTTTTGCATGTTATTCTCCGTTACATTTTATATGAATCGTCTGTAGAAATTTTGATTGGTCCCTGCTCAAGACGAATAGTCTGTCCAGGTGCAGTCTGTGCTGCTGCAGCAATCAATCTTTCCATGTCTGCTTTACTGATGCCACCACCGCTGCTAGCTTCTCCTGCTTTCTTCGCTGCCTGGACACCAAAAGTAGCCAAAACTCCGGTGAAGACGCTGGCTATGAAAGTCGGATCTAGTTTCTGTTCGGGGATTCCCAGTGCTGGGGGTAGTTTAATATAAGCGAGCGTGAGTATTCCGCCGCTCCAAACAAGGATGCCAAGCCTAACAAAAGTAGACAGAATAGCAAGTTGTTCTTCTTTGTCATCTGCTGCCTCTTTAATTTTACCTAGAATACCTTTCTTTTTAGGTTCTTTGGACTCTTCCTTCTTAACTTCTTCGGGCATCAATAAGCATCAAGGCTCTTTTATTTATCTAAAAGGTATTGTTTTTCATTTTCGTATATTTGACGCTGACCTGTCTTAAGTTCCCATGCATATACTAAGTCAGGAATTAACCACTGGTCCACCCTAACACATTGCTCCCAGTTAACAGGGTGAGCACAACTCACTACTACAACAGCAAAGAATGCCTTAACGTGGATCCAGATGGTAAACATTACTCTTTAATATATCCGAAGTCTACCAGATACTTTCTAGTAAGAGCAGTAGGTTCATAAACCTCCCACATATTACCACCAGCACATGCTGCAAGAGCATTCATTGTCATGTGTTCAGTTCTACCTGCCCACTGTGCTTCTGCTTCCCAAGGCACAGCAGACTTTGGATATGTGCGTTCTGCCATTACACGCCAGATCATAGGAACTTCATCCTCTGGTTCAATAATAGCAATCAGACTGTTGTCAATCGTTCCTGCCATACAATCTTGTGCAGCGTGCCATCCTTCGTGACGCATTACCATCATTAGGATGTTGGGTTGTCCCATAAAGTTCTTATTCAGAAAGAAGTTATTGGAGACAGTATGATAGACACCACGATGTCCTTTTGGAAAATACTTCTCGTCAGCAAGGAATACATTCACTCCAACTTGATTGAGTGAGTGCAACATATTATGAAACTCACCAGTGACACCAGTATATTCTTCAGTGTTATCATACTCCGATGAGATGTCAAGCATGGAGTATACTTTCACTACATCATCAGTGCATTCACCCAGTAGCATACATCCCATAGAGTGCATAGTATTGTAATCACTTTCCTTAATTGGTTCTGCAATTGCAGCAGGAATAACTAAGGCAGCTGCAGCAAGTGCAGCAAATAATGTTTTGATCATAATTAGTTTTGAAAGGTTTTAATGAAGTACTCAGCGTCAATTACTACTAAAGGTTTCTTACCATTTTTTTTGATAATCACAATAGGTTCATAATCACCGCAATTGGATGCCGATTGTTCGTAGGCATCCCAGACATTTAGTTTCTCCACGTTCTTGCATTCTACACTATGGGGGAACTTTTGTCTAGCTGCTCTTGCCATAATGAGATCTTCTCCACCAGCACCCATTGATCTAGATTCAATGTCCTCAGGATGTACGCTAAGATGTTCAATCAATTTATCCCTAACCCACTGCTGTAACTTTCTACCCTTCGCTTTAGCACTCTGTGGTTTCATAAAAAATACCCCCATCATATGATGAAGGTATTTAGATTACATTAAGATGTCATCCCACGGATCTGGTATTTGTATCTGATCGCCTGTAAATGGAATGCCTGACTCAGACTCATCGGACCTAGTTTCAGTAATGTCCACTCTTCGTCTGTCAGTTTTGGGTCTGCTAATGCTAACAGTTTCCACGGTGGTGGTGTTTTCACAGTTGAAAATCAGCGAAAGTATCTTTCTTAACATCCTGCTTAATTCCCCCAACGATATAGCTTTCATTCTCAGTTTCCTGAGGTGCTACCTGAAGACCTTTAGAAGAGATCCAATGCTCAGTCCATGGTAGTGGATTATTTCGTGCAGCAACATCATAAATTGGTTTCAAACCGATTGCTTTCATGCGACGGTTAGCAATCCACTCAACATACTGTGTAAGAAGTTTAGCATTGAGACCGATCATAGAACCTTCTTTAAAAAGATAGTCAGCCCAGACACGTTCCTCACTTACCGCTGCCTCAAATGCTTGATAACACCATTCCGTTTCTTCTTCAGCAATGCGAGCCATGTCTGGATCGTCTCCCTGTTTCCATTTATTGATAATGTTTTGTGTAAGAACAAGATGTTGGTTTTCGTCTCTTGCGATGAGAGAGATAATTTTAGCGGATCCCTCCATGAGTTTAAGCTCTCCAAAAGCGAATGAACAGGCGAACGAGACATAGAACCGGATTCCTTCAAGGATGTTGACATTCATTACTGCGCGATAAAGTTTACGCTTGAGTTCATAAAGGTCCCGTTGTGCAACAGGAACTCCATCAAGCTTGTGTTCCCACATTCTACCGCTACCATATTCTTGAGCATGATTAATGAAATCATCATACGCTTTGGTAACAGTCTCAGCGCGTGATATAATCATATCATCTTCTAGGATGGTGTCAAGCACTTCTGCTGGATCAGCATAAACATTTTTAATGATATAAGTATATGAACGGCTGTGGATCATCTCCATGAAACCCCAGACTTCCATACATGCTTCCAGTTCAGGCAGAGAACAGTATGGAATGAATGCCATACCAGGAGCACGTCCTTGAACTGAGTCAAGCATGATCTGGTACTTCAGATTAGAAGTGAAGATATGCTTTTGTTCTGGACGCAATGATTGGTAATCGCCCCGATCTTTTTGTAGGGAGACCTCTTCAGGACGCCAGAAATATCCCAGTTGTGTTTGCGTTAATCTATCAAATACTGGATACTTATATTGATCATAACGCTGCACTCCCAAAGGAGCACCAAAGAACATAGGTTGCTTTAGTGTGTCAACTTTATCCTTATTAAATACTGTCATTCCTTTAACTGTTGACATACCGTTACCTGTTCTAAAGTTTACACGATTCACAATCTTCCTCCTGAGCGTTTTCTAATTGACTAATTAAATTTTCTAGACTTTCTTTTGTTGCGTCTTCCTTATACTCGTCAGTCTTAATGTCATATGTATTTTGATAATAAGATGTCTTCCAACCATATTTGTAGGTAGTAAGAAAGTCTTGCGCCATTACTGAAACTGGAACCTCATTGTCTGGATAGTTCTCTGGATTATAACTCCAGTTGCCAGAAATTGCTTGATCAAAGAACTTTTGCATAACAGCAACAATCTTAATGTATCCAGCATTAGATTTCATATCCCATAACAATGTGTAGTTATTCTTCAGCGTAGTATACTGTGGAACAATCTGCTTAAGAACCCCCTTTTTACTTTTCTTAATGGACAGAAAGGCTCTAGGTGGCTCAATTCCATTTGTTGCGTTTGACACAACGGAACTGCTCTCTGATGGCATCTGAGCAGACAGTGTTGAGTGTCGTAATCCATGGGTGGCGATAGACGCCCTAAGAGAATCCCAATCATAGGTTAATTCGTTAGGTACAATATCATCAACATCCTTCTTATAACTATCAATAGGAAGAATACCGTCACTATATTTGGTCTTATGGTAATATTCACATGACCCTTTCTCTTTAGCAACTTCATTGGAAGACTTAAGAAGATAGTATTGGAATGCTTCAGACAATTCATGTATCAATTTCCATGCTGAAGGATCATCATAGTATTCCCCTTTACGAGCGAGGTAATGTGCTAAACCAATAAACCCAATACCCAATGATCTTCTTGCCTTTGTAGAGCGTTCTGCAGCGACTACAGGGTATTGTTGATAGTCAATCAACTCTTCCAATGAACGAACAGAAAGATCACAGAGTTCTTCCATCTCAGAAAGTTTATGAATCTTGCCGACATTAATTGCACTCAGAATACAGAGAGCGATCTCACCTTCAGGATCATCAATATGTTCTAATGGTTTAGTAGGAAGTGTAATCTCCTGACAAAGATTACTCATATAAACTTTATCTTTAAAGGAAGAGTGTGAGTTGCAGTGATCAATATTCATAATATAAAGACGACCGGTCTCTGCTCTCTCTTTCAGAATGTCTAAGATAAGTTCCTGCGCCTTGATAGTCTTTCTTGGAGTAAACTCATCTGATTCATAGCGTACATAGAGATCATCAAATGTATCAGTACCAAAAGCATCATAGAGACCTGGTACGTCATGCGGTGAGAATAAGCTAATCTCTCCATTCGCAATGAAACGTTCGTAGAAAAGTTTTGAAATTTGGATTGAGTAGTCAAGTTTGCGTACCCGATTGTCTTCTGTGCCTTTGTTGTTCTTAAGAACAATAATATCTTCTATTTCTTGGTGCCAGATTGGGAAGTGTACTGTGGCTGAACCACCACGAATCCCATTTTGAGTGCAACATCGTACAGTTGATTCAAACTTTTTAAGGAACGGGACAACACCTGTGTGGGCAACTTCTCCGCCTCTGATTTTAGCGTTGATACCACGGACTCTACCTGCGTTGATACCGATTCCTGCCCTCTGAGCAACATAACGACCAATAGCCATGTCGCTGCTAAAGATGCTATTGAGGGAGTCATCAGAATCAATAAGAACACAGCTTGCAAATTGTCGCAGTGGTGTTCGGACTCCTGCCAAAATGGGCGTTGGGACGTTGATTTTGTGTTTGCTGATTGCATTGTAATATTTACGGATATAATCCAAACGTGTTTCTTCTGGGTAATCCGCAAAGATTGTAGCGGCAACTAGAATGTATGCATACTGTGGAGTCTCATGGACTACACCAGAACTTCTGTCCTGAACCAAATACTTATCTGCTACTTGGCGCAGACCAGCATAGGTGAACAAATAGTCGCGACCATGATCAATAAATTTATCAATCTTATCCCACTCTTCATGAGAATATTTATCAATCAAGTCTTGATCATAAACACAATTTGAAATTCCTTCAATCAAATGAGATCTAATTTCAGGAAAACCTTGATTCCAGTCTGGTCCAAACACTTGCTTATAAAGACCAAACAACAGCAGACGGGCTGCCACAAATTGGTAATTAGGATTGTCCAGTGAAACTAAATCACTAGCAGAACGAACAAGAATCTCTTGGATATTATCTGTGCTAATGCCATCATAAAACTGAAGACCGGAATTCATTTCTACTTGACTAGCAGATACCCCTGCAAGATCTTCACATGCACACTCAACCATTAAATGAATCTTTTCCAGGTTCAGTGGTTCAATAATACCACTGCGCTTTACAACTTTGATTCCGTTACTCATACTTTTTTCCAGGCGTTTAATTTGATGGTTGCTTCCAAACCGCAGTAGTTGTTAGAGTCTACCACTCTTTGCACGTCATGTCCAGACATTATCATGTCATTCAGATCTTTCTCCTTGATGGTGCTTGGCCAAATGACTATCCGATTTCCCGACTGTATCAATTTTTCATATTTTTTTACAATCTCATAGTTTCTTGGTTCATTGTCAAGTACATAAACGAGGTCATTAAACTGAGCGTCATCCAATGTAACGTCAGATCCACACATTGCAATTGCATTTGATAAGAATAGGGAATCAAATGGTCCTTCTGTGACATATGCCTTTTGCTTATTGTTTACTCTATCAAGTCCAAACAATTTAGGATAATCTTTATCCAGAATCGTAGTGATATATCTTAGTTTTGTATTCCGATCTAGAGATCTACCCTGATACCCAAACACTTTCCCATCTTGTGAGATTAGGGGGATAATAATTCTAGATTCTTTTTGTGTATTGTTAAGTTTTGCCCAAGCATTGAAGTCTTCTGCGTAGTAAAAAATTGAGAATAAATCCTCTGGAATTTGACGTTGACTTAAGTATGCTCTTGCGGGATGTTCTTTATTTAGAAAATTTATTTTTTTAAGATTTGAAAATATACTGGTATCAAATTTTGGTTTTGGGATGTCAAATTTAGGGGCAGGAGTGTTACTAGATTTGCCTGTCAAACCCTCCTTATATCGCTCTAGAACATACTCATCATGCAACAGAGGTGATTGATCCTTCAGGAAGTTTGTGAACGTTCTGCCGATGCCACAGTTATGACATTTGTAAAAGTAATCATTACGCTTCCGATAAAAATAACCCCTAGTTTTATTGCGGTGCTTCTGTGAGTCACCGCAGTAGGGGCATCTGAACGTATACAGATCTGATTTCTTTTTTGCAAACTTTACTAACTGAGGCGAAATAAGATTAATATATTTCGCATCAAGAAAATTCATAACCTAGGAAGGGACTGCTTTTAACTATACTAACACCCCCCTTGTCCTGTGTCAACACTTTCATGAGAGGTGGGAACACCTGTAACACTGTCACAAGAGTCGTCAAGACCGCAGTGGTGGCAATAACAAATTTAGTATTACTCTCTACCTTTTTCTGGATGTTAGTGATCCTAGTTTGAACTATACCATGATCTTTCTCATGCCTCACCTTCATCTCTTCAAGCATACCGATGATGAGTTTATCGGCACGTTCGGATTCATCCAAACGATTTTCATGGCGCTCCAAGATCACAGCAACTCTGTTGCTGTTCTCAGAGATTGTGCCTACTGCTCTTTCAAGTTTGTCAAGCATCTCTTTGGAGAGATCTTCATAAATGTTTAGTTTACTTTCTAAAACTGCTAATCTACCAAGACCAAATGCCATAGACTTTACATTCCAGTGTGCGTATTAATACTTATATAAGTATTTATACTTTTCTTACCGCAAAATCTACCAAGACCGAAATCCATAGTTAAACTTGGGACGGATCAAATCTCATAATTTGAAGGAAAGACTCAACACTTTTATTCATAAGGAAACGATACTGATCCTGACGTTCAGTATCAAGTGCTTCAAACGTAGCAACCATTCTCTTAGCAACATCAGTGTTGACTCTTAAAGAACGACCATCCTTGAACTGAATATTACCCTCAACCTCACGGTTACCATAAGTTTCTTCTTGTGCAAGTTTCATCAGAGTTCCAAGGATCTCTACGCCAGGTGCTTGAGTTCCTGCTGATTCTGATACTTGCTTCTGAAGTGAACTAGACTTCTCAGATGCTTTCTTTCTGAAGTCAGACAAACGTGCCTTCATCAGAGTATCCATCTCTTTAGTCTTATTCTGCATTTTGCCTTTGGCATCCTGCGCTTTCTTCTGAACTTCTTTCTGCTTGTTCAGTTTCTTCCCTTGGGCAATTTGCTTTTGGGCTCTCTCAGTTTCTGATGGACCCTTCTGCTTATCATCTGCCTCAATGATGTGTTGTTCTTGTGTCATTTTTTTGTTTGCCTTTTTTTCTCGGTTGGTTAAAATACGTTTTACAAGTTTACGACCTGCTTTTGTCCTACCATCATATTTTTTCTTTTTCTTACTGGCAGGAATACCAGGAGGTTCATGTGCAGGAGGTAGTGCTACATTAGCACCGGAACCAACAGAATTTGTTGGTTCTTCCCACATTTGATATCTCGCCTGTTGTAGAAGTTTTCTAATGTTTTTCATATTTTATTTAGTTCTTCTAGACATTTTTTATCTGGTATCACATGATCCAAATAATTATCTGGCATTCTATCTAAGTATAATAAAAAAGATTTGAGAACAGGCCAACAGTTACGTTCAATCTTAAAAAACAACAGTGGGACTGTTGCATCATTAAAGACATTGAATAATAAAATTAAATGGTTGAGGATAAGATGATGTTTAAGTACATCAGAATTAAGATACTTGCGTATCAATTTTTTGACGTACTTAAACCTCTTCAAATCCTCATCAAATTCTTCTTTAGTTGTGCAGTGTGGATTGTTATAATGCTTAATTGCAAAGAAGATATAGTTATCTTCATTCAGTTCATCAAATCTCATTTAATTATCAGGTAACAGTTAGGGTAGCAACAGCGGAAACTACTTCAGTAGCACCAGAGTCGGTAGTAACTTTGACTCTGTACTGTTCACCATTGTCACCAGCAGCAGTTGCAGCAGTGGTAAAGGTAGCAGCATTTGCACTAGAGATGTCAGCAAAGGTTTCGCCAGCATCTGTGCTGAGTTGCCATTGATACTCAAGTGTGCCCGATCCAGTAGAAACTGTAGCG
>Ga0257110_1001453_pt1 | contig 11192 bp, 14 predicted proteins | sample LP_taG_7_FD_190184 | JGI IMG/M metagenome (GOLD analysis project Ga0257110, IMG submission 190184) | Marine microbial communities from Northeast Subartic Pacific Ocean, Canada - LP_J_2015_P26_10m | ecosystem: Environmental > Aquatic > Marine > Oceanic | place: Canada: Northeast Subartic Pacific... | reverse complement strand
AATTAATAATTATTATGATTCTAATAAAAATATATTTAGTACAGCTGATGAAGATAAATGGGGTCATCAAGATCAAGAATTACAATCACGTATAAAACATTCTATTGTTATAGGAACATGCTACCTACATCATATTAAGCAAGGTGGATGGAGGGATATTAGAAAAGCTGATAATAAGGGATTATTAAAATATGAATAAAGAAGGTAAAATATTTGTTAATGGTAACTGGTGGGATTCAACTCATATAGCAGTACCAGGTGATTATATGGATCATTTTGATTTTATTGATCTAGGTGCAAAAACTGGTAAGATGAGAAAGTATGCTCAAAATAATTTTAATGGTACGAATGGTGTGCACATTGATATAGAAGAAGATTATATTAATACGATGGAAGAGCAAAATATACCTTGCATACAAGCAGATATTACAAATTTATCATTTCCTGAAAATAGTGTAGATTTTGTTATAAGTACACATACTATAGAGCACTTACCAGACTTAAATGCAGTACAGGGGGTAGTAGAGATGTGTGCTAAATCAGCTACTGAGTTTGTATATCTTACTTGGCCAAGTTTTGACGCATCACAATACCTTAAAGATCACAATTTTACACAATTTTTTAGTACTATGAGTGGACATACATGTCATGCTACTCAGCAAGATGTACGTGATATTTTAACTAAACTTAATCTAGATGGTGTGTGCTCATCTTGGAATCGTATACTCGATTCTAATCATACATGTATAGTCCCTCTTAACTCTCCAGTTGATACAGGTCCTTATACTGATGATTTAGATCAAAAACCATACATGCAATTTACTGAACCAGTATATTACGAAAATGTTTGTTTAATTAAATTAAACCCATCTCAAAAGTATTATAACGCTGAACGTTTTATTAAGAGTTTCTGTCCATGGTAAATAAAAAAGTTATTTATACAGCAATTTTCGGAGGATACGACAAATTACCTGAACCAACTTTTATACCAGAAGGGTGGGATTTTATATGTTTTACAGATAGTAATATACAATCAGATATTTGGACTATTAAAAATGTACCTGCAATATATGAAGACTCTACTCGTAATGCTAGAAAGCATAAGTTACTACCTCATCGCTTGTTCCCTAACTACGATTATAGTTTATGGGTAGATGGTAATATTATTATTCAATCTGATGTTAATGAACTAATAGAACAGTATCTTCAAGATGCGAATCTTGCAGTACATGATCATAATCAAAACGTTTTAGATCCTAGAAATTGTGTTTATAAAGAAGCTGATACTATATTTTATTTTGGTAAGAAGAATGGTAATTACAAAGATGATCCAAAAGTTATTCATAAACAAGTTCAAGGATATGCAGATGAAGGTTACCCTCAAGATAATACACTTGCAGTTACTATGCAAGTATTGAGACGTCATAACGAACCTGACTGTATTAAAACTATGGAGACGTGGTGGCAAGAAATTAAATATAAAAGTAAACGAGATCAATTAAGTTTTAATTATTCAATGTGGAAGACTGGAATGAAATTTAATTATTTTGTAGGTGATTCACGGAGTAATAAGCATTTCCTTAATACAGGTAAGCATAAGAAGAAAGTAAAAGTAAATGAGATACCAGAGTTTTCACCTATAGATCTTGAATATTTTTTAAATATGGAGCTAGCATCAGGTGGTGGAGGTAAAGAAATTGTTAAGTTAGATGGTAGGTTAGTAACTGTACGAGATATTGTAGAATACTTCTCTAGTAATTATAACAGAACCAAGACAGAAGCTATACTAAAGCCGGAGAACTGGCAATACTATAATTGTATGATAGCTGAGTTCAGACATGGTGTTGATAATCATCACGATTTAGGGTGGGAAAATATGACTAAGGAATATTATAATAGCCTTGATCTTATGACTGATTCTGAAATAGAAGATTTTCTAAAGTCAACACCCGTAGAGTTTGATAACGGGTTTATAAGACATAACTACCACAGAGCATGTGCTATGATAGGTAGACTTATAGTAGGCAAGCCTTATATACCTTTCTATATGAAAACGTCTCAGATCTATGCAGAACCAAGGAAACGTGATGGTATCCATAGAGTTAAATCTCTAATAAATAATGTATATGGTATAGATCAAATCAAGCTACTACCTATACCAGATTCTGAATACACTATAACGCAAAGCGGTATTCTTGCTTTAATGGGTATAAGAAAAAACGACGATATAGATATCATATTATCATCTAAAGCTAGAAGAGATTTATTTAGTAATAATCAAGAGTTTATTAAACTTCCTGGTAATATAGAGATATTTGAACCCAATCGAGGTAAGTTTCTAAATGTTGCAGGTAAAGATGATGACGATTTAATTAACAATCATAGTATGATTATTGATGGAGTCAGATTCTTACACCCGCATTTTTACTTTAGTAGAAAAAGAACTGATAGAGATTCAGATAAAATTGATTGGGAAGGCATCTGTGAGTTTTTTAAATCTAAGAGATATCGAGGATATCCATTTAATACGATTTCACTACAGCAGTGGGGGTATAAATACGTTAAGCAGTATATGGAAAGCATATGAAAAATATAGTTTTTATACCAAATATTAAAGTAGGAGATGGTGCAAGATCTATATCCTATCAATACTCAATTAATAGTTGGAAGCATTTTTGTGATAAGCATAACTGTGAATTATTAATCTGGGAAGATTTATTATTCCCTGTAGAAGATATGAAAATTACATGGCAACGATATTACTTATTTGATATATTAAAAGGTAACAATATCGATTATGATCAGATTCTAATGGTAGATGCTGATACTATTGTTCACCCTGACTGTCCCAACTTCTTTGAAGAGACGGATCATAAATATTGTGGTGTAATGAATGATGGTTGCTACGAATGGGTTACTAGAAGTATACGTGATTTTAATCAAGAGTTATTTACTGGAGTTACACCACCTCACCCATCAATTTATATAAATGGTGGGTTTCAAATAGTTAATAAAAAGCATAAGAAGTTCTTTTCAAATATGAAAGAGTTTTATTCTGGAAATAAAGAAAGGATACAATATGCAATTGATAAAATAAAAGCAGGTACTGATCAAACTATTGTAAATTATATGCTTGAAATTAACGAAGTAGATGTTAAAATATTACCTGCATGTTACAATTTACAAGATTTATTTAGAAAAAACCTGTTACATATACCTGGTCATAGTTGGTGGCCAGATACACTTGAAGGCATGTACAGTGCAGGTTGGGTATACCATTTTAACGCAATACCTCAAAACGAACGACATGCGAATTATTGGATAGAACGAACATATAAAGAATTATATAGATAGAGGAATTATTATGAAAGACGGAAAAATAGTTGGATTTACTGCTGGTAACTTCGACCTACTACACCCAGGATATATTATTACATTTGAAGAAGCTAAAAAGCATTGTGATCATTTCATGATATTCTTACAACAAGACCCTTCAGCAACTAGATTTACTAAATATAAACCAGTAATACCATTATTTGAAAGATATAAAGCTTTAAAAGCTATACGTTATATAGATGAGGTTTATATCTACCAAACAGAAGAAGAGTTGTATAATCTTATAAAATACTGGAAACCTGATGTTAGAATATTAGGTGAAGATTATATAGGTAAACCATTTACTGGAGATGATCTACCACCTAGAGTAGTTTATACTAGTAGATCTCATGAATGGTCAACAACTAAACTAAAAGATTTAATTACAAAGCAAACAGTTAAACAGAATCCAGATATATTAAAGAAGTAATATGAGAATAGCATTTTTTACAGAAGGTAATTGGTCAGGAAAAGTTTCAAGAGATAATACGAATATGCGTACTGAGATGGCTTGGATGTGTGCGTTACAAGCTGATCATTATAATATACATCAAGGTGTCATACAAGGAGAATATGATTTAGCGGTATGTATTATTCCTAAAAAGAATCCTAAATTCGATGTAACTAGGATAAGACAGCACTGTAAACAAGTTGCATCAATGCAAGAAGGACCTCACTGGTATTTTCAAGATTACCCTTTAGATCAACAAATATGGTTCTACAACACATTACAAGAAATGGATTTTCTATTTGTTCATAATATTTCAGATGAGACATATTTTAGAGGTCTTACTGGTAAGGATTGTAAAGTAATGCGTAGCTTAATGATCGAAGATACTATTAGTAATACATATGACCTCCGAGATGGTGCTATGATGGGAGGTAATTTTTGTTATTGGTATGGTGGATTCGATTCATATATGGTAGCACAGGAATTTGGTGAGGAAGTATATGTTCCAAGTATGGGTAGAAAGATAGAAGGTGAAGAGGAAATGGAAAACTTAACTCATTTACCATATATGAATTGGACACAATGGATATCGGAATTGAGTAAAAGAAAGTATGGTGTTCATCTAATGAGAACTCATGCAGCAGGTACATTTGCACTTAACTGTGCATATCTAGGCATTCCATGTATAGGGTATGAGGGATTAGATACCCAAGATATGTGTCACCCCTTAACCACAGTTAAATTGGGTGATATAATTCATGCAAAGGAATTAGCACATAAGCTAAAAACTGTTCCAGATTTTTATAAGATATGTTCTGAAACAGCAACTAAAAGATATAATAGCGAGTATAAAGAAGAGGCATGGTTACAAAGATTCAAATCACAGATATAAATTTTGAACAATTAATTTGCGTAAAAAACAAATTACATAGAGTAGTGGATGGTATAAACCATGGTAGAGCTATATACCACGACTCAGTTAATAAATTGTATTATAAAATATTTCATGCAGAGTATTGTCGAGTTAATAACTTTCGAAAAGCAATTAAAGCTAATTTTTTCGAAGGATTAGCTCCAGCTCTTACTAGCTTAATATATGATAAAAACTCTATAGTTGGATATGTTACTAAAGAAGGTCCATTATTATCTGCAAATGAGTTCGATAGTCATTTGATACCTCGAGATTTTTTTCGTATATTAAAGAATAGAATTAAAGAGAGTGGTATGTTTTTCTATGATTTAGTACCGCATAATATTATTCTTATAGATGGAGCACCTAGCCTTATAGATTTAGAGAGTGTATATGATATCAATGAATATAGTAAACTTTCACTACATAACGCTAAGGTTAAGCCAGCTGAATTAGATATTTATATTAAAGAGTTACGGAGTTTACCAATGAAAATTAGTTTTATACAACCAGGCAGGAACAATCTAAAATATCTTAAATGGTCTTACGATTCAATTAGAAAGAATCAAGGACATCATCAAGTAGAAATTTGCGTAGCAGATGATTTCTCAAATGACGGAACATGGGATTGGTGTCAAGACATGATGCAAAAAGATTCTAATTTTAAAGCAATCAGGAATGAAGGACCAACTAGACTAGGTCATACTATATTGTATGATAGATTAGTTAATGAAGTAGCTACTCATGATATGTGTATGATATATCACGCTGATATGTACTTATGTCCAGGAGCTCTAGATGCTATTCAGAGTCATATGTATACTGAAGTTGATAACGGTGATAATGGTGAGCGATGGAAAAATGATAAAGTAATAGTTTCTTTAACTAGAATTGAACCACCTTTACATCCACCCGGACCTGAGAAGATACTATTAGACTGCGGTATTGAACCTGAAGAGTTTGATGAAGATATGCTACTCACTCAGGTAAAGAGATTAAGGACGGAAAGCAAAGTAACTGAAGGTATATTTGCACCGTGGGCTTTTTGGAAAAAGGATTTTCAAGAAATAGGTGGTCATGATGCTCTTTATGCACCTCAATCAAAAGAAGATTCTGATATATTTAATAGATTTCAATTAAATGGAGTTAGATTCGTTCAAACATGGGAAGGGTTTGTATACCACATGACTTGTAGAGGTTCAAGGTTTGCAGATGGAGCAACTAGAAATCCAGATGGTGAAGTCTTTATGAAAAATAGAGAGACGGATGAATGGTTAACTCAAAATCAAAAAGCAACCAGAGAGTTTATAAGAAAATGGGGTCACTTTGTAAAGCATGATGCATTTCTTAAACCAATAGTCCCACCAAAATATGATATAGGGTTTGTAATTACAAATGCTAATCAGCAACTTATAGAAGCTTTAGAGCCATGGTGTAGTTCAATATATTGCGATTTTAATATAGCAAGTTATATTGCTAATGAAAATACATCTTTTGATTTATATAAGAAGTTTAAGCCATTAGATAATGAAAAACAAAACGAAATTTTAATCCAAATTGATGGTAGTAAATTTACTCAAGAAGATTTTGGATTTATACAACAAATGTCTGAAATAATACAAGACAGCGGTGAGGTTACATTCCATGGTGAGATTGGAAACCTTACAATAGATATAATGCAAATGAATACATACGAAAAAGAGCTGATAATATGCGAATAATGGTAACAGGAGGAGCAGGTTTTGTAGGAACAAATCTTATTAAACGATTGCTTACAGAAGGTCATGAAGTAACCTCTATAGATAATTACTCTACTGGTAAACGAGAGAATGCACAAGATGGTTGTGAATATTTAGATATAGATATAAATGATAAAGGTTTAGATTTTAAAGGATGGGATGTAATATTTCACATAGCAGCTTTAGCTAGAATACAACCATCATTAAAGAATCCAGAAGCTTGTATAAACGCGAATGTTACAGGTACATTAAATATATTAAACCTAGCTCGAGCTTACAATATACCTGTTATATATGCAGGTTCTAGTTCAGTACATCACGGATTATATGGAAGTCCGTATGCATGGTCAAAGCATGCAGGTGAGCAACTCTGTAAACTATTCTCTAATGTATATAACTTAAGTACTACAATATGTAGATTCTATAATGTATACGGACCTTACCAGTTAGAAGAAGGTGATTACTCAACAGTTTTAGGTATTTATGAGCGTCAATATAGAAATAATGAGCCATTGACTATTACATCAGATGGAGAGCAGCGACGCGACTTTACACATGTTAATGATATAGTAGATGGACTATATAAATGTATAGGTAGAGATTCCAAAGCTGAGATATTTGAATTAGGTAGTGGTAAAAATTATTCTATAAATGAGGTTGCTACTTTATTTAAGACTGAGACTAAGTATATACCAGCTAGAAAAGGTGAGTACCCATTTACATTATGTGACTACTCACATGCACATAAAGAGTTAGGTTGGAAACCAAAAGAAAATTTAGAAATATATATAAAACAGTTATTGGAAAGTTATGAAAAATAAAATAGGAATTGTAGGTCAAGGATTTGTTGGAACTGCAGTAAGGGAAGGCTTAAAAACGTTTTTTGATATAGAGACATTTGATATTGCAAAAGATAGTACCTGTGATACATTAGATGAGATATGTAAAAAATGTAATATAATGTTTGTATGCTTACCAACACCTATGCAACAAGATGGTGGTTGCTATATAGGTATAGTACAGGAGGTATTAGAAAAGATTGACGCATTAAATAGTTGTAAAACTGTAATAGTTAAATCAACCATACCACCAGGTACAACCACAAAATGGAATAACATGTTTGATAATATTGATATTGTATTTAATCCAGAGTTTTTAACAGAAGCTAATTCAGTGAATGACTTTAAAAATCAGACTAGAATAATAATCGGTGGACCTAAAGCAGCAGCATCTAAAGTACGAAGGCTATTTGTTAAAGCTTTTCCAAAAGTTAAAATTATTAAGACTGATTCTACATATGCAGAAATGGTAAAGTATGTTACTAATAGTTTTCTTGCTACTAAAGTTTCATTTGCTAATGAAATGTATGAAATATGTAACGGATTAAATATCGATTATGACAAAGTAGTAGAGTATGCAATGCACGATGAACGTTTAGGCTATTCACATTGGTCGGTTCCAGGCCCAGATGGAGATTTTGGTTACGGTGGTCATTGCTTTCCAAAAGATGTTAAAGCGTTAATTCAAGTAGCTAGTAGTTTAGATATATTTCCTAAGGTATTGATGGCTACAGATGGAAAAAATAATGAAGTACGTAAAAATAGAGATTGGGAGCAAATGGAAGGTCGTGCAGTAATAAACAACGAAGTACCAAAGGAAAAAGTTTCTACTAACCCTCTCGATTATCTACCTCCTCACGATTATCAATTAGACAACTAGTATGGAGTATTTTTTAATTCATAAAGATCAACCAACTGATTACCTTTTAATAGGTACTGATAGTTTAGGTTCTTTCTGGCCTGATCAAGGACTGCAAGCATTAATGAATATTGTAGAGAGGTCTCCTGATCAACTAACTGCAGTTGAAATAAAAACTACTAGTAATGAAGTTATTTCTGTTGCAGAATTTTTAGACAGAATTAAAAAGCTACGAGTTAGAGTTAATGGATAGAGGTAAAAGAGCTAAAGTTAAAAAAACATATGTAACTGCTAATGGTACGTTATATAAAGACGCTATTGTACGTGTAGAGAATGTATCTGATCCATACACTAGGGTTAGAGATGATCTCGGTAAGATATTTCATGTTGTTACTAAAGATATAGTGTATATAAAGTTTTAATTTCAACTGGTTAATCTTTATTTTCGATATTTATTAACGATAAAGTATACAATGTATTAAGGGATCATTATGGACATTAAAAAACAGTATCTTGAAAATGAAGAATACTACCACGAGATTGTAGATAAAAAGACTATATATCTACATCACACAGCTGGCTCACATAGACCTGATTGGGTTATTGCTTCATGGGAACGAGATAAAACTGGGTCTGGTGGAGTTCGCCATATCGCTACTGCTTATGTTATAGGTGGTAAATCTACTAGAGATGCAAATACAGACTTTGACGGAGTTGTAATTGAGTGTCATCCACCAGAAAAGTGGGCACACCATCTAGGTATTAAAGCTAGAAATAATAAATTACTAAATCAAGAGAGTATTGGTATAGAAGTTTGTAATTATGGTCCTTTAACTAAAAAGGGTGATGAGTACTACAATTACGTAAATGGTAAAGTTCCTGTAGAAGATGTAGTAGATTTAGGATACGAATTTAGAGGGTTTAGATACTACCATGCTTATACACCAGCACAGATTAAAGCTACAAAAGATCTTGTAACTAAATTAGGTAACGATTTCAATATTAATATATCCAGAGGTATGAAAATGCTATTAAACGGACCTACTACTATGCCGGAAGGTTTAGATACATTAGGTCAACAAAAATGGTTAAATATTGAAGGTTATATCGGTGGTAATGGACGAGTTTTAACTGAAGATGGTTTAGCTGGAGGTAGTACAAGTAATACAAATTATGCTATAAATTCATATAAAGAAGCATTGAAAGGAAAAGCATTCGAATTAAATAAACAAGCACTAGCAGGTGCAGAAGGTGTATGGACACATACTAATGTACGTTCAGATAAATTTGATTTATCACCACAACCTGCAGTGATAGAAATGATAAAATCATTAGGAGAGTAAAATATGGCATATGGTGGATATACTAAAACAGGAAATAACACTTCAGGCTCACATGAGTTTGGAGGAGAAAATATATTTGAACATATTGGACACCCAGGTAAGTATGTAAGCATGACAACAGTACCTGACGGTGAAACAAATTACACGGGTTCCAATTATGGAGCTGCAGCAGTTATAGTTAAAACTCATGGCTCAGCTGTATTCCATCTATCAGGTGGAGGCGAAATAGCAGCTACCAATTTAACAGCAGGTACATTATACCCTCTTTCACTTAAAAAAATAACAGCTGCATCTAGTGCAACTATATTTGTTTTAAAAATAGCTGCACCAATAAACGGTCTAGGAACAGTGTAATAATATGATTAAACTTAAAAATATAATTAACGAATCGGTTAAAGTTGAGCAGCATAAGGTTATTACAACTAAGGATGAACCAGCATTTATGACTGAAGAGCAGTGGTCTAAAAAGTGGGATAAAGGTTCAGTCAAGGAAGAGAAGGGTATACTAATAGAACGACCAATATGGATGCAAATTGCTTTAGTATCAAAATTTTTATTTGTTGCAATAGTTTACTTTTTAGATAAAAATCCTAAGTTAAGAAAAAGATTTTTTAAATTTATTAAAGATTTAGATAATAAATTAGCGAAATTTCAAGGCGAAGAAACAGATTTTCATAAAAAAATGAAAAAGTAGAGAACTATTATGAAACTAACAAATTTATTAGATGAACAAAGTAAAGGATTGTGGCATAATATTAGAGCTAAAAAGGCTCGTGGTGAAAAACCTGCTCATAAAAACTCTAAAGCACATAAAGATGCAGTTAAAGCTGGTGAAAAAATTCATGCTGAAGAAGAAGTCGATGAAGGCCTTTGGGCTAATATAAATGCTAAAAAGAAACGAGGTGGTAAATCAGCCCGTAAAGGTTCTAAAGCATATAAATCAGCAGTTAAAGCTGGTAACAAATTGAAAGATAGTGTTATATATCGTAATGAAGCTCTTCGATTAGAGATAGTAGAATCTTCTGAACCATTCCTATTTCAAGAAGCTGAATACCAAGGTCGTACAGTTAAGTTAAATAAACCTACACGTGGTGACACTAAAAAATTTAAAGTATATGTTAACACAGGTAAAAAAAATGCTGACGGTACTATTAAAGTAAAGAAGGTTAATTTTGGTCATGGTGGTACATCAGCTAAAAAAGCTGGTGAAAAGACTATGAGTATTAGAAAATCTAATCCTAAAGCTAGATCATCATTTCGAGCTAGACATAATTGCGATACCCCAGGACCTAAAACAAAAGCTAGGTACTGGAGTTGCAGAAAGTGGTAATTAAACTTAAAGATTTACTATTTGAAAGACTTAATCGTACAGAGATGCAATCTGTAGTTGATAGAGTATATCCACAAATCGTTAAGAATCTAGGTAGAGGTAGACGAGGTACTCCAAAAGTTGAATTTCATTCAAGTATATATGTTAGATTGACTGGTGATCCAGAAGCACAAGGTGAAGCCAATCCATATGCAGAGTATGATTGGGATAAAAATAAAATATATCTTTATACACCTAAAATGGTCAATGAAGAGCAAATTATAAAAGCCTTGCTACACGAGTATACTCATGCAACTCAAGATAGGAAAAAAATGGAAAAGTATCGTGAACTAGGATACGGAAAAAA
>Ga0257110_1001452_pt1 | contig 11192 bp, 30 predicted proteins | sample LP_taG_7_FD_190184 | JGI IMG/M metagenome (GOLD analysis project Ga0257110, IMG submission 190184) | Marine microbial communities from Northeast Subartic Pacific Ocean, Canada - LP_J_2015_P26_10m | ecosystem: Environmental > Aquatic > Marine > Oceanic | place: Canada: Northeast Subartic Pacific... | reverse complement strand
TTACTCCTTCTATATACCATTGTGGTATTTTTGCTGGACTTTTCCAAGTAGCAAATCTTCGTTTTTCCATAATATAATACTTTCGATAACTGCCTACTGCGTCACCAGGTATTTTACAATAGTCTGGCATTGCTGGTTTAGGATCAGTTGCAATTTTATTATATTTAGCATTATTTGGTGGATGTTTTAATATCTCACCTAATTTTTGTATTGTTAAATGATCTGTAGTATGATTGTATCTTTTTTTATATTCTTCATTGAGAGCCATCATATGTTTATATAACCACATGTAATTGTATGCCGATTCAAATAACCATATTGTACTAGGGTGTTTTACCCAACCTGCTTTATATAGTATAGGTTCTAAATTAGAGTTAGGGTGTAACCATCTTTTAATTTTTCTACCTTTTGCTGTCTTATCATAGTATTCAGTACCGTCTAATACTCTATGACAAGTTGATAACAATTGTGCTGATTCTAATATCATTTTAACAACATGTTTATCAATCATCTGCTCAGCAGCTCTAACAGGATGTTTATCTACATAAAATACATTCATAAATTTATATTTCTATACTTTGGTGGAAAAACTCTTTGATTTTTCTTATCATTTAGTTTAATTTTTAAATTTAATAATTCATTTTCTATATCAGCTAATTCATTAATAAGATGTTTTAATTTTTTATCAATATCTGTTGTGTCAACAGTTACATCAATTTTATTATCTAACATTTTATCTTGTATATTTGACAATTTGTTATCTAAAAAAACTAAAGCTCTTTTTGTCTTATATGATTCAAGTTTCATATCTTGTTTGATGAAAGATATAGTGTAAATTAGTAAAACAATTATTGTAATATTTGATAATGTATAAAATTTATTCATTTTTAATTTATAGTTTTTCTAAAATAATCATCACGACCATACTTTTTACATAATTTTGAGAACACACCGAACCAATAGTTCTTTGCCCAATCTGACATAGACACTCTACAAGCTGTTTCTGCGTTCTTGATACGTTTATCTTTTAAACTTTCTGTAATCATAGTATCATTATATAACATTTTTTAGTATTTGGCAACCTTTAATTATTGTTCCATTCCATTATTTGATTCAATTTTATACGAATTTCATCTGTATTTAAGCCTAATTTTTTCATTTCATCATAATCTTTAGATTTTAATTTACCACTACCTATTTTTTTAAGAATATCTTTATAAAATTTTTCTCTATTTCTGACTCTTTTCGCTTTAACTTTTGCATTAGCAGCTTCTTTTTGGTAATCTTTTTGTATTTTTGTTTCGTCTTCTTCTTTGGCAACTTTTCTACTCCTTAATGATATGTTAGCTGCTATCAATAGTAATACAGCCAATGGGTCAAATACAAAAATTAAAACTATAATTACCCACCTGACGGCTTTGTCAAAATGGTCTTTTGCTTCATCACCATAAATTAATTCTGCGATATATTTAATTGGTCCTACTTCAGCCTCTATCTTATCTTGTTCTAATTTAAGAGTAGCTTTTTCAGTAGTTAGTTTTGCAATTACATCACTAGCATTGTTTATAGCAAGTGTTAATGCGTCTCTTTCTGGTTTTTGTTTTGCTCTTTCTTTTAAACCTCTCGTCACATACTCCATATCAACATATTTTTCTAATGCCTTGTCTAATAGAGTTAGTGTTTTATTTGACCTTTCTATAACTTTTTCTTGTTGGTCAATTTGTGTATTAAGTAATTCTATTTTAATATTATTAGAAGATGTAGGTTGTACTTGATCTAGGTGCGCCTTTGATAAAAAACCAAATATACCCATAGATGTGATGAAAATTAATACTATTACTGCAAATGTTAAATATGCCTTTATGGCTTTTGGTACAAGTTTATTACGCCAGTTATTATACAACCAAGAAGCGGCAACTAATTTACCAACCTCTAATGCACTACCCATAGCAATGATAGGTATAACTGCACCTGCAAATAAAGTGGATAAACCTATAATAGAATAGCCAGCCGCTATAACTGATATAGATATCGCACTTAAAAAAGTTATTAATATTGTAAACATGTTACTCTTAATTTAATGTGTAATCTTCCCTTAACATTTTGATAATTCTTTTTACTTTATCAAAATAGTGTTTATCTGAAGCATAGGCGTCAAGTGTCATAACCAATTTAAATGGGTCGTTAATATTTTGTACATGTTTTAGTTTTCTATATTCTTCAAACTTTGTACCATTATTTAGTATATTAATATAGTGTTGTACAGAATCACATTCATGCATATACACTTTTACACCCCATTTCTTAGGGTTATTAGATGGTAACATATGTGGTTCTCTCAAATCATATGTACGAATACCAAATAGATTTCTACCCTCTAAGGCAAATCTACTATTACCCCATGCACTCTCTAAGGCAGCCTGAGCTACCAATAGTTCTAAGTTTACAGGATAAATGTCACTTGTGGTATTGTAAATATAATTTACACAAGCAATCGTACTATTAATAAATGTTTGATTGTTTTCTCTCTCAAAGTTTGGTAATGTGTGTGTGGTAATTGCCTCTAGGGTTTCTACCACTTCTTCCATTTCAAGTTCTAATTCAGCAGCCTTAACATTTTCTTTTTCTGCCGATACAACATACCATATACCAGAAACAAACAAGATGACCGTTACAACCATTAATGTTTGTAGAATTGTTTTGATTTTTTGTTTCACTAAGCCCTCCTAATTACAATATAATCATAACTAGAAATAGACTCTGGCTCATTCTCGCCGTACACTGACCAAGTACCTATTTCAATATTTTTATTCTTCTTTTGAAAGAATTGCAAATCATTATTATTCATATATTTAGACATGGTCTTAAATATTTTTTCTGATTGTTTTTCTGTGAAATTGTTTAACACATCTGTAGCCCAATTACCAGTATAGTAAATAATAGTCTTATTACTACTATTAATAAAACTGTCTAGTTTTTTAGGTACAGAATTGATGACCGACTTTAGATAGTGGTCAAGTTCCTTTGATTTTCTTGTTTGTGCCATAATATAGTTCTCCTTCTCATTACAAACCTTTGATTAAAAATTTATTAATTACATTTTTAGTTGGTATCACGGTAGTATTACCGCCATCACCTAACTCAATTAAGTCTTCATCATAATTATAATCACTCATTAATACATGTACATCTTTGGTTTCTTTTACAAGCCAACCTGTAGATACACAAATAGCAGGTTTAGATTTTTGTATCTCTTTTAGAGTACGCCAACCTGAATCTGATTGTATATCCTCCCAATACACCATATAGAAATCAAATTCAAATGGTATGCCAGGAAGTACATCTGATTTTATTCTTTTTTTAGCCACTTATTTCCTCTTTGTATTTTTCATCAGCTTTCATTCTTAGCTCTTGAGCAATACTTTCTAAAATAGATGGTAAATGTTTTTCTAAAACACTTGTCATCTCCAAAGAAAAATTGTATGCCAACCTGGCTAACTCTGTTTCTAACACTGACATATCCACACCGTCACCGCTTATGTTTTCTTTAACAACATGAGCAATAACAGCTGTGTTATAATCATTTGCTTGTACTGATTTTGCAAAAGCGTTTAAACTGAACCACAAAACAGCAAGTATAAGTATCATTTTTTTCATAATATATCCTTTCTCAATATTTATTGGTATACTATACACTATATTTGCTCATTAGTCAAGCGTTTTTTTCGCTTTATTTTACTTATTTTTAGTGGTTTTGTTCTATTTTTGTTCTGGTTCTGAACGCAAAAATTTATCATTCCAACCAAATGCCTCTTTGACAACTGATTCGGTAAGACCTTTATACATCTTATTTAATGATTTGTTTTTCATACCAAGTAAAACTTTAGCTTCATCTTGATGTAGACCCTCTAGTATTTGAATAAACATGGTTTCTTTTTGTGTTTTTGTAGTGTCACCATCAGCGCCTTGTACAAAATGCCATAATCTTTTGGCTTCATTTCTTAATAAACCGTGTTCAGTACCTATTGGTGCCTCGTTAGCAATATATGGTGGATCACCTTTTGGTAAATCCCATATAATACTTTTATCAAAAGCACCCTTTAACACTTGTCTTAATGGTGCGTTATCATATTCTTTTAATATTGCTATTTTTTTTGATTTATCTTTTGCGTTGTTAATTTTTGTTAGAACCTCTGAAAACAATACTACATTTTCACCTATACCTCTTGTACCGGCTACTGCTGCCATTGCTTTTGGATTCATTAAATTTGGATTTCTTTGTTGTTGCTCTGCCATAATTTCTCCTTCAATTCATGTATCTATTTATACGACACATATACCACGAATACTAATGCCATTATAAACATATATATTAGTAAATGATTACCTAAATTCCATGCACTTTTACCAACGGTATTTGGATTTTTAGGATCTATAAATTTATTTTTCATCATGTTCTCTTACTTTTAATATAGTATATAAGACTATTATTGTTACTGGTACACCTATAAAAAATAATCCTAATAACCCCATTAAAACTTCCTAACAATATGTCTTCTCAATGCTCTAGTTAATTCTTCCATTTTATCTATAATGGCAATTAAACTAGGATCTGTAATATAATTTCTTTGTTCTTTTAATTTATCATATTCTTTTAATGAAATCTGCACCATAGGACTTGGTGGCGCCGCCTCATTTTCCATTGTAGCATCTAGTTGTCTTTGTTTTTCTTCGCTATCTGTCATAAAAAACCTTTTGGTTAATAATTAGTAAGAAAGGCCCCGTTAGGGGCCCTTCCCTTGCGATTATGCTGAGTAAGCTACTTGCTTACCGAATACAGCAGTAATACCAGCAGCTATAATAGCTTTTGATGGATTACCCACTCTGTACGAAACGCCTTTAGAACCACGATTTTCATAAATCATCATTCCTTCGTTTCTTAATTTACCAACCATTGCAGCTGGTGATTTAAGGTCGTAAGTGTTTCTTAATTGTTTCCAAGAAACATCAGAACCTTTTGCAAAAAGATTTCTCACTTTTGCTGTTTTTGATAGTTTAGCTGTTGCCATAACTTTATCTCCTTTTAGGGTTTTTAAAAAATTAAACATATGTTTAACATCCTTTCTTTGAGTTTAATGTACTCCTACAATTGCCTGGCAAAGCATAGTTTACTAGTTTATCAGGCGAATTCATTTTTTCTCAGGATCAAAGTCAGGTGTAAAATGTATATCAGCCATATCTGATAAATCTCTAACTTCGTCCTCTATATCTTTTGACAATGGTTTATGTGTTTTATGTTTAGTAGCTAAAACTTCATTATAATTTAATCGAGCAGTTTTTTTACCATTACTAGAATTTATAGTCACCATTTTATCTGAAAGTTGTTGTGCTGGATGTGGTTTACCAAAATCACGATAAATTAAACCTCGTATTGTATCAATGACTACAGCCAAGTCTGCTGTAAAAGTCATCTGATTAGTTCTAATACCCATATTCACAAATTTATCTAACAATGTATAAGCAATATCGTCAACATTTCCTTCAACAAATTCTTTAGTTTGTTCTTCTACTAATTTCTTATGTTGTTTCGGGTCAACAGGATGTTCAACGGTCTCTTTGTTTTTAATTCTGTTGGTCGGAAATAATATAATGTTGTCTTTATCATTCACTTATAAGTTCCCCTTTAAAATTTACTTTACCTTTATCAGCAAAATGTTCTACTAATTGATTATAACCACCAATTAATTCGCCATCAATTTTAATTTGAGGCATTGTTCTAACAGGTTTACCAATGTCTTCAATCAATTTACTAGGATCAGAACCAAAATCTTTTTCTAAAGATTTCTCTTCGTATTCAAGGCCAAGATTTTTAAGTAAACCTTTGGCCTTGGTACAAAAGACGCAATTGTTTTTACTGTAAACTGTTATTGTCATTGTCATCTTTCTTTAATTTATCCCATGCTTTTTGGCTCTCACCATTTAGATTGTAAGCGTCAACAGCTTGTTCAATTGTATAATTAAACATCTTATTGTACTCACCTAAAGGCAATCTCATACCAATCCACGTTCTATAATAACCATTTTTAGTTAGAGTTACATCTTGAGCAAAGATTTCATATCCTCTTACAGGTGTGTTTGTAATAGTATTAACAATAACACTTTCAACTTCGGTTACTACTGTTTTTGTTTCTGTTTTACCAAGTTCTTTAATGAATTGTTTTGACTCTTTATTCATTTCACCTCTGATAATATCTGCCAATTCAGATTTAGCCATCATTTTAGCTTTCTCTATTGACAATTGTAAATCAGGCGATACTGCCGTAGCAACACCAAAGATACACTGTTTATCATTGTCTGATTTCTTTAACCATTTTAGGTCACAAGCTTTTGATTCATTAACATCAGCCATGTACCATGCCGGTACTTTGTCAACAACATTACCGTTTTCGGATTTAATCTTATAGGTGCTATTCATACTAGAACAGGCACTTAAACCTACTATAGCAACTAGAGCACCTAGTTTTATCACTTTATTCATCATATTTTACCACTTTCTTTTACATTATATATTAACTCTTGTAAAAAGGCAAGCGTGGATTGTACATATGTTAATGCGTCCTCACTTGATACTTCATATATTATAACTAATACAAGAGCGACTATGATTAAATTTCTAATCATTATCTCACCTCCCATTCACCATTTACATCTAAACAAACTTTTCCTGGTGTTTTAAAAGCATGTTTATTCCGACTATAAAATCGGCAATATTCTGGTGTATTGACATCATGGTAATAAAACTGAGCAAATAACTCCCAATAGCCTGGAGTATCAATACCTCTCTTACCGTCAGCACACTCTAAAATTTCTCTTTTTGTTATAGTATCACCGTTTTGCACTATCTCAATTTTTACATAACAATATTGGCCATCGGTTTTGTCTGGCGATATTGATTTAATTTTACTATGTAATACTTGTTCGCCTGCAATAGCGATACCTGATATTATTAAAAATATAATAAGAACAAATGTCCATGTCAAATATTTTTTCATGTTATATCTAGGGTCAAACATATTTTTTCAATTCTTCAATACTTTGCTTCGTATTATATATGTCTTCTTCGAGATTGTCAATGGTGGTTTGATTACTAGAATAATCAATAATCTCTCGTTTATCTTTTATTTCGTTCTCTAATTGTTCTATTCTTTCAGAATATCTATTATTACTCATCTTTTTTCTATCCATCTCCCATCCGGCAATTGACAAGCAGTACCAAATACTACCTCTCTGTTTACACCACCAATACCAATTAATGGCCAACTACTTGTAATGTCTATAGTAGCATCATATTCTTTACACTTGATAGGTCCTTGCAAATAAGACCTTGTAACATGTATAATACCTGAATTTCCTGTTTTCTTATTGTACCAATTTGTATAACTTGAACCTGTTCCACTGGTATTTAAATGATCTACAAATACAGCATTGTGTACATCATAATCTGAATTGTACATTAATTCTGCACCTGCAAAAGCGCCAATAACAGCACATGCACCAGCAGCGTATGGGTCTGTTATACCATTTTCAATACATACAGCAGCTCCAGTTGTACCACCTAAACCTGCACCTAAATGACTTCTATTTAAACTGCAATTGGTCAGGAATACCAATGATAGCCCTAATAATAGTACCGACTGGATTGATTTCATATTTACCTTCTTCGTTTTTTTTTATTGTTGTGCAAGCTGTTGTTATGGTCAACACCAGAATAATCATAATTACTTTCTGAATTGTTCCACTCCTCTTGCGACTCATTGCCATCTTCATCTTTATATAACTTCCATGATTTTTTGCCGTCATAATAATAACCAACAACTTCTTTTTTAGTTTTTGTCATACTTTTCTCCCTGCTGTTTTAATATCTTCTCTAGCAATTACCATGTATGGACCTTTGTTGTAAGCCGGAGCAATTGTAAAGTTTTTAGATGCTTCAATTCTCCAACTATTATCTGGTTTAGTTCCACCATGGCAGATTTTATTAGACAACTCAATATGAGGTTGTGTAGTTTCATAAATTCTTTCTGCAATATCTAAAGTATGTCTACCATTAGTTGTTAATTTAATTCTACCGTTATCATCACAATCAAAACCAAGATTTTTAAGATATTTGATATGTTTTGTCAATGCTTCTAAATATGATTTCGTAGGCTTTTTTTTCTTTGCCTTACGAATAGCACCACTAGATTGATTTGTGTAGATAATAGCCATTAATTAATTGATATTTTTTCAATTTCTAATTCTGATTCAGCCATTTTTTCAGCATAAGTTTTACCAAAACCAACTTGGTAACATGCGTCAATCGGGCTGTCACTTGACCACATTGCTAAAAGATTAGAGAAGTTAATATCAATGCCATCATAGTAAGACGGATTAGTTTTTTTTAACTCCATATGGTCTTTACAGAATTGTATACGATTGTTGTATATCTCTTTTTTGTTTTTAGTGTCTTTAGTCTTTGCAACTTCAAACTCAATAAATAAGTTTTCTTTGTTATAAAACGCCATAATATAGTCCTTTTGTTAGTTGTTAGTCTTTATCCTACCATATCTTATTGAAAATGGCAAGCCCTTAAAAAGCGTGTATTTACTCACTTTTGTCTCCAGAAAAGTCTCTAGGAGACACCTGGAGAGACGAATCGTCACTCTCTGATACTACCGTACCCCTTAAATATGCGTCATTTTGCACCTCTGCCTCAGCCCACTTTTCAAATTCATCAATCTCATTCTTATAATTTGTAATCTTATTATCAATAATATTCATGGTTTTATTATCAACATTTTGACCTAAAGAAGCCTTAATTTCTTCTAGGTCTTCAATAAATTTTAATTGGTCAATCACTTAACACTCCTTTTTAAATCATCTCTATTGTTTACAAATACTCTAATTAATCTTGAAACATCCACTGATTCTTCTTTTAATGTTTTAGGGTTTATAAAAATAACTCTACTATCATTCACCTTTAAAGATTTGTGTTCAACATTATCATCTATCACTACAGCACTATCGGTATTTTTACGCCAATCGTGTGATGAATAACCTGTTATATCTTTACTCATTTTTTATCCTCACTTGACATTAATAATACAATGTAATGTATTGCTTTTAACAGGTCTTTTCTGTTACGACCTGCTTTCTTACCAAACCTGCAAAGATACTTAATAGCATTTGCTTGGCAAAAATCTTTATCAATATTCAAGTGTCTTAACATATCTTGCACCTGAAAACCGTCTTTTGTTGTACTATAGTGTTCACCATAAGTACCTTTTATATAATCACTTATTTCTTTTACTATTTTATCTTCATTATATTTCATTCTAAGTCATCAGCCTTTCTTTTTACTATTTTTTCTATTTGATTAAAGTAACACCAGTGAGAACCAAATGTAATTGCACCAGTATAATTTAGAAGAGTATCATATGTTTGAGCATTCAAACTAGTATCCTCCTCAGCAGCTACATCTGTCAGTTCAGTAGCAATACCAATATTGACAATCTCACCTTGTCTGCCTTTAGTATCTTCTATTGTGTCACCTATATTAATTATCATTTTTATATCCTCCCACACCTTTGTTTAAATTTTTGTAACTATATTTCTCTGTAAATTTTGGCATAAAATCATGTTTAAAAAATTGTCTACCATTGTATAATTGACCGTAATCATTAAATAATGAATTGTCATTTAAAACTATATCTGTACCAAACTCATCTTCATATGTATGATAATATTCTGAACCATGTATCATATCTACACCACTATGACCTGTTGCATTAGTAGCTGTTTCATTAAATCTGTCATCACAATACTTTTTAATTTTGTTTTTAAATATTTCTGAATTAAATCTTTTTAATTGAGACAAAGGTGCATTTCTAAAAATAGTATGATGTATTTTAAAATACTCATAACCATCTTCAGGATCTAGATACTCTCTCCAGTATGTAAGATGTAATGTTCCTTCTTTACTCATTAGGCAGCCTCTAGCTCCATATCAATTACTTCATCAATATTGTGTTCATCAATACCTACAAGGTCAAGATTATCAACAACCATAATTTTTGCTTTAGCAGCTTCTTTTGTGATTGCATTGTTTTTAAGTTCTAGTAAGATAGCGTCAACAGCCTTCTCAGCTAAATCCCAATAATAGTTTTTTACTTTAGACATAGTGTTTTTCTCCTTTGTTAGTTGTTAGTATATCAAAAATTTGAAGTAAAGTCAAGTAATTTCTTTTCTTGGCTTCTTCTATTCTTTCTTTTAGTGTTTTTTTCTTTATCATATACACATATAATACACTAGTTTCATGCATAAAGCAAGCACTTTTTTACTTTTTTTTGAGTTTTTTTTGAGACCTGGTCTCAATTTTAGAAGTGCGTCAATACGCACAGCCCTATACTTATAGGTTTTTACTTAATCCTGGTTGGATTGTGTAGATTCGGTGGTATTATATACCTAACCAATTAAATACTGCTCTTAAACTTAATATCATATACATTAATTCCATTATCATTCTTGGCCAATCTCTATCTTTATAACCAAACCATACCCACATTATACAGGCTGCGACACTTAGAGACCACCCTACCCATTGAGTAGATATATTAGCACTAGATAAAATTGTTACACTTATTACAGCTAACAACAAACCAAACCATCTAAATTTATTCTTTAGAAACCTTGAAGGTAATACCATTTTTAATCTCCCTTAATGCTATTTTTATAACCAACCTTTGCTATGTAATAACTATCTACTATATCTGATATAGGATTACCTACTTTATCAGTATCAAATATTTTTTTTAAGTCTATTTTTGTTTCTTTTAAAAATGCCTCATACATCATATCTTTATCAGCATTACCTTTATCGGTTGCACCTTTTTTAACAACACTAGGTACAACTATCTTATAAGGTAAAGCGTCTTGTTCAAGTCTATATTTTAGAATACCACAATTTTCGGCAATTTGAAATAGACCTTGACCTTTTGACCCATATGAATAACCTTCAATAAAAATTTCATAATCACCCTCATGCAAATCATATAACACATAGAAAACCCAATCAGATATTAAACCAAACCTATGCATGGGTGTATCCCAAACATCATGTAATTGGCCTTCTATATTATGACTCATTTTACCAC
>Ga0257110_1001451_pt1 | contig 11195 bp, 4 predicted proteins | sample LP_taG_7_FD_190184 | JGI IMG/M metagenome (GOLD analysis project Ga0257110, IMG submission 190184) | Marine microbial communities from Northeast Subartic Pacific Ocean, Canada - LP_J_2015_P26_10m | ecosystem: Environmental > Aquatic > Marine > Oceanic | place: Canada: Northeast Subartic Pacific... | reverse complement strand
AAAGCAGCGCTTACAGTGTTGGAATAAGTGACTTGATTGCTGATGATAAAACAAATCAATCCATTGCTGAAGTAATTACATCTAAAAAACGTGAAGTTCAATCTCTAATTGATCAAACTCATCTTGGTATTTTCGAAAATAAAACCGGAAAAACAGATGAAGAAGCATTTGAGACAGAAATTAACAATATTCTTAATAGAGGATTGAATGAAGCGGGTAAAATAGGAAGACAAAGTTTGAGTCATGATAATAGATTTGTTATTATGGTAAATGCAGGTTCAAAAGGTTCAGAACTTAATATATCTCAGATGATTTCTTGTCTAGGACAGCAAAATGTTGATGGTAAGCGAATACCTTATGGGTTTGAAGATCGTACTCTTCCACATTTCAATAAATTCGATGATTCTCCAGAGGCTCGTGGATTTGTAGAAAGTTCATATATATCTGGTCTTTCACCAGAAGAACTATTCTTTCACGCCATGGGTGGTCGGGTTGGTTTGATTGATACTGCTGTTAAAACATCACAAACAGGATATATCCAACGACGCCTTGTTAAATCACTTGAGGATCTTAAAATCGAATACGATATGACAGTTCGCAATAATAAATATAAAATTATACAATTTGCTTATGGCGATGACGGGTTTGATCCAGTTAAAGTAGAAAATCAAATTCTACCACTTGTATCTATGAATCTTGAAGAAATATATGCTCATTATCAGATGCCTAATGATCTAGCATATACTATTGCCTTTACAAAAACCACTATTAAACGCATGAAATCTCAAAAAACTAAACTTGCTGAAAAATCACAAAAAATTATTAACTTTATGATTGATGCAAGAACAGATATTATTAAAAATGTATTTAATATGCGTGATAATAAAAAAATTCATATCCCTGTTGCCTTTCAATATATTATTAATAATACTCAGGGACAACAGTATATAAATGCCAATTCAATGGTTGATATTACTCCAATGGAAGCATTTGATATAATAGATGCGGCGTTTGAACGTATTAATAGTCTTACATACATCAAACCAACTAGATTATTTAAAACTATGTTCTATTATTTCCTTACACCTAAGAACCTTTTAATGGTTAAAAGATATAATAAAAAGGCTCTAACTGTCTTGATGGAAAATATTATTTTAGGATATAAAAAAGCAGTCGTGGCTCCCGGAGAAATGGTAGGTATGATTGCAGCCCAGAGTATAGGAGAACCTACTACACAGATGACTTTAAACACTTTCCATTTTGCGGGTGTTGCCAGTAAATCTAATGTAACTAGAGGTGTTCCTCGTATAGAGGAAATATTATCTCTATCTGAAAATCCTAAGGCACCAAATTGTACTATTCATATGTTTCCTGGCGAAGAAAACAATCAGGAAAATGCACAAAAAATTATGCATAAATTAGAGCATACAAAATTACGAGCTATTGTAGATTCTGTACAAATTTGCTTTGATCCTGATGACCTTAATACCTTAATTGAAAAAGATGGGCTAATTATGCAACAATATAAAGAATTTGAAACAATGATTGATGGGTGTTTAGGTGAGGAGAATATTGATACCGAAGTTAGATCTAAATGGATTATTAGAATGGAAATGAATAGTGAAGAAATGTTAGACAAAAATATCACTATGGATGACATTAATTTTGCAATTAAAAATGCTTATCGCGAACAAGTAGATTGTGTATTTAGTGATTATAATTCTGAAGAATTGGTCTTTCGTTTAAGATTAGCTAATGTTTCTAATAAAAAAAAGAGTATTCCTAAGCAAAATGCTCTAGATCAATCAGATGAAATTTATATGTTGAAAAATTTTCAAGATCAATTATTAGATAATTTAGTATTGCGTGGTATTAAGAATATTAAAAGAGTAATTCCTAGAAAAATTACTGATTCATTAGAAGAGGATGATGGTGCTTACATCAAAAAGGAATCTTGGGTTTTAGATACAGTAGGTACTAATCTTTTAGCTCTTCTTGGTTTAGATTTTATTGATATTAATCGTACTTTTACTAATGATATACAAGAAATCTACAGAGTACTAGGTATTGAAGCTGCCAGACAGGCTATATTTAATGAAATATCTGAAGTAATTGAATACGATGATACTTATATTAATTATCACCACATTAGTTTATTATGTGATCGTATGACGTGTAATGATAAAATGGTTTCTGTGTTTAGACACGGTATCAATAACGATAATATTGGACCTATAGCTAAGGCTTCTTTCGAAGAGACACCTGAAATGTTTTTGAAAGCCGCTCGTCATGCTGAATTAGATCCAATGCGTGGCGTATCAGCCAATGTTATGTGTGGTCAAGAGGGCTACTTTGGTACAAGTGCATTCCAAGTTGTTTTAGATATAGATAGATTCTCTGAACTACAGGTAAGTGAATGGAAAGACGAATCTAGTTCTAAGATTATCCAAGCTGGCTTTGAAGATATTGATGATGTAGATGATCCTTGCTCTGTATCAAATATTACAATTCAAAATAACATTTCACATATTACTCCAACTGATACAGGAGGTGAAAATGACTATAATCCTGGTTTTTAAAAATACCCAATAATTAAATAATATAAACAATCCCTATTATTTATATTATGACTACTTTTATTGAAATTATGAATAGACAATTTCCGGACATTAATTTGTCTAAATCTATTGCATTTTTAAAAGGCTCAGATATGGATTTTATTAGTTATTCTTTTTTTTCTGCTTTAACAATGGATTTAAAAACTGGAAGTGGTTTAGAAAAATTTAAAATTTTTAAAAAGCATCTAATTGATAATGCTTTTATTACAAAAAATAAAAAATCTATTATAATTAATAAATTTAATAAAGCACAAAGATGTTATTATGGATTTTCAAAATTAGCTCATCTTTATAAAGTTAAATCTAGCAAAATATATGCTATGGATATGGATCTTTATATGTCTATATCATTATCTGAACTTAAATCGTCACAGGTCTTATTATTATATGATATTATAACTAATACTTCTTATAAATTTAGATTATCAGATTTAATAAATATAATTAATAATAATTTATCAAATGCACCTGATTTTTTTGTAGAGTCAAAAGTAATTTGTAATCCTTACACTAATATTCCTTTTTTAAAATCTCAATTGTATACTATTTATTTTAAAATAAAAGATAGCTCCTTTATGATGCCTCTATTATTTGAATTATATTATTGCAATAATTTTGATATTGAAGAATTCATTCAAAGAAATGAGTGTATTATTAGAGATTATGCTATTAAATCTTTCTTAAAAGGAGCTACATTACAACAAAAATATTCTAATATACTTAAAATGCTTAGAGCCTACAATTATTTATTGGATGGTATCGTAATTGATCAGGATTTTCCAAAATCTTCTTTAGTTAAAGCCTTTAACGGATATCTAGAATATTATTTAATTACCAAATATTCATTAAATCCAACACTTAGGTTCTTTTCTAAAGATAAATTACGAGAGAAATTACTTAATTTTCGAAAATTAAATCCAACATTCGGAAGAAAAATAATTAAAAATGTATATAGACAACAAATTACTCCTCAAGAAAACCAAATTATACCACATAATCCCATAGGAGAAAATGGAGAATTTATATTTAGGGCTACTACAGATAATTTCGAAGAATGGAATAGACAAAGACAAAATACTATCTCTTTTATTGACACAACTATAGAAAATGAATCTGAAAATTTTAGAGTACGCAGACCTTTTACTCGCTTTCCTCGTAGTCGAGCAACACGGCGACGATTAGCTCGATTAACTATACTTCCTTCTTATAATAATATTATTGATGGAAGTAATGATTCTAGTGATGAAATAGAAATGGAAACAACAAGTATTGAAGATGAACAACAAGAAAATATTGAAACTAGAACTCTCATAAATAATGTACAAAATCCTCTAAATCTAGCCGTACGAAGCTTTTTATCTGTTATAAATTCAAATCATAATATAGATGATACATAAACATAATTTATAGAAATAAATCATGTTTTTATTTACGTTGTAGTTTTTTATTTGGTGGATTATTTAAGTAATCATCAAAAGTAATTTGATTAGCTTTGATCTCATTAACATAATTTTGTAGTTCTAAGGTAAATTTTGTTAGAGGAATTTTAATTTGTTGAGGTGAATCAAATAATAATCTATACTCCTGCATTTTTTCAAGCGCACATTGATTCGGAGATTTTATCCAATAATACATATTGCTACCATCACTATTTAATACAATTAAATTATTATTATTTTCTTTTATTCCTTTCATTGTTCCAGAATATAATATAATTGGTATATTTAATCGTCTAGCTAATAACCATATATCAAAATTTGTCAAATAATAATTATTGCTATTAATCAATATATCTAGAGTTATTTCATTTTTTCTTAATTGAGATGACATTGCTGTTTTCCCTTGTAAAGACATTATTTTTAATATTGAATCCTTATTTTTCTCATAAAAAGAGTGATATTCTCTTAATAAAATTTTTTTAACTTGTTGATTAGTAAGTTGATTAGTGTCTGGATTTTTTGGATCATTTAGTGAAATTAAAATTTTCATTATATCAAACGAACACAATGGAGGAGTATTTGGAAATACAAGTTCCTGAGCATTTACTGGAAATCGTTTTTTCCAATATGACGTCCTAGGATTTCCCGCCATATCAACCCTATTAGGTGCTGGACACTTAACGTTATCTTCTGTTGTTTCTTCTACCTCTTCTTCTACTTCTTCTTCTACCGCTTCTGCTACCCCATCCACTTCTTGTACCATTGTTTCTGCTACCTCATCCACTTCTTTTTCTCCTACTGTTTTGTTTAAATCAACTTTTAAATCATAAACTTGTGTTTGTAATGGTTCCGCGGTATTATATGTATTATATTTAATATACTGATTAACAGGGGCTGGTATAAGATCTTCAAAATAATCTTTAGTTAATAAAGATTCAAGCAATATAACTTCATTATCACGCAAATTATACTTTAAATCTCCAAATGCCAAAAAAGCTTTTGGTTTTAAAATAAAGGATTTAATTCTATTATATCTTAAAATTTCATCTGATATTCTTCCATAGTATACTTTTTCATTATCTTGTCCATTTATCAAATTTATTTTTGGTATTACTAATTTACAACCAACTTCTTTATCATCACTAGCTATACAATATGGTTTATCTCCACATTTATCACCTGCCATATAACAAGTTGTAACTGCTTCATCGTCTGTTTTAATTTCAGTAAAAATAATTATATCTTTTGTCAAAACTCTCATTAATCTATCTATATTTCTTAATCTATTCAAATATAACCCTTGAGTATTTGTTATATTTTCTATTTCTTCGCGTATTTTACGATATTCAAATTTATTTAATAAAATTCTAATTGTATTTCGAAATACATTAAAAAAGTTTGTTTCTAGGCGTATTTTTTTTATATAATTAACTCTTTTACTATCAATTGCTTTACTAGTAATGGATTCTTTATCTATAAGAGGATAATTATAACTATCTTGAACTTTAAGATCATCCCCATAAGTATCTTGAACTGGGGGTGATATTGGTACAAATTGATTAGTTTTTGTAAGTATACCTACTATTAGTCCATCTTCTATAATTTTTATAACTGGATCGCAAGGAATCTGTTTATCACTACCTATATAAACATTTCTTAAAAAAGCGAGTGTTTTCTCATATGACATACCTAATATATTATCGATCCAAGTGAAATTTGTATTTAAATCTATCATTGGAGACGAAGGATTAGAAGGTACAAAACCTTCTTTTTTATCATTCGACACAATAATACCAATAACCTGCCCATTATAATTTAGTACTTGAGACTTAATTTCATATGATTTATATTTTAACAATTTAACAATTTTTTCTAATGCAATATTCGTATCAAACTTATAAACTTTTGGTAAACTTGGTAGAGGACCACAATTTTGATTGAGTGACACTTTTATTAATTCCAACACATATTGGATATTAGGTAGTATATTCGAATTTTTAAAACTAAAACTTTTATTCATCTCTAACTTAGGTCCTTGTTTCTTAAACACATATATAGGTTCAAAATAATTACCTATTTTAAGTATTAAAATAGTTTTCTTGTTAGAATCAAAAAAGGATATCGAATTATGATTTGTTGGACAAATTAAACTGATATTATCAGTTATATCATTATTCTTTAACTCTAAAATTACAAGATTTAAACCATTTATATAATCCTTTGGTTTAATTTTGGCAGATAAAATACACACTAAATCCCAGGTATATGTATAATCTATTTTAATTGTATTATCCCTCAAATAATCACAATAATTTTTAAATGACCGAATTATCTTTTTTAAAACACTTAATTCACTGGGATCACTTAAATTAGTATTTTTATAAATCTTGGATTCTCTAAATTCATTTATATCAATGTCAATATTCGAATCAAATATATCTATTAAATTACCATTTTGTAAAATCATAAAAGTATCTAAATCTAAATTTCTTATCAATATATTTTTCATAGTTGAAATATCAGGAATAGGTTGATTATTTAATATATCTGCTATGCAAGCTATAAATGATTGATTCTTACTTGTTTCTACTCCACGTCTCAGCATACACGGATGATTGTTTTTTAAATTTGTATTTGTTAAGCTAATTTGACATTTTTTATTATCGCTACGTAAAAATTTTTGTACCGCAATAGGAAGATAACCATATCGAGATTGTTCTAAAGGAAACTTATCAGCACCCTTTATATAATCATCTACTCCACTAGGTTTAGGTTTTTCTAATTTTTTTCCAATCATTTCATTCTTACAAATTTCTCTTCGTTTTGTTTGTTGCGGTGTATTCCAAGCTTTAAAACAACAAGGCAAACATTTACCATCAGGATGACTTTCAGGTTTTAAGAAACCTGGATAATGTTTTATATATTTTCCATCAGAATCTTTATGCTTATAGGAAGTAAATTCAATTACTCCACCACCAGGTGGTACCTTCTTTGCCTTTGTCGGAATAATATCTCCATATTTTCCTGATTTAGCCTCCTCTTCTGTTAAACTAACTCCTTTCTTTAAACTCCAGTATCTAGGACAAATATACCAAAATTGTTTGTCTTTACTACTTCCATATTGCACTGCTTCATCATATGAACCAGGATGTTCTTTATCTATTTTTGCCTTCTCTTCATCTGTTAATAATACAGGTTGTCTTCTAATATTCGAAGGACAATTTCTAGAATATGCATGATAGCCTCCTTCCTCTTCATATAAAAATAAAGCAGGATCATTTTTAACTAAGCGTTGAGAGAATGGATTAGGATTAGTAAGACTTTGTCCTGTAATATCTAATATATCATCTTCTTTCTGTTTAGCACCACCTATCTGTCCTTCTTCACCAATTTCCTCATCAGCTTCCTCATCAGCTTCCTCATCAGCTTCCTCATCATCATCGTCATCATCATCGTCATCATCATCATCATCATCATCATCATCGTCTCCTAGTAATATATCTAAAATATCAGAATTTGGAGAATTATCATCTACATTTGGTTCATCAAATCGTATTTCATTAGAATTAATTACTAATTCTTGTGTAGGATCTTCTGAACTTGAAACTATATCTTCGACCTCTATTATTTCTTCAATTTCTGGACTTTTACAAAGTTTATTTATTTGCTCTATTGAAACATTAGTTGATTGTGGATCTTGTGTAATTCTTAACAATGAGTCTATATACAAAGGAATTGTATTCAAATATGTTATATTATTTATACCTGATACAGATATCCTAAGATTTCTTGTATATTTTTCTTTAATCATAATTGTAGCAAATCCTGGATTATTTTTTATCTTAATTTTTTTTGAATCTGAAAATGTATTTTGAACTACTTGAAGAGCTGAAACATAATCTGTTAACTTTTTACGAGCATCTGTATCACTTAGAGCAAAATTAGTCATTAAATTATTAATTATATCTGAAGGTGCAACATCATTATTAAATAATTCAGTTATATAGGCATCTTGACTTTCCATTTCATTAAAATTAGCAACCCTTTTAAAACGCATATTAGCTCCAGTATTTATATTAGTACTGCTTATACTAAAAATACTATAAATACAACCCATTAATGACTTCAAATTTATCTTTTTTTCAATAGGAATTAATATACTATATTCCATATCAATAATTTCCACATTCTTATTCTTGATAGATTCAAAATTATTAATAGTATATCCACTCTGAGTTAAATAATTTTTCACAATTTCTATAACTGGAGATACCATTCTTTTTATTAAATTATCAAGGGACCTTTGGTTCATAGAATAAGGTAGCTTACTATTTATAATAATTCTACCAAAATTATCAAAAGCGCATATGAGTGTATATTTATTTCCTTCAAAATTATGTTCGATGTAAAAAGTTACTGTTTTTATTTTCTTAATAACTCGCATTAAATTAAAGATAGTTCCTTTATTTAAATAAGGAATTTTCTTACCATTTGTAGCTAATTTATCAGCATATAAACGAAATATCTTTTCTTGTCTTTTACCCGGATTAAACTTAATAAAAGGCACTAATTTTGAAGCATGAACGAGTTTAAATACAACATCTAATGGTAAATTAAATGTAAATGGCGGATGAATGATAAGATTAATGGATTTAATACCTGATTCAATATAATTTAGTTGTGTCTGTCTTTCATAAAATATATCGTAAAACAAATCAATGTTTTTTACGTTTTGTAAAAAATTAGTATTAATTAATTCATTTGACGCAATAAGCAATTCTTCACGCCTGGATTCTAATAATTCTAATGAATATATTTCAGCATCATAAAGATACGGATAATAAATTTTTATAATATTTTCTTCAGAAAAATCTTTACTAATAATAAATTTTAATGTTTCTACAGCCGAACATAAATAAATAATATTATCTTCAATATCTCCTGTGTCTAATAAAAGATTTTTATTAGTAGTTGTCATTAATTTATCACTAAATTTATCTAAAAATGGATCGTATATTAGTGTATTATAAGGATTCACGGTATAAGGAAATGTTTTTTCTACCGCTACAAATTTCTGACCAATTGGTTTATTGATAGAATATTCTCTCTGATTTAATCCTAATGAAACAATATCATCATAATCATAAATTTTTTTATCTTTCATATCATCTATCTCTTTAACATCAATATCTTGTATATTTAATAAAAATTGTATTAATCTATCTTTAGTTAACTCTAATTCCCCTTGTTGAGTTAAATTTTGGTAAACAGCGACTGGATCAAGAATTTGTTTTTGAATAGCAAATAAATATATTTCTTCAAAACTGATTTTGGGCTCAACGTGCATCAATATCTTTTTCTTAATTGTTTCAACTGTATCATCCAAAAAAATTTGAGATTCAACAAATTCTACCTCAATATTGCCATTATCAATTTTCTGTTTTAAATTATCTGAAAAATTAACTATATTATATAATTCCTTTGTAGTTTTTTTACGTTCTTCCTCTACATAACCCAAGTATACATAAATCTTAATGATTTCATTATTTCTAATGTGGGCTATTTTATATATATGCGACATATGTATAAAAATAACATAGATTATTTTATGTAGAATGAAATTTAAAATTATTTCTGCAGTTTGTAAAGGTGGAGGTATTGGAGTAAATGGCGAGCTTCCATGGAAGATTAAGGAGGATTTAGCTTTCTTTTCTAAACTAACCAAAGGAGAAGGAAACAATGCTGTTATTATGGGTAGAAAAACCTGGGATAGTTTAAAAGGTCGACATTTAAATAAAAGAGATAATCTAATTATCTCTAATAATCTTGAAATAGAAAAACGCCTTGATAATCCTAATAAAGAATTAATTAAAACATTTAATAATATTGCAGATATAGTTGAATTTTGTGCACAACAGAATTATGACCAAGTTTGGGTAATTGGAGGAAGCTCTATATATAAAGAATTTATTGATAAAGATTTAATAGATGTATGTTGCATTACCTACATTAATGAAGAATATGAATGTGATACGTATTTTCCTAGTTTATCCCAAGAATGGAAATTAACCAACGTTTCTCCGCTTCCCAATAAAGAGGAAATTGAGGTTAGGAAATTAGTTAAAATTTTATAAATCATAATATGGATTATCTGTAATATCCATACCACAGTATCTTTTTGATTTCTTTTTATAATCTTCGGGGGAGTAAATATTAATATCAGCTGCCTCTTCTAACATAAATTTGAAATTATTCCAAAATTCGTCTGTATGTCCTATACTCTCAGATGCAATATGAGATAATTCGTGAATAGCAACAAAGGTAAGAGTATTGGGATCTATTAACTTACCGCCTTGTTTTTCTGTATCTAAACAAAAAGCTAGTTTTTCACCCTTATTTTCGCTATACGCAGTATATTCACTTGTAGGTAATGTTTCATAAATTTTTTTTGGATTATATCCCTTAACTAAACGTTTAACATTTTCTTTATTAGGATATTTTTTGGCCACCGACTTAACTAATTTCTCCATTTTCATATTAACATCAGCTAATCTATCTGCTGCTAATTCAAGTTTCAATCGTTCACGTACACAGTATTTCTTACCATCTTTATTAGAAATAATACATTTTAAATTCCAATAATCTGAATCTTTATAAATACGAATAGAAACTATTAGCACTAGAGTTATAAGGGCATAGCCAAGAATGTTGATTTTCATATATATTAAATCAACATTTTAAGTCTGTATTATTTATTGAGGACCACAACCAATTTCAAGAGGAACACGCATAAGATCAGGTTCAATTGTTGTTTGCATCCATGGACTTACCTTTGTTGTAGGATTAGGAGGCTCCGAACGAACTTGAAGATTCGCGTTTCTTAATGAAGAACCAATTGTGTCAATACCCGCATGAAAACCCGAAGAAAGCATATTAACATTGTTTAAATCAGCATTACCAGACGGATTCAACTTAGCCCATTCATTGTTTTGGTCTTTAGGAAGTAATTCATCGGGTTTAGTAATACCAACTTTAGAGCAACTAGGTGGCAATCCTGGTGTTGTTGTTGTAATACCAGTAGTGGAAGCATATACTTCATTCTGTCCTGCAGGATTCGCGGCTCGGTAACCACCTGCAT
>Ga0257110_1001450_pt1 | contig 11198 bp, 25 predicted proteins | sample LP_taG_7_FD_190184 | JGI IMG/M metagenome (GOLD analysis project Ga0257110, IMG submission 190184) | Marine microbial communities from Northeast Subartic Pacific Ocean, Canada - LP_J_2015_P26_10m | ecosystem: Environmental > Aquatic > Marine > Oceanic | place: Canada: Northeast Subartic Pacific... | reverse complement strand
CAGTGGAGTGATGATTGGTCTAAGTGTGCCGTAGATGTACCAGACACAGCATGTCATTGGTATATCACAGCACCCGATAGCACCATGGGTGAAGGATTTAGTTGGGCAAATGCTCCGTGGTTTAGTGTTGAGGGTCTCCGTGATGTTGGAGAACTTCATGACACTATGACATCACTACAAACTGCGAGCGAAGCATGAATCATTATCTAGTTTTCGTATATGGTGTATGCTTTGCTCTTATTGGTGGTGCCGCGTTCGCAATGATGTGGGCAAACATTATGTCAATTGATATGAAACCAAAACCAGTCAGGAAAAAACATCCTGAAGCACCTGAAGCAGGTGAAGAGGTAATGTATGTGGATTTGACAAGAGAAAAATTGGAAAACCTTTACAAAGAAAACAAATAATGATATATAAAGGGCGTATCAGTCGCCCTTTTTTAATGAAAATTTTTCTAGATACAGCAGATACTAAGGTCATCAAAGAATATTTTGAGACAGGGTTAGTAGATGGTGTAACAACCAATCCTACTCTTATTATGAAGAGCGGTAGAAATCCAGAAGATGTATATCAGGAGATTAAAGATATTGGAGTTAAAGATATCAGCATGGAAGTTGTTGGTAATTTTGTTGATATGTATATGGAAGGATCAAGACTTTCCCAAAAGTTTGGTAATGTATGCACGGTCAAAGTTCCTTGTACCCGTGAGGGTTTAAAGGTCTGTAAGGCACTATCTGATGAAGGTATCAAGGTTAACGTCACACTCATCTTCTGTGCCGCTCAAGCAGTCCTAGCAGCAAAGGCAGGGGCAACATATGTTTCTCCCTTTGTAGGACGTTTAGATGACCAGTCAGTGGCAGGTCTTGAGGTTGTCAGATCCATATCTGAATTGTATCGTATTCATGGTATTAGGACTCAAGTTCTTTCAGCATCTATTCGTAACGTGCAAAGAGCTGTACGTTCATGGTATAATGGTGCTAGTATATGTACTATGCCACCTAAGGTATTTGATCAAATGTACGATCATATTCTCACAGACAAAGGTCTGGAAATTTTTGATAACGATTGGAAGGAGGTTCAAAAATGACATTCACAGTATATTCAAGGGACGGTTGCCCCTATTGCACTAAGGTCGTTCAGGTGTTACAGTTAGCAGAACAGAAACACGTCGTGTATAAATTAAACAGGGACTATACAAGAGAAGAGTTCTATTCTAAATTTGGAAATGGATCTACTTTCCCACAAGTTCTTGTTGATGATACATCTGTCGGCGGATGTACTGAAACAGTAAAGTATCTTAGAGAGCAAAAATTAGTCTAATGGAACAGAACCTCAGCGACATCTTTGATTTAGTTGAACATGCTATTGATAATGCCTTTGAGGGACGACTGAACTTAAAATTCTATGATTACTTAAAAGATACTAAAATTAAAAAGCACGAAATTGATTCATTTATTGAAAGCACCACAGCCGCAGAACTCAAAGATCTTACAGTTGAACTTGATGAGTATATCAAAGGTGGTGTTGACAGTGAACACAAACAACTTCGCGAGGGTTATGGTCACATCCCTAAACCTCAAGCAAGAAAGATAAAAATTTATTTGTATGGCATCCTAGAGGATGCATGGAGGTATAGGTATGACCGACGACCTGGAAGACGAAGAAAACTTTCTAAATAAATCAGAACCTCATATTAATCGTGGGGTAGAGTTGCTTCTACGCAACAGGAGGGCAAAACCAGAACAACCAAAAACTTTTCAGATAAAGTTTGGTAAGATGGTCGCTCTGTTTAGAAGAGAGATTGTATTACACCTGAACTTCTATCTGGACATCAGGAAGAAATAATCTCCGGAGTATAAAAATGTTAGCAGTAGCACTTACAATTGGAACTCTTGTTTCAATTATGTTCTTTTTTGTAGGAGGTGTGGTAGGATGGTTAGCAAGAGAAAACACCTGGGTAAATCAACCAATCTATACTCATCCAGAGATGTTTGACGAAAATGGAAATGTATTACCCGACGAAATTTTAGCAGTACGATTTGAAAACGATTATGAACCCCACGAAGACGACGACGAAGGTTAAACTTCCCCCCAATCCTTTTATTCATGAGATCCTTGATCTTGTTGTTAAACAACGTTCAAAGGCAAAGAAGATTGATATTTTAAAAGAGTATGAAAATGATGCTCTAAAGACAATCTTTATCTGGAACTTTGATGACACAGTTGTCTCTGTTGTTCCAGAAGGTGAAGTTCCATTTAAGAAGAATGAAGTTCCTATAGGAACGGATCATACTTCACTTAGACGTGAACATAAAAATCTTTATCATTTTGTTAGGGGTGGTAATGATAGTCTTTCTGCTATTCGTAGGGAGACTATGTTGATTCAATTACTTGAAGGACTACACCCTGAAGAAGCAGAGATTATTTGCTTAACAAAAGATAAAGTTTTACAATCTAAATATAAGATAACATATGATATGGTCAAAGAAGCTTATCCAGATATCCAATGGGGAGGCCGCTCATAATGGCAAATCAGTTGGGAGAAGCGCCCCAAAGAATAGAGAAGAAGGAAATGGAACAATCCAATCAAGAAAAAATAGAAATTGTTGCATCTGATTATGATTGTCAAATTCTTCTTGAGAAAACAACAATTGAAACTGCAAATGATAAGTCTTTTCCTACAGACGCAAGACTTATCTGGTACGTTGTTGATGGTGTAGAGTGTATAGACCTTACTCGTTGTAATAAAGTATCAAAGATGTTTGATATGTATTATGATAGATATGGTAAAAGTTCTGTACAAAGAATTGATTTTGGATATGGATCTATCAATCCAAGACTCTGGGGCAATAAACCTAAAAAAGAAAGCAAAAGAAAATGAAAGACGAGGATCTTAAAGAACATATTAACTCTTTGATCCGAGATGAAATCCAAGATGTGATCAATGATTTTGTTGAGGAAGAAGAAGAGTCAAAGAAAAGTGGTCTTGGGTTTGTTAAAACTGACGAACAGAAAGAGTTAAAAGTCAACGTCTCTCAAAAAGAGATTGACAAAATCATTAAAGATTACAAACTCATTAAAAAAAGTCAAAGATCTAATCTAACTCAGATTAAAAAGTTAGCGTTAGTTGATAAACACGGCAACCCTTTGAAATAAATACAATAGCAGGACTGTAGCATATGCTTTCTACCCAATATCGATTGCGTCTAGAGGCAATCTGTGAAAAGATTGTGTCTGGAGATGTGGTTTCTTTAGATGACATGATTTGGGCAAATAAATTAGCAAAGTCAAATCAAAGTGCATCATCGATACTAAGGAAAGCACGTAGGCAAGCAAGAAATCCTGACATGCAAGAGGGTGGTCTTGATGATTTTATGAACCAGATGGACCTTGGGGACCCTGATCCATCTAATCATTCATCAGGGTTCGGTAGTCCAGACGATATTGTAGATTGGTTTTCGCACGAAAAAACTGATGATTGGAGACAACGTGATTGATTATGTCTGTGTCCAGACATGGGATCCCATCTTTGAATGTATGTGCTATCATTGGGTACACAAGTCCGAAAAGAATCCCGTGCAATTCGTAAAAAATCTCAACCCTAATGAGGTAGTTCTTTGAAGCAACTATTCATTGTTGATATTGGTAATGGAGAATGTGTAACTCATGATGGATATATCCAGATTGGTGTCTTCAGTCACACAGTTGAGAAGCATCTTGAATTAAACCCTCTGGTTAACTGGCAAGTAACTTATTGGATGCCTGATATTTGGATGAATAGATATAAGAGAGTATCATTCCAAAAAACTGAAAAGAAAAATGAAGGTTCACCCAGAACCGATAATGCAGGAGATAGTCGTCCAAGAGACTTTCCAGATCAAGCAACTTTAAGATTAGAAAGAACCTTATGAATAGGAGGGGAACATAGTGCAAGCAGTAATTTACAGTAACGGTAGTCAAGAGTGTGAAAGAGCTGGTATGCTCTTGAAAAGTATTCATGAAGATTTCCATGAATACTTCTTGGATGAAGATTTTACAGAGAAGCAGTTTCATGCAGAGTTTGGTACAGAGGCTGAATACCCCCAGGTTGCTATTGGACTTAAGCATCGTGGTGGTCTTAAGGAGACTCTGCATTATTTGAATAACCACAATTATAAATGTTCGTGTTGATACCAAGACACTTGACTAAATAATGTATGAGGTCTATAATAGACCTAACGTTCATCCCGCTCTAGGGTGGGACGCAAGTAAGTCGCGGAACGGAGCCGTTCATCCCATGATTGATTTTCTCTTATATACAACACTTAGTTGTTCTGATGCCGATAGCATTATGCTACGGATGAGAAGTAATGAAGATCTTAACAATCAAGTTAGGATTGAGTTAGTAGAAGTTCTTAAAGAATCTACACCTGAGTGCTATTGGGACGCAAACGACTAAAGGAACGGACCTAAAAATCCAACTACTTTAGGAGTACCTACAATGAACACATTAAACATAATCAAGAAGCAGATCAATAAAGTATCTGCCCTGCACGACGCACAGATTAGTCACACCTCATATCGTGGTGTTAATACTAAAATTACGAGCGTCAAACCAAGTGAATTGCATGGTAAATTTACATACCGTGGACATACTTACACTAAGTAATTGCCAAATCAATTGAATAGTGTTAAAATGGGAGGGAAACCTCCCATTTTTTATGGAAAGAGATAAACTAAAACTGATAGTAAGAAATCTAAGATTGCTGGTTGATGCTCTTGAGTCCGAAGTGTATTCGGATACTGATTCATACACGACCAAACAGGAAAACTTTGATGACCCTACTAGCAACTATATTTTAGACTACGACGAAGTTTTTGAGGACGACGATGGATAAGATAGATACACAAGGAATGAGTGTTCCTAGTGATGGTAAATCAAAATCAAAAAAAATCCATCCACCACTGGTGATACCAAAACGAAATGTCTTTACTGATTTAGAAAGACAAGAACTAAAAGACATTATTAACGAGACACTTGATGAACGAGAACAACGTAAAACTAATCAGCGCAACCCCTGATGCGGAAAAGCACATGGCATACTGTGCCAGGGTAAGTAATCCAAACAACCAAGAGAATGAAAAGTTCTCTGGACTGCTTAAGTATTGTGTGAAGCATCAGCACTGGAGCATCTTTGAGCAGGCATATATGACGCTAGAGTTGAATACTACTAGAGGAATCGCAGCTCAAGTGCTACGCCATCGTTCATTTACATATCAGGAATTTTCACAACGCTATGCTGATAGTTCCCTACTCGCGGAGACGATCCCTTTACCTGAACTACGCAGACAAGACACCAAGAATCGTCAGAATAGTATTGATGATATTGATGCGTTTGTTCGCCAAGAGTTCCAGATCAAAATGCAAAAACACTTTGAAGAAGGAATGAAACTCTACAAAGAGATGCTTGATGCATCAATTGCAAAGGAGTGCGCTCGTTTTGTGCTTCCTTTGGCGTGTCCCACCAAAATTTACATGACCGGCTCAGTTCGTTCATGGATCCATTATATCGATTTGCGTTCTGCAAATGGTACACAGAAGGAACATATGGATCTTGCACTAGGTGCAAAAGAAATCTTCTGTGAACAGTTCCCTGCTGTTGCTGAAGCAATGGAATGGGTTTCATAAATATTTACACCAACAATTGAGTTATGCCAACATACCCTGTTATTAATTTAGAAACAAAAGAAAAAAAGACACTCAGTATGACAATGAAAGCATACTCGGAGTGGAAAGAAGAGAATCCTGGATGGGATAGAGATTGGTCACAAGGATGTGCAGGACAGTCTACAGAATTTAAGTGGACTGGTGAGGCCAATTCCAATGGATGGAATGAAGTCTTAGATCGTGCATCTAGACAACCAGGAGCAAATGTCAGCAAAAACCGGTACTACGGTTAACCCTTCTAATCTTTTATAGCGTATGACCTCAAAAAGAAAGTCCCAAACACCAGTAGTCCCATTCGGGATGAGCAATAAGCACATGAAAAGAAAGAAACCAATTAACTCAGACTTGATGAAAACCATCGAGCCGCTGACAGAAAACCAAGAAGAACTTTTCCGCTGTTATAAAAATGATCAAAATCTAGTTGCTTATGGTTGCGCCGGAACTGGTAAGACTTTCATTACACTCTATAACGCCCTTAAAGACGTATTAGATGTAAAGACACCCTATGAAAAGATCTATATCGTCAGGTCGCTTGTAGCAACCAGAGAGATTGGATTTCTTCCTGGAGACCACGAAGATAAGTCTTCCCTTTACCAAATTCCATATAAGAATATGGTAAAGTATATGTTTGAGATGCCAACGGACACTGACTTTGAGATGCTGTATGGTAACTTAAAAGCACAGGGCACCATTTCATTCTGGTCCACATCGTTTATTCGTGGCACAACACTTGATAATGCAATCATTATCGTTGACGAATTCCAAAATCTAAACTATCATGAACTTGATAGTATTATTACAAGGATTGGTCAAAACTCTAAGATCATGTTCTGTGGTGACGCAACACAAACTGATCTTCTTAAAACAAATGAGAAGAACGGAGTTATTGATTTCATGAAGATCCTACGCATCATGCCTTCAGTTGATATTGTTGAATTTGGAGTAGAAGATATCGTTCGCTCTGGATTAGTTAAAGAATACTTACTCGCTAAGATGGAAATGAATTTATGATTTTTGAGCATTGTAATTATCTCGGTGACCTTGAACTAAACAAAAAAGAAACAAATGGCATCCGTCTCTATAACCTTCCAAATGGAGAGTGGGTGCCTTCAATTACATCGGTAACTTCTTTTTATAACCGACAGATCTTTATCAACTGGCGAAAGCGAATTGGTGTTGAAGAAGCAAACAAAATCACAAAAAAAGCAACTACCCGTGGCACTGACTTCCACGAAGCAGTTGAAGTATACATGAGGAACAATGAAATAAACTGGGATGACTTTCGCCCCCTTACTCAGTTTATGTTTCATCATGCTAAACCATATCTGGATAAGATAAATAACGTACACGCTATAGAAAGAACTCTGTACTCAGAGTATCTTGGTTTAGCTGGTAGAGTTGACTGTATAGCAGAATACGAAGGAGAGTTAGCAGTCATCGATTTTAAAACATCTGAAAAGATTAAACCTGAAAAGTGGTTGGAGAACTATTTCGTTCAAGAAATGTTCTACGCAACTGCTTACTACGAACTTACAGGAATCCCGGTCAAAAAACTTATCACTATTATGGTTACTCCTGGTGGTGATGTCGAAGTATTTGACAAAAGAAATAAAGGGGAGTATATTAAATTGTTAGTTCGTTACATTAAAGAATTTGTATCTCACAATCTTAGGACAGAGAATGGAGAATGAACTAGAAAAAGTATTGGAAAGTAAATTCTTTTGCCCTTCTCGTTTCGCACAGGAAATAGAATCTCTGGTCCAAAAAAATGCTGGCATGAATTACATTGATGCTATCGTTCACTTCTGTGAACTTAATAGTATTGATTTAGAGTCAGTCCCTAAACTTATCTCCAAACCGCTCAAAGAAAAGATTAAGTGCCAAGCATTGGAACTTAATTTCTTGAAGCGCAGTTCCCGTGCGAAATTGCCCCTTTAATTCCAAAAAAGGGCGAAAAAAATTCCCGGCAAAAAATTCCCTTATTACTTTTTTTGATGATGCCGTATGATGCATATCGTTGTTACTTGTCGATGAAGAATCACTTCACGAAGGACAAGTATGATTACCACAAATACTGTGGTAAAAGTCGTGCCACTGTGCAATCTTTTTATAAACGTAAAGATCGCTTTTGGTTTGAAAAATTTGCACGATCTAAATCTGATAAAGAAGTTGAAGAGTTTTTTATATCTAACTTTATCACCTGCACTGATCCAAGTAAACTTTGGATAGGAGAAATGATCCGCAATGGTGAAAGTAGATACACATCATGGAAAAAGAGAACTCAGTCTCTTTCATACTTATTCAAAGAAGAAACAGAATCAGTCTTTGCAGATAATGATTTTGATGCTATGTTTAGTGTGGATGGTTCTAGACATCCACAAATACTCAAAGAATATTTGAGTGGTAGAGTTTCACTTGAGACCATGGTGATCTTAGATGGAATTCTTGACTATAAAAATAAGTGGGACAAAAAACTTACTGATCCGGTGTGGGAATCCGTAAGTATGAAAATGAAGAAGTATTCTCCATTCCTAAATATCGACATACCCCGTTACAAAAAAATTTTAAAAGAGGTTATCATTCATGGCACTTAATAATTCCGAAGTATTAGAAAATCTGCAAAAGCAGAAAGTTGAAATGGAACAGCAACTTGAAAATCTTCGTGTCACTTACTTAAAAGTTCTTGGTGCGATTGATGCTCTTACTCAAATTGAAGAGTCAAATGATGTTGTCGAAGAAGAGACCGAAGTCGAAGAGGAAACTTCTGAAGAATGAGTTTCTTCGATTCTGATGTAGTCCGTGCGGAAATGACACAAATCCAAGAACTTCAAGAAGAAGTTTATGGTAATGTCTTTAAATTTCCCTCAATGGACAATAAAGAAAAAAAATTTCATGTAGCATTACTTGAAAAATTAATTGACAAACAACGCATTCTTTTTACAAGATTGAGTTTATCTGATGATCCTGAAGCAAAGCAGATGAAAGATAATATCATTGAATCTGCTAAACTAATGGGTCTTCCTGATGGAACTAATATGAATGTTATTTTTAATAACATGTCAAAAATGCTTGAAGTGATGAAGACCCAGATTGACAAATCTGATTCTGACCTATAGAATACAAGGGTACACACAAGCCAAATCCGTACAAATCCGAGGTAATCCTATGTCTTTCGCAGACCTTAAAAAGCAATCTTCTCTTGGTTCGCTGACTTCTAAATTAGTAAAAGAAGTTGAGAAGATGAACAACACTAGTGGCGGTGGAGATGACCGTCTCTGGAAACCTGAAATGGACAAGACTGGCAACGGTTATGCAGTCATCCGTTTCCTGCCCGCACCTGAAGCAGAAGAACTGCCTTGGGCAAAGATGTACTCCCATGCCTTCCAAGGTCCTGGTGGTTGGTACATTGAGAACTCTCTGACCACATTGGGACAGAAAGACCCCGTATCAGAGCATAATCGTGAACTGTGGAACAGTGGTCTTGACTCTGACAAAGAAACGGTTCGTAAGCAAAAACGTAAACTGTCGTACTATGCCAACATCTATGTTGTGCAGGACAAGGCTAACCCTCAGAATGAAGGTCGTGTCTTCCTGTACAAGTTTGGTAAGAAGATCTTTGACAAGGTTATGGAAGCAATGCAACCTGAGTTTGAAGATGAAACTCCTATCAACCCCTTTGATTTCTGGGGTGGTGCTAACTTTAAACTGAAACTGAAGAAGGTCCAGGGTTACTGGAACTATGATTCATCTGAGTTTGATAAGGTTGCACCGCTTCTAGAAGATGATGATGCTCTTGAAGCACTATGGAAGAAAGAGTATTCACTAAGTGCTCTCACTGCCACTGATCAGTTCAAAGAATATGATCAACTGCAGAACCGTCTTAAGATGGTGTTGGGACAAAAGTCTGCACCTCGTCGCTACGATGAGGAACTGGAAAATGAGAGTGAAGGTCGTGGATCTTTCACTCCAAACTTTGAGTCAAGCAAACCACCTGCTGCTGGATTTAATGCACCAGACATTACTCCTACTAAGTCTGCAGACTCCGATGAGGATGATGCTTTGTCTTACTTCCAGAAACTTGCTGAAGAGTAATTACTGATATAATCTAATATTTTCAGCACGTTTGAGGGTTTCACTTACATATTGAGTGGAACCCTCTTCGTATGTCATGAGATCTTCTAGATCATCACGAACCACCTGAACAAATCTTGGTTTCAATAGATAGATATTCCTTTTTCCTTCATTTATTTTTTCCTCATATTGATAATTTGTCACAGGTATCGTTGGAGTAATTGTTTTTAATTCGTTTGCTCTTTCATCAAAAAAGGTAACAGAATATGTTGACTCTACCTGAAATCCTGCTTTTACGATTACAACATCTCTAGCATCTTTTATCTCAGTAGTTTCATAATGGTGAATACCACCTATCAAATTTTCATACGTCTCATATCTATCAATCATAATCTCTTCAAAAGAGTCATTTGATATTGGCCATTCGTTTTGAATATTGACTACATTATTTGCCAATAGAACCAACCAATCAAGAGTTGAATCATTATAAATTTGAAACGCTACATTATCAGGTCTATCATTACCTTGCACTTGATACTTAGTGAAGAATGTTAGATCCTGGAAAATATCTTCTCTTAAAAAACCTCTTTTAAAAAGATTTTTGACCGTGATATAATCTGATATCTTTGCGTCAGGAAGTCTACTGACATATTCAAAGTTTGGAACTTCTGAAAAATAACTTGACATCTTAGAAACCTATTTCTGTGTCTGGTGCGTTTTCTGCATTACCATAGTCCTCGTTATAGACAGGATCAAGTTCTTTGAATTGCATTTGCATTTCATAAGAAACCATCGCACCATCTTCAAAGGTAGCATAATTATTCTCTGGCGTATAATTAACGGACAGACCTATGAGAGCACACTCTTTAAACTGGTTTAAGAAATTATGATCTTCTGTTCTTCTATGACGATATTGAAGTTGAAAAGTATGTGGTGCTTTTACGAAAAGATTTGAGTCTGTTCTTTGTGGTGACATCCCTTGTTTAAAAAATCTAATTATTTTGACAATTTCTTTGCTTTCAAGATCATCTCTTGCAGACATTTTAAAAGTAAAGTTGAAAGGTCTTAATATAGGACCATTAAAAAGAAGTTCAAGGTTAGGATTTAAAACTGATCCTTGTGTTCTGGCAAGAATTTGATCTATGGGAACACCTACTGCTGCTGCGGTGAAGTATCCCTTCACTGCGTCTTGTAATTCGCCAGAATTATTACTAACGTTTCCTAATTGTCCTGCAACTGTGTTTGCTGCATCACCTAAACTCTTATTAAAAGCGTCCATGGCAATACCAACACCTGCTACTTGAATTGGATTCAGTCTGCCATCACCCCACCCTGCTTGATTTTGATCTTGAATTCCTGCAGGAATTGGTAGTGTCACCGACCCAATAGAGGTTCTGTTCTTATCTTTTAACGTATCTCT
>Ga0257110_1001449_pt1 | contig 11210 bp, 13 predicted proteins | sample LP_taG_7_FD_190184 | JGI IMG/M metagenome (GOLD analysis project Ga0257110, IMG submission 190184) | Marine microbial communities from Northeast Subartic Pacific Ocean, Canada - LP_J_2015_P26_10m | ecosystem: Environmental > Aquatic > Marine > Oceanic | place: Canada: Northeast Subartic Pacific... | reverse complement strand
CTCAGGTGGTAAAGCTTTAGGATTCCATGCTTCATGTAGATTACGTTTACAAGCTGCAGGGCAAATTAAAGCAAAAGTTGATGGTAAAGATCAAGTAATTGGTATTAAAACTAAAGCTAAAATTATCAAGAACAGAATGGGTCCACCGTTAAGAACGGCTGAATTCGATATCTTTTTTGATAGTGGAGTAGATAATTTTGGTGGATGGTTAACAGCTCTTAAAAATCATAAACTCATCAGTCAAGGTGGATCATGGTATACATATACCGATGATACAGGTAAAGCTCATAAATTCTTATCTAAAGATTGGAATGAGTTACTTGAAGGTAATGATGGATTGCGTGATGAGGTGTATAATAAAATTTGTGATGCTGCTATAATGGAATATAAGACTGATAATTTAGGTATCGATGATATCGAACTATCAACTGAAGCAATTCCAGAATAGTATGAGCAAAAACAAATATTTTTCAATACTTGATTCATTAACTGAAACAAACTCAAAACCAGCAGAGCTCAATGATAGGGTTCTGCTGGTAGATGGGTTAAATACATTTATACGGGCATGGACTACATCTCCAGTAACTAATGACGATGGCGTACATGTAGGAGGTATAACTGGTTCACTTCTATCCTTAGGTTATGCAATTAAAAATATTAAACCAACAAGAGTAGTAATTTGTTGGGATGGTAGAGGAGGTAGTCAGAGACGTAGAAAATTATTTCCTGAATATAAAGCTAGTAGACGAAATAAGGTTAACCTTAATCGTTCATTTCAAGGTAATGTAGATAAAGAAGCTGACAATCAAAACATGAAAATGCAGCTAGGTCGGTTAGTTCAATATTTAGATAATCTACCTGTATCTACTTTAGCATTAGAAAATATTGAAGCTGATGATTCTATAGCATACGCTTGCAAGCAAGTACTAACAGAATCTCAATGCTTTATTATGTCTTCCGATAAAGATTTTATTCAATTAGTAGATGATAGGATTTCTGTATGGAGCCCTACTAAAAAGAAGTTGTATTTTAAAAACGATGTAGAGGTAGACTACGGTGTACCAGCACATAAATTTTTGCTATATAGAGTATTGACTGGTGATAAATCAGATTGTATACCCGGTATAAAAGGTACAGGACTTAAAACTCTACAAAAACGACTACCAGCATTATTCGGTGGCGATAAATTAACATTAGATGATCTAGTTGAAATGAGTGCTGATTCATCTATAAAAATGTTACAACAGATAACAGATTCTACCAGTCAGTTGGAATTAAACTATAAACTAATGCAGCTACATGATGTTGATATATCAGGTAAGTCAAAAGAGATTATACGTAATGTTATCAACGGTGAACTTACACGGTTAAATAAAACTAACTTTAAGCTTTTACTTATGGAGGACCGAATGACTAACGGTATTAAGAATCTAGATTTTTGGATACGAGAAGTTTTTACAACTTTAGATGCACTATCATCTACTAAATAAGTTGGAGTTCTCAAATAATTTTATTATATTAACTATATGACAGATACATTTAGCAAGTACGGATATTCATTTCAGATAAAACTGATAGCAGCTCTTTTTAAGGATAGGCTGTTCTTACAGCAGATTTGTGATATTTTACGACCTGAATTTATGGAATCAGAATCCAATCAATGGATAATTGAAAAAATTATAGATTATTTTACTGAGTATAGTTCATTACCTACTCTAGAGGTTATGAAGGTTAGATTAGATAGTGTTGATAATGATGTTTTAAAGGCAACTATAGTAGATACTTTAAAGCAGGTAACTAAACAGTTTGAAGCTGACGATATAAAGTTTATTGAGCAGGAAGCGTTAGATTTTTGTAAAAACCAAACACTTAAAGCTGCAATTATGGATTCTGTTAACCTACTTCAGTTAGGTGAATATGATTCTATAAAGGAAAAGATAGATACTGCAATGAAAGCTGGTTCGGAAAGAGATATTGGTCATCAATATAATATTGATATAGATGATAGGTTTGCAGAAAGTACTAGAAAAACAGTAGCCTCAGGTTGGAATGTTATAGATGATTTAATGGATGGTGGATTAGGTCCTGGTGAGTTAGGTGTTTTTGTAGCTCCAGCTGGTATAGGTAAATCATGGGGATTAGTTAATGTTGCTGCTAATGCAGTTAAAAAAGGGTTAAATGTTTGTTTATACACTTTAGAGTTAAGTGCACCTTATGTAGGTTTAAGATTTGACTCTGTATTTACAGGAATAGCTGCTCAAAATTTAAAATATCATATCGAAGAGGTTAAGGAGTGTGTAGAAAAACTTGAAGGTAATCTTGTAGTAAAATATTATCCAACTAAATCAGCTACAGTCAATACAATAAAAGCTCACCTTGATAGATGTCAAATGCAAGGTTATAAACCAGATGTAATAGTAGTAGATTACGCTGATTTATTAAGAGGTAATGGTAAAGAAGTGAGGCATGAGCTAGGAAATATCTATGAAGATTTAAGAGGGTTAGCTGGTGAGTATGAGATACCAGTTTGGACAGCATCTCAAGCTAATAGGTCAGCGTTAGAAGATGATGTTATTGGAGCAGAGAAGATCGCTGAATCATATAGTAAAATAATGACAGCTGATTTCGTACTATCATTATCAAGAAAGATAGAAGATAAAGTTGCAGGTACAGGTCGGTGGCATGTAATAAAAAATAGATTCGGACCTGATGGTATTACATTTCCTAGTAAAATGAATACATCAAATGGTCAAATTGACATTTACGAAGGTGATTCTATACAAGGTAAAGATGCGCAAAAACAAATGGATAACGGTGAGGAATCTAAACGTAAATATTTACAAAATAAATTTAAGGAGCTCAGTGAGGGCTCGAGGTAGTAGCCTAATTATTACCACATCAAAGATGAACCCCACAGGTTCGTCTTTTTTATCTCACATATAAAAATAACTAATAAAGGGAATACACAATGGAATTATCATCTAAAATCTTATCAGACATTACAGTCTATATGAAGTATGCAAAATATTTACCAGAAGTCAATAGAAGGGAAACATGGGAAGAGTTAGTAAGCCGTAATAAAGCTATGCATATTAAATCATATCCGGATCTTAAAGATCAAATAGATAGTGCTTATAAATTTGTTTATGATAAGAAAGTATTACCTTCAATGAGATCTATGCAATTTGGTGGTAAACCTATAGAGGTTGCACCTAATAGAATTTATAATTGTGCATTTATGCCAGTAGATCATATAGATTCTTTTGCAGAGTGTATGTTCCTATTACTAGGAGGTACAGGAGTTGGATTTTCAGTTCAAAAACATCACGTAGCTAAACTACCTATAATATCTAAACCATATCCAAAGAGAAAGAGAAGATTCTTAATTGGAGATTCAATCGAAGGCTGGGCTGATGCAGTTAAAGTTTTAATGAAATCATATATGAATGGTGGTGGTAGTAGAGTTGAGTTTGATTACTCAGATATTAGACCAAAAGGTGCAATGCTAGTCACATCCGGTGGTAAAGCTCCGGGACCACAACCATTAAAAGAATGTTTACTAAAGATAGAAGGTATGTTAAGAGAGAAAGAAAATGGTACTCACTTAACTACGTTGGAAGCACACGATATTATATGTCATATTGCAGATGCAGTACTAGCAGGTGGTATCAGACGTGCAGCATTAATTAGTTTATTTAATGCTGATGATGATGAAATGATAGGTTGTAAGTCTGGTAACTGGTGGGAAACTAACCCTCAGAGAGGTAGAGCAAACAATTCAGCTTGCTTAATGAGACATAAAATTACTAAAGAGTTTTTCTTAGATCTATGGAAACGAGTAGAACTATCTGGAGCAGGTGAGCCTGGTATATACCTTAATAATGATAAAGATTGGGGTACTAACCCTTGTTGTGAAATAGCTTTAAGACCTAATCAGTTTTGTAATTTATGTGAGGTTAACGCTAGCGATATTGATTCCCAAGACGACCTAAATGAAAGAGTAAAAGCTGCAGCATTTATCGGTACTTTACAAGCAGGGTATACAGACTTTCATTATTTAAGACCAATATGGCAAGAAACAACTGAAAAAGATGCATTAATTGGTGTATCTATGACAGGTATAGGTTCAGGTGTAGTTTTAGGATATGATATGAAAAAAGCAGCTAGTATAGTTAAACGTGAAAATACTAGAGTAGCTAAACTAATAAATATAAACGCTTCAGCTAGATGTACAACAGTTAAACCTGCTGGAACAACTTCATTAGCGTTAGGTACGAGTTCCGGTATACATGCATGGCATAATGACTATTATATTAGAAGAATTAGAGTAGGTAAAAATGAATCAATATACAATTATCTAGTTAATAATCACCCTGAACTAGTTGAAGATGAGTATTTCAGACCACACGATACTGCAGTTATTCAGATACCTCAAAAAGCACCTGTCGGAGCTATATTACGAACAGAATCACCTTTTCAACTTTTAGAACGTGTTAAAAAGGTTGCTAATGAATGGGTTAAGCCAGGACATAGAAAAGGTTCAAACTCACATAATGTTTCAGCGACTATTTCCTTAAAAGATAGTGATTGGGAACTAGCAGGTGAATGGATGTGGGATAATAGAAATGATTATAATGGATTATCTGTACTACCATATAATGGAGGTACATATACTCAAGCACCATTCGAAGATATTACTGAAGCTAAATATCATGAAATGATGAAATCATTAACTAATGTAGATCTATCACTTATTGTTGAGTTACAGGATGATACTAACCTTACAGGTGAGCTAGCATGTGCAGGAGGTAGTTGTGAGATTAGTTAAAAAAGATTGGATACAAGATTTATATTACCGTGAATTTAAAAAGCCTAAACTAAAAGCTGATGAGTTTTATTGGGATAACGGTAAAATGGTAATGACTGAAATATACCATAAACGAAGAGGTTATTGTTGTGGTAATGGATGTAAACATTGTGCATATAAAAATAAAAATTAGTTGTTTAATTGAAAAATATTTCTTATATTTATATAAATTAAGAGTTAAGTTATGATGATATCACACGAATGCCCGAAGGCATTATTTAAAAATAGTATAGAATTTAATGATTATGATTATGCATTAGTTCACCTATTTGATCAAGATCCAGAGTATCTTGCATTCTATAAAGAATGTGTTAAGCAAGGTAGGCATGTACTTTTAGATAATAGTATTTTTGAACTAGGTACTGCATATGATAATGATTCTTTTGCAAAATGGGTACAAGAGTTAAAACCTACTGAGTATATTATACCTGATGCATTAGAAGACTCAGGTAAAACTATTGAGCAAGCAAAGCAGTGGATGAAAAAATATGCTGATTTACCTGGTAAAAAAATAGGTGTTGTTCAAGGTAAGAACTATTATGATATAGTAGATTGTTATAAATATTTGGATGGTATTGGAGTTGATAAGATTGCAATATCTTTTGACTATTCGTATTATGAAGATATTATACGTCATTCCAATAAATATATGTCATGGATGTTAGGAAGAGCAACTCTATTAAGTAGATTATTAGACGACGGTGTTATTAATACAAATAAGCCACATCACTTATTGGGGTGTGGAGTGCCGCAAGAGTTTGTATTGTATAGAGATTATAAATGGATTGAATCTCTTGATACAAGTAACCCTATTGTTCATGGATTACTTGGAATAAAGTATGAAAGCAGCGGATTACAAACAAAAGAATCTATAAAACTAATCGAGCTACTAGATAGTGATGTTTCTAGGAAGCAGTTATATGATATTACACACAATATCACTCACTTCAGAAGTTATGTTAATGGGTAAAACTTGGATAGCATTATTTAGTCAAACAGGCTCCGAAATAGTAAATATCAGTAATGAGCTTGGTAAGAGACCGGATTTAGTTATTACTAATTCTAGACCTGAACATTTGCGTAAGATAGATGAGAGGATTACTTCTCAAGATTATATACTACATGAAACTAAAAATAAACCTGAAGAAATAAATTTAGATCGTATATTTCAACAGTATTCTAAAGATACAGAACTTATTATTACCTTACATGGTTGGTTAAGGGTAATGCCACCAGATATATGTAACAAGTATACAATATATAATGGTCATCCAGGGTTAATTACAAAGTATCCAGAACTGAAAGGTAAAGATCCACAACATAAGGTAATCTTTGGAGAATACGATACTATGGGTTGCGTACTACATAAAGTAACAGCTGGAGTTGATGAAGGTAAGGTGTTATCGAGCAAAGAAGTTTCACGGAAAGGGTTGGTAGGTAAAGATATTTTTCGTATATTAAGTAATATATCGCAAGAGTTATGGGTAGAATTTTTAAAAGGTAAAATATGAAAATAGCATTCACAGGAGCACAAAGTACAGGTAAAACTACTCTATTAAATAGGATGAAACATGATCCTATGTTTAATCTAGAGTTCGATTTTAGAGATGAGATAACTCGACGTATGCAAAGAAAAGGTTTATCTATTAATGAAGGTGGTAATGATATTACTCAACTATTAATTATGAATAGTCATATAAAAAATTCACTTATTGATAATGTTATTATGGATAGATGTGCGTTAGATGGTCTTGTATATACTGATTGGATGTCTAGAAAAGGTAAAGTTCAAGAATGGGTATTACAGTATGCAGACAATGTATTTAAAATGTTAATATCAAGATATGATTATATATTTTATCTAGTACCAGAGTTTGACATAGAAGATGATGGAGTTAGAAGTACAGATATAGATTTTAGAAATGAAATAGTTGAACTATTTGAAAAATATATTAAAGCAATAGATATACCTGTAATTAAATTGACAGGAACAGTAGAACAAAGATTAAATAAAATAAAGGAGACAATTAAATGAGTAAAGAAGTAATAGAAATAGCAGCAAAGCATTTAGGTTCAATAAGTGCTTATTCAGAGAATTATGATGCTGAGTTATTAGTAAAGGTACCTAGGTATCTAAATAGAGACGCTTACGGTATAGATGAAAAAAATCTACCGTTTGTAGGTTATGATGTATGGAATGCATACGAAGTTTCGGCAATAACTGAAAAAGGTAGACCAGTTACTGGTTTATTAAAAATTAGTTATCCATGTGATTCAAAGTATCACGTTGAGTCTAAAAGTATTAAATTATATTTAAACTCATTCAATATGCATAAAATTGGTGCAACAGAACTAGAATGTGTTAACTCGATTGAAGATATAGCTAGTCATGATCTAAGTACTTTACTAGAATGTGAAGTAAAGTGTCAGCTACATAGAACTGTTGATTTTAACCCGTTTAGCGATACTTTACATATTCCTTTTCAAGGTTTTGTAAATATAGAAAACCTTACTGATCTAGATGAGATTGAGTTTGATACATATAAATCTGATGCATCACAGCTTGAAATTGTAGATGCAGAAAAAGGTAAACTCTCACTACTACATTCAGATTTATTAAGATCTAATTGCAGAGTAACTAATCAACCAGATTGGGGTGACATTTATATCTGTATCGATGGTGATAAAACTATATCACCTGAGTCATTAGCAAAATATATTGTATCTCATAGACAAGTATCACATTTTCATGAAGAGATATGTGAAATGGTATTTAAGCATATACATGATGCAGTTAAGCCAAAAGCGTTAATGGTTGCATGTTTATATACTAGGAGAGGTGGGATTGATATTAATCCAGTACGAGCAACTCACAAGCATTTATTTGAAAACGAGTTTATATCTCCAGCATTTATTAACGAAAAAACATTGAGACAGTAATATGAAAAAGCAAGCAGTATTATCCTTATCAGGAGGAATGGATTCAAGTACAGTATTATTAAATCTATTATCTAATGACTATGAAGTAGTAGCATTAAGCTTTGACTATGGTCAAAAGCATAGTGTTGAGCTAGAAAGAGCATCAGACCTAATTGAATATCTAGATAAAGCAGGTTATTCGGTAAAATATCAACGTATTACCTTGCAAGGTTTAGTTGGATTATTAGATTCTAATCTAGTCAAAGGAGGTGATGATGTACCTGAAGGTCATTATGAAGAAGATAATATGAAGGATACTGTGGTACCTAATAGAAATAAAATATTTTCATCACTTATTCAAGCTGTAGCACTTTCGATAGCTCAACAGAAAGATTGTCAAGTTGAAATAGCTATGGGTATTCATTCTGGAGATCATGCTATTTATCCTGACTGTAGGCAAGAGTTTAGAGATGCAGATTATAAAGCATTTGCTGAAGGTAACTGGGGAGCTGATCAAGTAACTTATCTGACTCCATACTTGTATGGTGATAAATATACTATATTAAGAGATGGCCTAGATTGCTGCGATAAATTAGGTATAGATTTTGATGAAGTCTATAAAAGAACTAATACTTCATATAAGCCAACCCCTGAAGGTCTATCTGACTACAAATCAGCATCATCAGTAGAACGTATAGAAGCATTTATTGAATTAGGTAGAAAAGACCCAGTTGAATATGTAGATGGCTGGGAAGTAGCTAAAAAACACGTAGAAAAATTATTAGCAAGCCATGCGTAAAAGAGTCACAGATTATAATAAAGTATTACCTATTGTAGAGGTGTATAGGTGTATACAATCTGAAGGAAGTAGGATTGGAAGACCAACTATAGCAGTTAGAACTACTGGGTGTACTCACAGATGCTACTTTGGAGAAGGTGGCTGGTGTGATTCCTGGTATACCTCAATTCATCCAGAAAAAGGTACATTTACCTTTAATGATATAGTCAAAATTTATGACGAGAATCCACACGTAAAAGAAATGATGTTGACTGGTGGATCACCAACAATGCATCCAGCGCTGGTTAATGAGTTAACACATTTTGCATATGAAAGAAATATTGTTATTACTATCGAAACTGAGGGTTCAGCTTTTGTTGAAACCGATTATCCTATTGGTGTTATTAGCCTTAGCCCTAAGTTTAGTAATTCCGTGCCTGTTGTTGGCGCTATTACACCAGCTGGGAAAACAGTTGACGACAGATTTATAAAAACACATAATCGATTTAGATTGAATACAGATTCTATTAAACGTATGCTCAAATATCATGCAGATTATCACTTTAAACCGGTTTGGGATGGTACAGATGAGAATCTAAAAGAAATTGAGGATTATCGTGTAGAATTAGATATACCAAAAGATAAAACCTATATTATGCCTGCAGGTGATACTAGAGAAACATTAATTAAAATGTATCCACTAGTATTTAATATGTGTGCAGAGCATGGTTACAATATGACAGGTAGAGATCATATAATAGCATTTAACACAGAAAGAGGAGTATAACATGGGAAAATTTCAATCAACTAAACTATTCAGTGGATTTACTTGCTGCTTTAGACAATGGAAAGCAGTAGAGACTCACTGTAAATATTTACATGGGTACGCTGTATCATTTAAAGTAGTATTTGAAGGAGAACTGGATCATAAAAACTGGGTATGGGACTTTGGAGGTATGAAGAGAGCTAAAAATCTTATAGATGGTATGCAACCAAAAGCATGGATGGATTATATGTTTGACCATACGGTTGTAGTAGCTAAAGATGATCCAGAAGCATTAATGTTTCAATCACTATCTGATTTAGGAGTTATACAATTAAGAGAAGTTGAAGCTACTGGTGCAGAGAAGTTTGCAGAGTATGTGTTCAATAAACTAAACAAGTTTGTACAACTAGAAACTGATGGTCGTGTTAAGATCTCAAGTGTAGAGTTTATGGAAAACGGTAACAATTCAGCAATATATAAAGAATAATATGAGTACAAAACAATTACAAGAAAAATTCGGTGCTTCTGGATTAAAAGGTGGTAAAGCAGAAGAATGGTTATTTGATAAACTAAATAAAGTTTATGATGAAGTCATAGATTTGCGTGAAGATTGGAAAGCACAGACTGATGGTATAGATTTTGGAATAAAGAAAGATACTTGGCATAACGCATATTTTTTAGATTGCAAAGGTAATATGAAAGATAATCACTTCTATATAGAGTATGGTACGCATACACCTGGATGGTTTTGGAAATCTAAATCAGATAGAATATATCATGTAGATGTAAAAAATAATAAAGCATGCTGGTACAGTTTACCAGAAATGCGTCAAGTTGTTAATCAAACTAATTGCTGTATTGGACCTATGAATATTGGTGGACTATGCAGGTTAGATGCTAACGATGAAAAATTTAAAAATATTATTCAATGGATGTGGTAAAAAAGATATTCCTTACATGGGATGAAGTAGACGAGTTAGTTGATAGAATAGCAACTCGTATAACAAACGAATTTAGCAATATTACTCATATATATGGTATTCCAAGAGGTGGGTTAATTCCAGCAGTAATGCTATCTCACAAATTAGGTATTCCATTAACAGATAACGGGTATGAAACATTGACTACACTTATAGTTGATGATATATCTGATAGCGGTGAAACTCTTAAAGAGTGGGAAGGCTTAAATACTGCAGTATTGTTGCACAAACCACACACCTCCTGTTCAATACCAACTATAAAAGGTAAGATTCATCGAGGTGATGAATGGATAATATATCCATGGGAACGTAAGGATTCAGAAAATATTCAAGATTATAAGTTGGATAACTAAAATATATTTCGTATATTTAATATAAATAAAAGAATAAAATATGAGTAAAGAACTAGAGATAGCGAAGATTGGGATGGCTAATGGTATAGCATCTGATAAACCATTGAGTCTAGAAGAAAAGCAGGTAATGATAGAAAAAGCTGCTAAAAAGTTTGGTGAGTTTTTAGATGAGTTAGATTGTGATTGGCGAAACGATCCTAACTCGAATGATACACCTAGACGAGTAGCTAAAGCTTATGTAAATGATTTATGGGCTGGTAGATATAACGGTCCTCCTTCTATAACTGGCTTTCCAAGTGATGGGTATGATGGAATGGTATTCGAAGGTGGTATACCTTTAACTAGTATGTGCTCTCATCACCATCAGACTATAAATGGTAAAGTTCATATAGGTTATATTGCATCTTCAGAAGGTAGTGTGGTAGGGTTAAGTAAATTGAATAGAATAGTAGAGCATTTTGGTAGAAGAGGTGCAATACAAGAACAATTAACAGTAGCTATTCATAACGCAGTAGATAAAATATGTGAAGGTAATTTAGGCGTAGCA
>Ga0257110_1001446_pt1 | contig 11221 bp, 17 predicted proteins | sample LP_taG_7_FD_190184 | JGI IMG/M metagenome (GOLD analysis project Ga0257110, IMG submission 190184) | Marine microbial communities from Northeast Subartic Pacific Ocean, Canada - LP_J_2015_P26_10m | ecosystem: Environmental > Aquatic > Marine > Oceanic | place: Canada: Northeast Subartic Pacific... | reverse complement strand
AAGAAAGTGTCCACTTCTTATTGCGCCAGCTATGAACATTGAAATGTTTAATAATCCTGCTACGCAAAGAAATATAAATATCCTTAAAAAGGATAGGATTTTACTATCTGGCCCAGAAACTGGGGAACAAGCTTGTGGTGATATAGGCATGGGAAGGCTTATAAACTTTGAAACACTCATGCTTGATATTGAAAAATCGACAGCAAAACAAATTTTTAAAGATAAAAATATTTTAATATCCGCCGGTGCTACATCCGAGAAAATTGATGATGCACGAGTTATTACAAATTTAAGCTCAGGTTTTATGGGGTTAAATTTAGCTAGAGCAGCATATATGTTTGGGGCAAACGTCACTGTAGTCTTAGGAAGAAGTAGTTATAAATTTCCACCATGTATAAAAACTATAGCTGCTCATACCCATAGTGAAATGCTTATGCATATTAACTCAAATATTAAAATGAACGATATTTATATTAGTACAGCAGCTATCTCAGACTATAAACCACAGCCCATAGATGGGAAAATAAAAAAAATAAAGTCAAAAATTGCAATAGATTTTTTAAAGACTGAAGATATTTTAAGGACTATAAGATTAAATAATTCAGATGCATTCCTAGTAGGTTTTGCAGCGGAGTCCGAAGACTTAATTAAAAATGCCAAAAAGAAATTAGTTGAAAAAAAATTAGATGTTATCGTGGCTAATCTCATAAAAGAATCCATGGGTAAATTATCAACAAAAATTACTATAATTGATAAAAAAAATAATGAAATTGTTTTAAAAGAAGATAAAAAAAATAATTTAAGTATTTTTATACTTGAGCACATCTATAAAATTTACTCGGAAGAAAAAAATCATGAATTTATCAATTGATTATAAAATAATAAATCCTTTAATTAAGGAATCCTTGCTAAATTATGGCTCTCCAGGTTCTGCTGGTCTTGATCTTAGGGCTTGTATTGGATCTGAATTAATAATTAAACCAGGAGAGACAGAACTTATCCCTAGTGGTATCTCTATTTATATTAAAGATCCAAGTTTTGCAGCACTAATACTTCCAAGATCTGGGCTGGGACACAAACATGGAATTGTCCTTGGAAATCTCGTTGGTTTAATTGACTCTGACTATCAGGGCGAGCTTTTAATATCTTGCTGGAACCGCGGAAATAAAGAATTTACAATAAATTCCTTAGATAGAATCGCACAATTAGTAGTTGTTCCAGTGTATCAAGCCTCTTTTAATTTAGTTAATGATTTTGATAGTTCCGAAAGAGGTGAAGGTGGTTTTGGTAGTACCGGAAAAACCTAAAAAAAACTTGAATAGACAGTACTTTATATGTTTTAATAGGCGTCTTTTAAAGAAATGTGCGAAGGAAATTTACAATGTCTAGAGAATGCGAAGTAACTGGTAAAAAACCCGTTGCAGGAAACAATGTATCTCATGCAAAGAATAGAACTAGAAGACGCTTTTTACCAAACTTACAAAATCGTAAGTTTTGGGTTGAAAGCGAAAATCGCTGGATTTCAATGAGAATATCTAATGCTGCTCTCAGAACCATAGATAAACTTGGTATTGATGCAGTTATTGCAAGAATGCGCTCTGAAGGGAAAAAAATATAAGGAATTAATATGAGAGAGAAAATACGTTTAAATTCATCAGCAGGTACCGGTCATTTTTACACTACCACCAAAAATAAAAGAACAATGACTGAAAAATTAGAAATAATGAAATTCGATCCAAAAGCCCGCAAACATGTTTTATATAAAGAGAATAAAATAAAATAATAAAAATAGAGTCAAAAAAAACCAGCGGATGCTGGTTTTTTTATATTTTAATTTAAATTATCGCTTTTATTAATGTGCACCACTCTTTGTGGAAAGGGTATTTCAATTCCCTGATTAGTAAATTGTTTCCAAATTTCCTTATTTATATCTGATCTAAGTCGATATGTTCCCTCTTCTGCATCTAAAATATAAAATACAAGCTTTAGGTCAATTCCACTCTCTCCAAAGTTCATCAAATAAACAGTGGGATCAGGATCAATCTTAATTACTCTCTCTTGCCCATTGCATGCATCAAGCATAATTTTAGTAGCAAGGTCTACAGAAGACTCGTATCCAATTTGGATGTCTATTGCCACTCTAACTTTGCGATTTGTACATGTATGGTTAACAATATTTTCAGCAATAAGGGTTTCATTAGGAATAATTACCTCAACACCGTCTAATTTTCTTAATACTGTATAGCGTGATTTTATAGTTTCAACAATGCCGTAGTGTTCACCAATTGTTAATATATCTCCTATCTGTAGTGATTTATCTAAAAGAATGGTGAATCCTGAAATATAGTTACTAGCTATTTTTTGCATTCCAAATGCAAGTCCAACACCAAAAGCACCTCCAAAAACCGAAAGGAAAGTTAAATCTAAGCCTATAGTATCTAGCGCTATTACAACAGCAATTACATAAAGAGCAATACGAACAATTTTGTTTATCATGACTCTGCCATTGAGGCTTAATTGAGTTACTTTCATTAATTTATTTTCTATAAATCGACTTAGTGTCATCGCTGCAATAATTGATAAGAAAATACCTATGAGAAGTTGAAGTACTAATAAAATAGAAAAATCTTTTTCGCCAAAACTAAATGTAATAGATTCTAAAATATTAAGAATAGGAGTTAAAAATCCAAATAAATGAAGTACAACAAAACTCCATAAAATAGAGCTTAAGATATTTTGATATGCATTTAAAAGAGGATTAGGTTGAAGTAAATATCTAATAAGATACACTGCCAAACGAATAAGAATTAGAGCCATTACTAAAATTTGAGTAATGACTAATAAATTTACTGTCTGATATAAACTTAAGAAATAACTTGATATTGATATAGCAATTAAAAAAATTATTGGGTTTACAATTTTTATAAAAGCTTCTCCTGCAAATTTCCAATCACCTTTACTGGAGCTAGAAATAGAATTTACTGATCTTTGCTGTAAAAAGTACACTAATAAACCAGCAACTAAAAGAACCAAAAATTGCAAAAGAGAACTCAATGATAATAAAAAATCTAAGTTAAGGTTATTCTTTAAAGTTTCAAATTGATTCATTTCAATACTATAACAAAACTAAAGTTGCTAATCCTAAAAATATAAAAAAGCCACCGCTATCTGTCATAGCAGTAATTAGGACACTTGAACCTACTGCAGGATCTTTGCCAAACTTACTTAATAATAAAGGAATGATAACCCCCATGATTGCTGATAAAAGTAAATTTAAAACCATCGCTCCAGTCATTACATAACCTAAATATACGTTTTGATATAACATAAAGGCAAATAAACCTAAAACACTTCCCCACAAAATACCGTTTAATAAAGCTACTCCCAACTCTTTGTATATTAGTCTTTTAATATTAGTAAAATTTACCTGCCCAAGGGCTAGGCCTCTGACTATCATGGTAGTAGTTTGATTTCCAGAATTTCCTCCTATACCAGCGACAATAGGCATTAATGCTGCTAGTGCTACTACTTTTTCAATTGAACCTTCAAAAACACCTATTACTCTTGAAGCAATTAATGCAGTTATAAGATTTATAGCTAGCCATGCCCATCTATTTTTAACAGATTTCCATATTGATGAAAATAAATCTTCTTCTTCTCTTAAACCCACCATAGAAAGTTTTTCATTTTCAGCATCTTCTTTTATAAAATCAACTACTGCATCTACAGATAATCTTCCAATAAGTTTATTATTTTTATCCACTACTGGTGCTGTAACTAAGTCATATCTCTCAAACGCATCTGATGCGTTCTCAGCAAAATCGTTAGGAGCAAACAGAACTAAGTCAGATGACATAACATCTTTTACTTTAACTTTTAGATTATTTACTACAACTACTTTAAGAGGAAGTACTCCTAAGATAGATCCTTTTTTGTCGACAACAAATAATTTATCGGTACTGCTAGGTAATTTACCTAATTTTCTTAAATAGTTTAAAACATCGGCAAGATTCATATCTGCGTGAATCGTAATAACATCGTAATCCATCAAAGCACCAACTGTACTTTCAGGATAAGATAACGTTGACTTAAGACGCTCTCTACTTTGTAAATTTAAACCATCTAAAAGTTCTTGCAGGACATTCTCAGGAAGATCTGAAGCAATGTCAGCTATCTCGTCCGTATCTAACTGTTCTGCTGCGGCCAATAATTCAGTAGTATCCATATCGGCAATTAAGGTTTGTCTTACAGCATCAGATACTTCAACTAAAATATCTCCATCATTTTCTGTCTTAACTAAATCCCAAATAATTGACCTTGGCTCAATAGGTAAAGATTCAAGAATATCTGCTATATCTGCTGGGTGTAAGTCCTCAAGAAGTCTTTTTATTTTATTAAGATTTTGTTTATTTACTAGATTTTTTATAATTTTTTGCTTTGGTACATCTTGTTTCTCCACAAGACTTTCAACAATTTTATGTTTCTCAAGTAAAAGATTAATTTGCTCAATTATTTCAATTACGCTTTCTTTTCTTTCACTTTTATTTTTCATGATATTTTTTTAGTTTAAGAACTTTCTTATTTTACATTCAAATAGATAAAAAAAAAGTCAGCAAAACTGACTTTTTCATACATCTATAAAAAAATTTATTTTTTCATCTTAGCTTCTTTCTTAGCAGCAGGTTTAGCTTCTTTCTTAGCAGCAGGTTTAGCTTCTTTCTTAGTAGCAGGTTTAGCTTCTTTCTTAGTAGCAGGTTTAGCTTCTTTCTTAGTAGCAGGTTTAGCTTCTTTCTTAGCAGCAGGTTTAGCTTCTAATTCTTTTTTAACATTTTCATCGTCATTTTTTTCGGCTCTATCTACAAGTTCTATATATGCCATTGGAGCATTGTCTCCTTTTCTAAAGCCACATTTCAGAATTCTTGTATATCCACCACTTCTTGTATTATATCTTGGTCCAATTTCTCCGAATAACTTAGATACAGCATCAACATCTCTTAATCGACTAAATGCAATACGTTTGTTATGTAAAGAGGATACTTTGCCTAAAGTAATAAGAGGTTCAGTAATTTTTCTCAACTCCTTTGCCTTCGGTAATGTAGTTCTAATAATTTCATGTCTAAGTAAAGATGTTGCCATATTCTTAAACATAGCTTTTCTATGACTACTTGTTCTATTTAACTTCCTATGAGTTTTTCCATGACGCATTGTAATACTCCAAATTCTTCAATTATACTTTCTCAACACCTGCCGGTGGCCAATTTTCAACTTTCATACCTAAAGATAAACCTTTTGATGCTAGTATATCTTTTATCTCATTTAAAGATTTTCTACCCAAATTTGGTGCTTTTAACAAATCACTCTCATTTCTTTGTATTAAATCACCAATATAGTAGATACTTTCAGCTTTCAAGCAATTTGCTGATCTTACAGTTAATTCCAAATCATCAACAGGACGCAATAAAACTGGATCAATTTGGGGTGCTTGTTGGACTTCTACTTCAGTTAACTCACTTTCTAAATTAGCAAAAACTGATAGCTGGCCCATTAAAATTCTTGCTGCATCTCTAATTGCTTGCTCCGCATCTACCACTCCATTAGTTTCAACGTCTAGAATAAGCTTATCCAAATCTGTTCTTTGCTCTACACGAGCACTTTCTACAAAATAGCTTACTTTATCTATGGGGCTAAATGAAGCATCAATCATGATGAAACCTAACGTTCCATCTTCCTGAGGGCCTTTTTTTCTTTGAGGTACTGGCTGATAACCCCTACCCATTTCAACTTTTGCCTCGATATTTAATTTTCCGCCTTTATTTAAGTGAGCTATAACATGATCTGGATTTACTACATCAACACCATGACCTACTTGAAAGTCAGCTGCCGTGACAGGTCCTTCTTCTGACTTTGAAAGTGAAATTGTTGCTTCTGTTCCCTCATGTATTTTTAAGGCTACTTTCTTTAAATTCAGCAATACATCAACAACATCCTCTTGAACGCCTTCAAGTGTGGAGTATTCGTGAACAACTCCTTCAATCTTCACTTCTGTAATGGCATATCCAGGAATTGATGATAGCAATACTCTTCTTAGAGCATTTCCAAGAGTAAAACCAAATCCTCGCTCCATTGGTTCTAATACCACTTTTGCATGTTCATCACTTACGATATCAACACTAACAATTCTTGGTTTTAAATATTCAGTTGGGCTATTTTGCATAGATATCCTTTTAGTAAATTCTTATTTAGTAAATTATTGAGGTAAAACACAACAACTAATAAAGTAGATTAAATTCTTCTTTTTTTAGGTGGTCTGCAACCATTGTGTGGTACTGGGGTTACATCTTGAATACTAGTAATCTTAAGGCCTACAGCATTAAGTGCTCTTACTGATGACTCTCTGCCTGGACCTGGACCTTTTATTCTAACTTCAATATTTTTTACACCAAATTCTTGAGCAGCTTTACCGGCGGCTTCGGCGGCAACTTGTGCTGCAAAAGGTGTACTTTTTCTAGATCCTTTAAAACCAGCACCACCAGATGTGGCCCAAGACAAAGCATTACCTTGCCTATCAGTTATTGTGATAATAGTATTATTAAAAGAGGCGTGAACGTGTGCTACACCTTCTGAAATATTTTTTTTAACTTTCTTTTTAATTCTTGTATTTACTTTTGCCATCTTAATTCCTTAATTATTTCCTAATAGCTCTAATTGGTCCTTTTCTTGTGCGAGCATTATTTTTTGTATTTTGGCCACGCACTGGAAGCCCTCTTCTGTGCCTTAAACCTCTATAACAACCGAGATCCATCAATCTTTTAATATTCATTGCAACTTCTCTGCGAAGATCACCCTCAACCATAAATTTGTCTATCTCAGTTCTAATCTTTTCGATTTCACTTTCATTAAGATCTTTCACTTTAGTTGATTTATTTACAGCAACAGTCGTGCATATTTTTTGTGCGGTTATCTTTCCAATGCCATAAACTGCGGTCAATGCAATGTCGATGTGTTTGTTGTCTGGTACATTTACGCCTGCAATACGCGCCATATATTACTCCAATTTTAAAATGACTTATTTTTTGTAAAGCCTTAAATTATAACTATTTTTCATTGATATAACAACGAAAATTAACCCTGTCTAGCTTTAAATCTAGGTTTCTTTTTATTAATCACATACACCCTACCTTTTCTTCGCACAACTTGGCAGTCTCTGTCTCTAACTTTTGCTGTTTTTAACGAACTTAAAACTTTCATAATATTTCCTTCTTTTGCAATTTATTTTGCTCTAAATGTTATTCGTGCCTTTGTTAAATCATATGGTGTCATCTCAACCGTTACTTTATCACCAGGTAAAATACGAATATAGTTCATTCTCATCTTTCCAGAAATATACCCCAAAACCTCATGACCATTTTCTAGCTTTACTTTGAAGGTTGCATTAGGTAAATTTTCTAGAATTTCTCCCTCCATTTCAATGGTATCTTCTTTAGCCATTACCTCATACCCCCTGGGCTTCCCTTAAAATTTGCTTTCTTTAATAATCCATCATATTGATAAGACATCATTTGAGATTGTACTTGAGTCATAAAATCCATTGTAACTACTACAATAATAAGTAATGATGTTCCACCAAAATAAAATGGAGTATTAAACTTCAAGATGAGAAATTCTGGCATGAGACAAACAAGCGTAACATAAATAGCTCCTACAAGAGTTAGACGGCCGACAATAGTATCAATATATTTAGCTGTTTGTTCACCTGGCCTTATTCCAGGGACAAAAGCGCCACCTTTCTTTAAGTTATCTGCAGTCTCTACTGGGTTAAAAGTAATAGCAGTATAAAAGTAGGCAAAGAAAATTATTGCTGCTGCAAATAATAGGATGTAAAAAGGTTGGCCAGGAGAAATAGCTGCGCCAATATCTTTTAACCAAAATAAACTTTCACTTGTACCAAACCAACCAGCAATTGTTGCTGGAAAAAGAATTACACTTGAAGCAAAAATTGCTGGTATTACTCCAGCCTGATTTATTTTAAGAGGAAGATGGCTTGACTGTCCTCCAAACATCTTATTACCTACTTGTCTCTTTGCATAATTAATCGTTATTCTTCTTTGTCCTCTCTCAACAAAAACAACTAGTGCAGTAACAAGAATAGCTGCAGTCAATAGAAAAAATACCAATGGTATTGAAAAAGCTCCAGTTCTTGTTAACTCTAGAGTATTACCCAGTGCACTTGGTAACCCCGCTACTATTCCCGCAAAGATAATCATTGATATACCGTTACCAATTCCTCTTTCTGTAATTTGCTCACCCAACCATACTAAAAACATTGTGCCACTTACTAACGTTATAATTGCTGTAAATCTAAACATTAATCCAGGATCTAAAACAAGACCCGGCTGAGACTCTAATGCAATTGTTATTCCGAGAGCTTGGAAAGTTGCTAACGCAACAGTTAGTTGTCTCGTATATTTTGTTATTACTCTTTGCCCAGCCTGGCCTTCTTTTTTTAACTCCTTGAGCTGGGCATTCATAGATGTTAATAAAGTCATGATAATTGATGCGGATATATATGGCATGATACCTAGTGCAAATACGGTAAACCTGCTCAAAGCACCTCCAGAAAACATATTAAACATTCCAAGAATTCCACCACTTTGAGAATCAAAAAGTTTTTTTAATTCCATTGGATCGATTCCAGGTACTGGGATGTGAGCACCTAAGCGAAATATAATAAGAGCGCCTAGTAAAAAGAGAAGACGACTTTTAAGTTCGCCCATTTTACCTATCGCACCAAATGTACTATCCTGTGCCAAAACTAAATCTCTTTAATTTCCTGAACTTCACCACCAGCTTTTTCAATAGCTTTTTTTGCCCCCTCAGTATGTAAGATACCTTGTAAAATATATTTATTATTAACATCACCAGATAAATATACTTTCACGTTTAATGAAATTTCAGGGATTAAATTTGCGGCTTTTAATGATAGGATATCTACGTTACCTGCAACTAGTTTATTTAATTCACTTGTCCTAATAGTTGCATTATATGGTTTTGATAAGGATTTAAATCCTCTTTTTGGTAGCCTTCTTTGAATAGGCATTTGACCACCTTCAAAACCTACCTTATGAAAACCACCAGCTCTTGAATGTTGACCTTTGTGTCCTCTTCCAGCAGTTTTACCAAAACCTGAACCTATACCTCTTCCAACTCTTCTAGTATTTTTTTTTGATCCATCTGCAGGTTTAATTGTATTAAGTCTCATTTTAATTCTCTATTTTAAGAAGATAGTTAATTGATTTAATCATCCCACGAACTTCGGGAGTATCTTTAAGTTCTACAGTATGATTAATTTTTTTAAGTCCAAGCCCTACTACCGTAGCTTTATGCGATGCTTTTTTACCGATTGTACTTTTGATAAGTGTAACTTTTACTTTATTTATTGTGTCTTTAGCCATTTATTTATCCTCTGATTTCCTCTACGGATTTTCCTCTTTTAGCTGCAATTTCAGATGGACTGTTAACTGATGCAAGTCCTTTTAAGGTTGCTCTAACTACATTATAAGGATTAGCTGAGCCAATACACTTAGCAAGCACATCAGTTACTCCCATTACCTCAAAGATAGCTCTCATTGCACCACCTGCAATTATGCCTGTTCCTTCAGAAGCTGGCTGAATAAAGACTTTTGCCGCACCATGACGCCCAATAACAGAATGGAAGATAGTTCCATTGTTCAAATTGACTTTTAACATACCTTTTTTTGCTTCATCCATCGCTTTTTGAACCGCTAAAGGTACCTCACGAGCTTTACCTTTTCCCATTCCAATAGCCCCGTCTCCGTCACCAACAACAGTTAATGCCGCAAAACTCATTATACGACCACCTTTAACTACTTTTGTTACGCGGTTAACTGCAATCATTTTTTCCCTTAAACCATCTTGGTTTTGTTCTTGCCTATCTTGTGCCATTTTAAGCCCTAATATTTGTTAGAAAGTTAAACCATTTTCTCTAGCTGATTCTGCTAGAGCTTTAATTCGTCCATGATATTTATAGCCAGATCTATCAAATGAAATTTCTTTAATGCCAGCCTTAACTGCTTTTTCAGCAATTCTTTTACCAATTAAAATCGCTGCATCTTTATTACTTTTAATTTTTAGTATCTTTTTAACTTCTGGTTCAGCGGTTGAAGCTGTAGCAATTACTTTATTATCAGCTCCATCAATAATTTGAGCATATATATTGGAATTTGACCTATAAACAGTTAGGCGAGTTGCATTAAGTTCAGCCATTTTTGCTCTAGATTTTTTTGCTCTTTTTAATCTTGGGTTTGCTGTACTCATATTTTTTCCTTACGCTTTTTTAGCTTCTTTAATCACTACAAATTCATCTGAATATCTTACACCCTTACCTTTATATGGCTCTGGAGGTCTATAAGCTCTGATTTCTGCAGCCACTTGCCCAACAATTTGTTTATTAGGACTTTTAAGAACAATCTCAGTTTGTGAGGGGGTTTGTACTGAAATTCCGTCAGGTAAATTATAAATAATAGGATGGGAGAATCCTAAATCTAAATTCAGTTTAGAGCCTTGAGCTGCAGCCTTATAGCCAACTCCCATTAAGGTTAATTTTTTCTCAAATCCCTTTGAAACTCCCTCAACCATGTTATTAACTATTGCCCTTATAGTTCCTGACATTGCTTTAGAATGTTTTGTTTGTTTTGTTGGAGCAAAAGTTAAAATTTTATCTGTTTCGGTGATTTTTACATCTCCTTTAAGATGTTGCTCTAGTTGACCTAAAGGACCTGTTACCGTGACAAAATTACTATCAATATTGACCTCAACATTATCAGGTATATTTATTGGATTTTTTGCAATTTTTGACATTAAAGTTATCTCCTTAGGCTATGTAGCAAAGAACTTCACCACCAATTCCCGCAGCTCTTGCCTTATGATCAGTCATAACACCCTTAGATGTAGTTAATATTGCTACTCCAAGTCCATTCATTACTTTTGGTAAGTTTTGACTATCTTTATAAATTCTCAAGCCAGGCTTACTAATTCTTTCTATTTTTTCAATTACAGGCTGTCCAGCATAGTATTTTAAGTCAACTATCAAAGATGATTTACCTGAACTGTCATTTAAAGCAAAATTTTCAATGTAACCTTCGTCTTTTAAAACTGCAGCAATTGCCGATTTAATTTTAGAAGCAGGCATTGCTACTGAAAC